>Ga0114934_10001159_pt1 | contig 17137 bp, 13 predicted proteins | sample 4SBtaG_2_FD_99695 | JGI IMG/M metagenome (GOLD analysis project Ga0114934, IMG submission 99695) | Deep subsurface microbial communities from Kolumbo volcano to uncover new lineages of life (NeLLi) - 4SBTROV10_white metaG | ecosystem: Environmental > Aquatic > Marine > Volcanic ...
GGGGTGCCGTCCTTTTTCCGGCCCATGATCTCGCCTTCCCATTTTCCGGTTTCAAGTATTGTTGCGAGCACCTTTTTTGCCTTGTTTTCCGAGACCGCGATTTCAAGGGCGTTTTTACCGATGAGCTCGTCTTCGCTGTCTGCACCCCATAATTCGAGGCCCGCCTTGTTGACATAGGTGATTTTCGCGTCAAGGTCGGCAATTCCGATGGCGTAAATGGACGAGGCAATTGCGAAATCCTTGATCCTGAGGTCTTCTTCCATTTTCTTCCGCTCGGTGATGTCGAGCAAAGACGCCATGATGCAGACAGGCTGATTTCTTTGGTTGTAGACGAGGTTGGCTGAAAGATGTGCTATGATACTTGTGCCGTTTTTGCGGAAACCGGCTATTTCGCCCTCCCACCTGCCTTTATCGATGACCTGTTTTAAAACAGAAACAGCCTCTTTTCTCGATCGGGCAAAATCAAGAACGTTTTTTCCTATAAGCTCGTTTGGATCGTCACATCCGTACATTTCCACGGCTGCATTGTTGACATAGCTTATTTTGCCGCTTAAATCCGCAATCCCTATGGCGTAGACAGATGATGTGATGGCAAAATCTTTTAATTTCAGCTCTTCAGCCGCATTTGCCGTCTCGTTTGTAATCACGCTCGCCTTTATCGTGGAATCCTCAGGCATTGAACCGTCTCCCTATGATATCCGGGTATATCGGTTTTATCATTTACTTGAATTTATAAGCTGAATATGTCCTTTGGCCTGACCTGTTCCGATGCAATCCTTTTAAGTCGGGTGCACAGGCCACCTTATGTACAGAAGCGCTTTATGAATAAAATCGCTATGCACCCGGGACTTTCGAAAAATGATTTTTTCCGGGATCTGCTCTTAAAGTGTTTATCACTTAAAAGCTTCCAAATAAGCCGTTTACAATAAATTGAAATAAAAAATGAGTTATTTGCTGATATAGTAGTGATTTGTCACCATGAAAAGCTTTTTGCGGTGATTGTTCACCGCTGTATGGCAAAGCAACTCGTAAATCATTTCAATTGTTTGCAAGCGATTTATTTATAAGGTCGTGGCTCTGTGTAAAAAAAAATATGCGCGTCAGCGCAGGGGCGTGCCCGGTGTGACGGCCCTGTCGGTTACCGCAACTGCGCATCCGTCATCATCGATGGCGGCGAGGACCATGCCTTCGGACCGGACCCCCATGAGCTTTGCCGGCGCCAGGTTTGCAACGATGATCACGGTTTTTCCGATAATATCGGAAGGTGCATATGATTTTGCGATCCCGGCTACAATGGTCCGCCTGTCTTGTCCCAGTTCAATGGTCAGTTTCAGCAGTTTTTTTGATTTAGGAATTTTTTCTGCATCGATTACCCTGGCAGCTCGCAGATCTATCTTTGAAAAATCATCCATTTTTATCTGGGGCTTGATTTCCGGAAATGACGTCCAAAAATCGTTTTTTTCAGTATTTTTTAAGGAAGAAACATCTATGCGGGGGAAAAGCGCCTTTGATTTGGGCAATATGCTGCCGGCTTCAAGCACATCCCACTTCCTGATTTCATCGAGCCTGAAAAACGGCCGGCCGGGATCGAGGCCGAGCTGTTCTTGCATGATGGACGCGGTCCCGGGCATCACCGGGTAAATGAGACCGGATATCACGCGCAGACCTTCGAGCAGGTCTTTGATGACCAGGGTGAGTTCTTTTTCGGCGGTTTTCAGGCGGGCAAGCTCCCACGGCGCCGTGGTGTCAATGTATTTATTCATTATGGAAATATATTCCCACACTGCTGCAAGGGCCTTGTGAAATTCAAAATCTTTCATGAATTTTTCAAATTTTTCAATTGTACTGAAGGCTGCAGCCTTTAGATCGGGCTCAAATCCGGGTTCCTCAATGGCCATGCGTTCTGGGACGACCCCTTTGAAATATTTATGGAACATTCCCAAGACCCTTGAAAAAAGATTCCCGAGATCATTTGCGAGATCCGAGTTGATGCGTGTAATGAGTGATTTTTCGGAAAAATCGGCATCCAGGCCGAAGCTCATCTCCCGCATGAGGAAATACCGGATTGGATCAGTGCCGAACGTTTTTTTCAGATAAAACGGGTCTACCACGTTGCCGATGCTTTTAGACATCTTGCATTCATCCACGTTCCAATAGCCATGGACGTGAAGATGACGAAAAGGTTCAATGCCCGCGGCCTTCAGCATGATCGGCCAGTATATGCCGTGGGGTTTTAAGATGTCTTTTGCAATCACGTGATGGACATGAGGCCAGAATTTTTTAAAAAGATCGCCGTCGGGATAACCGAGGGCTGAAATATAGTTGATCAGCGCATCGAACCATACGTATGTGACATAGTTTTCGTCAAAGGGGAGGGTGATACCCCAGGTAAGGCGTGTTTTCGGCCTTGAAATACATAAATCCCCGAGGGGTTCACGCAGGAAGCCGAGCACCTCGTTTCTGTACCGTTCCGGCTGAATGAAATCAGGATGTTTTTTGATATGATCAATGAGCCAGTCCTGGTATTTCCCCATGGCGAAAAAATAGTTCGATTCCTTTATCAAAACCGGCTCTTTCCCGTGGTCCGGGCATTTGCCGTCAACAAGTTCGCGACTGTTGTAGAACCGTTCGCAGTCATAGCAGTACAGGCCCTCATATTCGCTGAAATAGATGTCTCCGGCATCGTGTATTTTTGTAAGAATCTGTTTGACGACAGATATATGGTCGGGATCGGTTGTGCGTATAAAATAATCGAATTCGACCTCCATTTCAGGCCAGATTTTCCGAAACAGGCCGCTGATCCTGTCGGCATAGGTCTTTGGTGTTTCATTGTTATTTTCCGCAGCCTTTACAATCTTATCACCGTGTTCATCCGTACCGGTAAGAAAAAATGTCTGGGCGCCGAGCATATCGTGGAAGCGGCGGGCGACATCGGCTGCGATTGTGGTATATGTATGCCCGAGGTGAGGTTTTGCATTGACGTAGTAAATCGGTGTTGTAACGTAAAATTTCATGCTATCCCTTTAATTGACTGGTTGAAAGTGTATTTTAATGCCGAAATATCCAAATTTATCCCATGCCGTCTTTTCTTTTACGGACTTTTTTTCCGCTTTGCGGGATGAAAATTCTTTTTTACCTGTTCTTTCTGCCTTGTCTTTTCATTCTCATCATAACATTGATGTTCGAATCCAAGGCAGCACATCAGCCTGCCGCATACCCCGGATATCTTGGTCGGATTTAAGGAGAGACGTTGTTTTTTGGCCATCTTTATGGTAACGGGATCAAACCGGAGCATGAATGCCGAGCAGCATAGTTCCCGGCCGCATCGTCCGATTCCTCCGCACATCTTGGCCTGATTCCTGATACCCACCTGCCGCATTTCGATTTTGCTCTTAAAGCGTTTTGCAAGCATCTTGACAAGGGCTCTGAAATCGACGCGGCCGTCTGCGGTAAAAAAAAATGTTAACTTGGTCCCGTCAAAATTGCTTTCAACTGCGAAGAGATTCATTTTCAAGCCGAGTTTTTTGACGCATTCCCGGCAATATCGATGGGCTTCCTTTTCAATGTCGGAATTCAGCCTGAGTTTTTTGAGATCATCCTCGGTTGCCGGGCGATAGACCTTTTTCAGGGGTTTGGGAATTTCAGATACAGGCATCCGGACCGGGGCTATTGCCACGGTGCCGAATACAAGACCGTGCTCGGTTTCCACGATAGCATGATCTCCCCGGCGCAGGGCATAAGACCCGCTGTTGAAATGGTATATCTTTCCTGCGGGTTTGAAGCGGACGCCCACGACGTTGATTGTCGGGCTCTGTTCTGTTTTTTTATCTGTTTCAAAATCTTGTCCTCTATTTTTTTCAATATCTTCAAAATTTTTTTTATTCATAAGGATTTCCCATTAACTGTATGAAGCCGCCCGGATTCCGGAAAGTCTCAGCAAGAGGGCATCTAGTGCCAGTAAAAGGTCGGCGTTTGCAGAAACCGATTGTTCGCAGTCTTCGATCGCTTCCAGGCAGGCAATCAGTTTTTTTTCGTCAAAGCGTACGGATCCTTTTTTGATACGTTCTGGAATGTCATGGTTGATGATTGCATCCTGATCATGGGCAAAAACGGCCAGATCCCTGTACCATGTTTTCATGATGGCAAGAATATATCCGATATCCTTCTTTTTTTCGGCAAGGCTTTTTGCAAAAAGAAAGCGTCTTGCCGCGTCCTGTCTGTCAATATCCTCTAAAATATCGATTATCCAGTTCCGCAGGCTGCGCCAGTCGCCATCTTTTATGGAAAGCGCACGGGAAATGCTGCCGTTGGCCAATGTGGCTACAATACCGGCCGTATCCGCTTCAAGACCATGCCGGTCCATCAGGAAGGATGCAAGGCGTTTTTGAGGGATGGGATTGAAGCGGATCGGCCGGCAACGTGAAATAATGGTTTGCAGAAGCCCACCGCTGTTTTTTGCCGTTAATATAAAAAGGGTGTTTTGCGGAGGCTCTTCGAGTTCCTTCAGCAGGGCGTTTGCCGAGCGTTCATTCATCGTATCAGCGCAGGCGATGATTGCCACACGGAGGCGGGCCTCATTGGGCTTTAATTTCAGGCGCGAACACAAGGAAAGGATCTGGTCGATACGGATTATATCACCCGACGGGGCGACTATATGTATGTCGGGATGGTTTCCGGAAAGAATTTTCTTGCATGCACGGCATCGACCGCAAGGTATTTCTCCCGATACCAACGCTGCTTTTTTATCTGTTTTTCCGCGATAAGACAATCCCTTATCGCAATTGCAGGCCATGGCGAATGCGTATGCAGCGGTTTTCTTTCCGACCCCCTCCTCTCCGTAAAAGAGAAAGGCATTGGGTATCCTTTCTTCCGTTAATGCGGATTTCAGCTGATCAACTGCTCTGTTCTGGGCAATCAGTGTGTCGAACCCGGCCATCCCCTTCAGCTGTTGACCCGTTCCTTCAGCTCTTTTCCACACTTGAAAAATGGGAGCTTTTTGGGCTTGATCTCAACCTTTTCGCCGGTTTTGGGATTTCTGCCGATATAGCTTTTATAATCTTTTACAAAAAAGCTGCATAATCCGCGTATTTCGATCCGATCCCCTGCGGCAAGGGCGTCGGCCATGGAGTCAAAGAAAATCTGAACAATCTGCGCAGCCTCTGATTTCGAGATATCCGCTTCTTTTTTAAGTGCTGAAATCATTTCTAGTTTATTCATACTTCCTCCTGTTTGTTATTATCTAAATCACAGATTTCATAATTTTTTTATATTTAACATAAATTTTTAATAAGTCAAGATGTTATGTTTGTAATCGACCGTCTTTCTTTTTATTTGAAGCATGCCATGCGATTGCCGGTACGCGGCTTGAATGATTAATCTCCCTTGAATCCGGTAAGCTTAATTGTTGCTTCTATTTTCTGGTTGTTTGTTTCATGGGTATAGATGATGTTAAGTGCCCAGCATTGCGCATCATAGAGCAGACCTGCGGATGTCTTGACATCGAGATTGTCTGAAAGATTCCTTTCATAATCGCCATATGCCGTGTATCTGCTGAAAATCGGTATGCTCAGCCGTGCGTAGATGGAATTATTCAGATTTTTCGTATACCGGTAGTCGATGCGTAACATACGGCTGTCCCTGTCTTTGAGCATAAATGAGATGTTACCCGAATCCAACCTGTTTTCGTCATGATTGTATGCGCCGTCGGTCCGAACCGAAAGCATATCCGATGGATTCAGTTCCAGTTCCGCATATAGGGGCAGAAGTGCGTGATTTGGGTCGTTTCGCCGGGAAAGGTCATAGGGCTGGCTTACAAAAAAGCGGCCGATCTGGCGATACTCTGAAACCGGTGTTTCATCCGGCTTTTTTTTGAAAACCGATTTTAATATAAAAAGGTTTGTTATTGAAAGCGAAATGATGTTTTCACCGGATGCCGGTACCTGGTCGTCGAACTGCGGATATTTATCGTTTATGACAGCAGGCGAATATGAATAATCGAGCTTGGGAAGGATTACGTGCCTGAGTTTTCTGCCATGTTTTCCTGAATAGATACGCGAAAATTCGCTCGAAATCTCTCCGCCCAATTGATATTGTTCGCGATGATACAGGTGCTTTTCATATGAATCGGAAAATTTTCCGGAATCTATATACCATGCGGTCTGATAAAAGCCGACATAGGGTTCGATGGTCATTTCGGGTATGGAATGGATGGGGAGGTACAGCCTGGGATTAAGGATGGCTCTATGGGCTTTCAGGCCGTTCTTTTCATAAAGGTAGGCGTAATCCGAATGAAGCGTGTAGAAGATTGGAGAACCTAAAATCGGTTGTTTGGTGGCATCTATGCTCAGAGCCGGGACATGCTGCAGGGTATCGTCATTGTGCAGAAGACGGCGCTTGACAACATCGTCATACCAGAGGATGTCTCCGTTGAAAGAAAAGGATGTCCATCGGCGGTTGATATTCAGATGATTTTCCCGCACCGGATCGTTGCTTTCTTCAATGTCTCTGCCGAATACCCTTTCGAATTGCGACTTAGTGCTGTCATAGCCGATGGCCCCTGTGTCAAAATCCCTGAGATAATCCTGGTCGCTCACCACATCGAGATCGAACATGGCCGAAAAATTTTCTGTAAAATTCCAGTCAGTCTTCATTCTTATCCAGTACCTGCCGGAATTTGGGCGAAGGACGTTGTCGTCCGTGTATCCCCATTTTTTACTACTTCCATTTTTCCCGTCATCCACATGTCGGTCGGAAAAGCCATCGGCAAAAAATCGCAATTTCGTGCCTTTTCCCCCTGTATATCTGAATTCCAGGCCGCCTTTTTCCCCCCGTCGCTGAAGATGGTCAAAATAAAGGGTGAGATCCGTGCTTCTGTTGATCGAGAGGAAATACGGAATCATCAGCTGTGCCCCCATCCGACTGGAATATGCCGCCTCTGGCAGGAGGAATCCGGATTGGCGTTTGGAAAGAACCGGAAACCTGAGAATCGGCAGGTATACTGCGGGAATTTTTTTGATCCAGAATCTTGCACCCCTTATGGTTCCGAATCCCTCTACGGCAATATCCACAGTTTTTCCCGTTATGTGCCATGCCGGATCAGGCCCGTCGCAGGCGGTAAATGAGGCGTTTTTGATCCTATAGGTCGATTTCCCTGTTTTTTCTATTTTATCGCCCCGGATATAAAAATGATTTTTTTCAATAAATATGGTTCCTTTTTCGATCGTGCCCGTGCCGGCATTCATGTCGATTTCCATCCTGTCCCCTGAAATCCGGTCGCTGCCTGAAGAAAAAACAACATGTCCGGAAGCATAGGCATGCATTTTACTGCTGTTAAATCGAATGGTGTCCGCGGACAAACGCCTTTCGCCATCGGTGATGACGGCATTCCCGGAAGCCGTGTAGAGCATATCCGGGCTGCTGTAAATAAGGCTGTCGGCCGAAACATGCCAGGACCGGCTGTTAAAGACTTTTGGGCCTGTGGCCATCGCCGGGCAGGGAAAAAGCAATATGTATAAAAGGACAATTATGCATAATGTTTCAAAAACAGCACCGGTATGCCCTGGGAAAACAGCCGGCCTTTTGTAATGATAAGTGTTTTTCATGTTTCGAGTGGCTTTTACCATAAAGCGCAATTAAATTATGTGTAAACGTTTACAGGGCAGTTTATCTGATTTGTATCCGGGCACTTGCCATCTTTTTTTGCCCGCGCCTTGCATCTTAAATCTCCTCTAATGATTAGCCTATGCTGGTTTGTAATCGGTTTTTGTCTTGACCCATATGATTGCTTACAGGAAAAGAAAAAAAGACGATCTCTAAAAAAGCAAGAAAATAAGGCCTTGATGAAAAAAATAAATTTTAATACAAAAACTAAAATTACCTAAAAAGTCAAGGTAATTGTCAATTGATGCCCAGAATCCAGGATTCATCAGAAATACTGAATTGCGGGATGGATGTTTTCATGAAAAAGATTTTTGTAGATGGATTGAGGCCGGGAGACCCGGTGGATGAAATGTTTGTCCTTTCGGAAAAGACACTTTCACACAAACGGGACGGCGGCCTTTATTTAAACGCCTGTCTGGCGGACAGGACCGGCAGGATCCGGGCAGTTGCCTGGGACAATGCAGATGTTATTGCAAAGGCGGTCAGGACCGGCTCTGTGGTGCGCGTAACCGGGCAGACATCGGAATACAAGGGAACGCCGCAAATAATTATTGCCGCAATGGAGGATGCAGGAGGGGAGGATATAGATCCTGCCGATTTTCTTCCATCCACCCGGCGGGATCGGGATCAGATGTTCCGGCGCCTTACGGCAATGACTGATACGCTCTCATCGGGTCATTTGCGCGCTCTTCTGGATCGTTTCTGGTCGGATGAGTCTTTTGTGGAAAAATTCAAAACAGCGCCTGCGGCCAAGCTGATGCACCATGCCTACATAGGCGGTCTTTTGGAGCACACCCTTTCCCTTACACTCCTTGCGGATAATGTTTCCGGCCATTACAGCGGCATTGACCGTGACCTGCTCGTCTGCGGTGCAATTCTCCACGATATCGGGAAAATTTATGAATTTGACTATAATACCCATATCGATTACTCCGACGAGGGGCGGTTGATCAGTCATATTGTCATAGGGGTCGGTATGATCGACAAGAAGATAGAAGAACTGCCCGATTTTCCTAAAGAGACTGCGCTTCTTCTAAGACACATGATAATAAGTCATCACGGTGCAAGGGAATTCGGTTCGCCGGAACCGCCAAAAACCCTTGAAGCCGTTCTTTTGAATTATCTCGATGAAATCGATTCCAAGATAAACGGCATAAGGACTTTCATGGATAACCAGGATCCTGAGTCGGCATGGACCGGGTACCACAGGCCTTTGGAACGGTTTTTTTACAGAAAAAAGGCTGAATAGAGATATGTTTATTACCATAGAGGGGATTGAGGGTTCGGGAAAGACAACCCAGATTAAGAAAATCCAGGCCTATTTGGAACAAAAGGGGTGCCCTTGCGTCGTGACCCGGGAACCGGGCGGAACGGAAATAGGGCGGAGGATAAGGGAAATACTTCTTGATCCGGCAAATGTAATTCTGTCGCCCGCAACCGAACTCCTGCTTTATGCCGCAGACCGTGCCCAGCATTTAAAGGAGGTGATACGGCCGGCCCTTGAGGCGGGAAAAACGGTTGTATGTGACCGTTTTATAGATTCAACCATCGTTTACCAGGGCGTTGCCCGTAAACTCGATGAATCCGCCGTTGATGCCGTCAACCGGGTCGCTACTGGTGGTCTCCTCCCGGATATCACGTTTTTGCTTGATCTGCCTCCGGAAGCAGGGTTATCCAGGGCCTGGCACGACATAGACACGAGAGGAAGGGATGTTTCCGAGTCCCGGTTTGAAGAAGAAACCCTGAACTTTCACAGGCGGGTCCGCGAAGGATACCTTGCCCTTGCAAAAAAGGAGCCGGGCCGCTTTGTGGTAATCGATGCGGCGCATGGTCCCGAGCAGGTTTTCTCGCTGATTATAAGGCAGCTTGAAGAATTTTCAAAATCGGTTTCACGCACGATAAAACAGATGGATCAGAAATGAAAAACAGTATACTAAACGCCATTGGAAACACGCCGATGGTTGAAATCAAACGCTTAAACCCGAATCCTTCCGTGAAAATATTTGCCAAGCTCGAATACATGAATCCCGGGGGATCGATAAAGGACCGTCCGGCTCTTGCCATGATAGAGGACGGCGAAAAATCGGGCGCCTTGACCCATGACAAGACCGTTATCGAAGCCACAAGCGGGAATACGGGTATAGGGCTTGCCATGGTATGCGCGGTCAAGGGATATAAACTCCTGCTTGCCATGTCGGAGGCGGTGAGCATGGAACGCCGCAAGATATTAATGGCCAGGGGCGCCCAGATTCATCTCACGCCGGGGCATCTGGGAACAGACGGCGCCATAGAAGAAGTCTACCGCATGGTAAGGGAAAACCCGGACGCCTATTTCATGACCGACCAGTTCAATAATCCCGCCAACTGGAAATCGCATTATAACGGCACCGCAAACGAGATTATCTCGCAGACAGGGGGTAAGATCACCTGTTTTATCGCAACCATGGGAACAACCGGAACCCTCGTGGGTGTTGCCCGGCGCCTGAAAGAGTATGATCCGGGTATATCCGTCATCGGCGTTGAGCCTTATCTCGGGCACAAGATCCAGGGGTTGAAAAATTTAAAGGAGGCTTACCGGCCCGAGATTTTCGATAAGAGCGTTCTCGATCAAAAGGTGAACATCGATGATGAAGACGCCTTTGAGATGACACGCCGCCTTGCCCGGGAAGAAGGCCTATTTGTCGGAATGAGCAGCGGCGCCGCCATGGTGATTGCCGCAAAACAGGCCGAAACCATGGATAAGGGTACGATTGTCACCATATTCCCTGACGGAGGTGAACGGTATCTGAGTACTTCCCTTTTTTCCGTGCGGCAACGGGCTGAGATCTATCTGTTCAATACCCTGACGCGGAAAAAGGAGCCCTTTGAGCCGATCCATGCCGGTCATGTTTCCATTTATTCATGCGGGCCGACAGCCGACCGGCGGCTCGATGCCGCGGAGTATCGCCGGTACGTATTTTCAGACCTCCTGTGCAGATATTTTAAATACCGGGGGTTTGACGTCACACATGTCATGAACATCACCGATATGGACGACAAGACCATCCAGGGCTCGGAGGCGGCAGGCATGAGTCTTGCCGATTTTACATCCAGCCATATCAAGCTGTTTAAAAAAGATCTCGAGCTGTTGAATATCCTTCCCGCAGACCATTATCCCCTTGTAAGCGAGCACATAGACGACATGGTGCGTCTGGCCAAGCGCCTTTATGATAAAGGCATTGCCTATGAGAAGCTGAAATCACTTTATTTCAATATCGCCGGGTTTCCGGAATACGGAAAATTATCCGGCGTGGACCTCGATAAAATTCGGCTCGGCGCCACGGTCGACCTGGATGAATATGAAAAGAACAATCCAAGGGATTTCACCCTTCTAAAAAGGGCTAAGCTTTCGGAACTGAAACGGGGCATCTATGTCCAGACCGAATGGGGAAATGTCAGGCCATCCTGGCATATTCAGTGCGCCGCCATGTCCATGAAATATCTCGGAGAGCAGTTTGACATCCATACGAGCAGCCGTAACCTCGTTTTTCCCCATCATGAAAATGAACTTGCCATTGTCAAGGCCTTGACCGGAAAGCCTCTTGCAAGGTTCTGGTGTCATTGCGAAACCGTGGTTCATGCAGATGGGGCGGGTAATGCTTTTCCCGACATCGACCGGTTAATTTCGCTCGGATTTTCACCAAAAGACATCCGGTACTGGCTTGTTTCAGGACATTACAGGAAACCGCTGGGATATTCAAAAGAGCATCTCGTGCAGGCGAAGAATGCGCGCAGGCGTTTGAATTCATGCGTCCAGTCATTGATGAATGTCACGGGCGATACCGAATATCCAGAGATCGACCAGTTGGAATACGATATCCGCCAGGGCTTTATATCTGCCATGGACGATGACTTGAACATGCCTCAAGCCTTAGCTTCGCTATTCGTATGTGTTCATAAAATCAATACCCTCATTTCAGAAGGCCGCATAGGGCGCAAAGATGCTCTTAAGATTATAAAGGCTGTAGAAAAGATCGATACGGTAATGGGAATTCTGGATGTAACATCCGAGTATCTCAGCCCGGAAATAGAAAAGATGCTTGCAGAACGAAAAGCAGCCCGATTGAAAGGGGATTTTAAAAAGGCAGACGCCATCCGTGAAAAACTCGTTGAAATGGGAATCACGGTAAAGGACCATAAGACGGACTCTGGGCATTGATTTTTGACCGCGCTTTTTCCATGAAAAGGATTTGCAGGTTAAGAAACCCTGTTTTCATGTGCAAAAGACGGGATTTCCCGGACAGGAAATGCTGAATCAGGAAATGCCATAACACAGCAAAAGGATAAAATATTCATGAAACCCTTATATTTTCCGTTTACATGCATCTCGATGAATAATGCTGCAGCGATTTATTCCAGGCTCGGTCGGATTGCCGTTTGCAGCGAGGTGTGCGAAAATTATATTTGTGATTCCAGCGATGAAGACGGTAAACCGTTTTTTGAATTTATCTGCCCGGTTAAAGAGGATTCGGACCGGATTTTAAGGCTTGCAAGAGAATACCAGAAATGGGGCGAATTATACAAGGGTGACATGACGATTCTTTCTATGTTTGAAGGTTCTGAATTTTATAACAATGAGTTTTCTGCAAACATACGTGCCGAAATTGAAAAAAGAGGATTGCAAAAAGACCATGTGTCAGACCCTGTTTTTTCGGCGCGCCTTTTTCTCTGTCTTGCCCGTTTTTTCGACATGAATGAAGAAGCGGCCATGCGTGAAGTCGCAGCCGTAGACACCGCTGCAAAGTCTCTTATGGAGGAATTGACCGGGGATTCCGCAGATGAAAGGTTTGGGCCGGGCCCTCATGGCAGCAGAGCTTTGCCGCCCTTCGACCCCGGGGCGTTTGCCACGGAAAGGAGGATCGGCTCCTTTTTTCGGCTGGCAGCCCAATTGCCTCAAATTCCCCGTTTATTCGTAACGACAAGTTCTCCGGTCATTGAAAACATATTGGAAAATTTTACTGCCGCAAGGCTGATGCCATGTACGGATGATGTATCAGAATCCGGGCAATCGCATGGTCCATTGGAGACGGTTTCTCCAAAACTCATAGAAGATTTGATTAAATTCGCAGAAGGCCATGATCATGCCGACGCCTTCCCCGATTTAGATGCCGGGAGTTTCAAGCCTGGCGACAGAGATGATGGATTGCGCATGGAAATCTATGCTCTTGATTCCTGTTCTCCATGGGCATTTGTAAGCCGATTGTCCGGTATGTCCTGCAAGAGGCCGGATGATCCGGCCTCTTATGGTATGACGCTCATCGCCCTTATTTGTTCTTCCGTGTGATTTAAAATTTATTGATCGCTGCAGGTCGCCTTCTCTGCTTTGTTCCCTGGCACTTGAATGCAAAGACTAACATCTTCGTGCCCGGCGCATTGCATCTTACACCATTTTAAACGATTGCCATATATTGGTTTTCAATCGATTTTTTTGCTTCCAAATAAGATGATCTCGCAAAAAGTCGCTTTGCGCCTTTTTGCTCGACGGGGGAGGATTTCTCCTCCCCCGCCATCCGAAATGAATTCGGATGGTTCCACCCCCACCTCCGGCTGGCGCGGAGAGCGCACCAGCCGGTTGACGGACTTTTTGCGAGTCCGTCAAATAAGTCGTTTGCAACTATTTGAAATGATTGATGAGTTATTTGCTGATACAGTGGTGATTTGTTGCTATGAAGATCTTCCAAATAAGTCGTTCATCAACAATTGAAATGATGAATGAGTTATTTGCCGATATAGTGGTGACTTGTCACCATGAAAAGTTTTTAAACCTTTGATTTGTTATTAATTTTGAAGCATTTGTCCATGTGCACGCACCGATGCAGGCCAGGGGCTTATCATGCCCTGCTTAACCCCGCGGCATTGTCTTTTGTACTTAGTTTAAAAATGCGTTTCGCGATGCAAATATCTTCCTTGACTCTGCGATTGTTTTGATATAAAGAAAAATTTCTGCTGGCAATGATGGAACAGCTTTGTTTTTATTGATTATTAATTTTTCATTCATAGGAAAGGAGAATCATAATGGCGTATAATCCAATCGTTGATGCCGAAAAGTGCGTGGGATGCGGTGAATGTGTAGATGTCTGCCCTGTGGAAGTCTATGAACTGCAGGATGACAAATCGGTTCCCGTAAACGCCGAGGAATGCGTTGGGTGCGAAAGCTGCATCGAGGTCTGCGAGGCAGATGCAATTACCGTCGAAGAAGTTTAACATTATTTTTAAAAATACCCCGGATGTCCGCTGTTTGCACCCGGGGTAATTTTTTAGGGCCTTTTTTCTCTTTCAAATAAGTCGTTTGCAACTGATTGAAATGATTGACGAGTTATTTGCTGATACAGTGGTGATTTGTCACCATGAAAAGCTTCCAAATAAGTCGTTCACCTTAAATTGAAATGAAAAATGAGTTATTTGTAGAGACAGTGGTAATTTGTCACCATTAAGAGCTTCCAAATAACTCATTCATAATTGGTTGAAATGATGGATAAGTTATTTGCCGATATAGTGGTAATTTGTCACCATGAAAAGCGTTTTACGCTTGCCCAAAACAATCTGCACTTAAGCGGTTCTGCCGCAAAACTGGATTAAATGAAAAAACCGCCTCGATTTTCCTTTCCGATGACCTCGCTTTACAGACAGTGCCTGGTTTCGAAACCAATTCATGATATCCGCGCAAAGCTTGTCTCGGTCCTTGTCCCGATAATCCGAAAATCTGATTTCCGGCCCGGGGATTCCGTTGTCGCTGCCGTGGGAAGCAGAAGAATCGATCGGCTCGACCGGGAAAAAACCAGGGTAAACGCTCTTGCAGCCATTTCTCCTGAAAAGGCCGCGCTTCCCATGTGGTTTGACAACGACAGGCAGGCCCTGGAGGCATCTGTTCGGACCTGCGGGCTTGTTTCAGGCGAAAATGCCCGGATCGTGCGGATCAAAAACACTGCGTCTCTGGAATATTTGAAAATTTCACGACCCCTTGAAAAAGATATCGCCCAGGAAACATCCCTTGAGCGTGTGACTGACTGGCAGCCGTTTCGATTCGACGAGCCTGGCAACCTGTTGGATATTTTTGAAAGCAAAGGATAATGCTTCAAAAACAACTCTTTTTCGGTTGATATTCATGAACGGAAAGCAAGCGGCCTGCTTTTGGATCGATTTTCGAAAAATGCCTTGGATGGAACCCTCATGCGCTAAAAATGCCCATGACAGTAAAGGGCATAAAGCTGATCTTGAAAAGATGTTTCCGATCACAGGAATGGCCGTTTTATTCCAGCATAACCCGCTGCTTTTCAAACGCTTTTATCTTTTTCCGCAAAAAAAGACGAAACTGCAATTATCTTTGCCGGACCGGATACCTGATCTATTCGGCCAAATACCCGTAAAACGCCTTTTTTCAGCCTTGCATGATTATATTCGGGGTTTTCAGGTGGTGCCGCCATGGGATATTTTTTCCTTAGATGATTTTACACCTCTTCAGTGCAGGGTCTTGCGCACGCTCTGTGAAGTTCCATTTGGATCTACTGTTACATATGAGCGTCTTGCGGAGATGGCGGGCATCTGCCGCGGAGCCCGGTTTGCTGGGAATGTGCTTTCGAAAAATCCGTTCCCCCTGATCATCCCCTGCCACCGTGTCATCCGTAAGGATGGAAAAACAGGTGGTTTCTCAGCCGGGCCGGGCCTTAAGAAAAAGCTCATCGAATTTGAGAAAAAAGTTTCGGCTTCTTGCAATTGATTAATTGTTATGATAAATTTTGTATTATGAAACAGTATGTTATTGATGAAATAAGGCCGCATGATCAAAAAAGGCTGAAAGTCTGGCTGGATGAACGCCTGGGCACCCCAGATTTGGGCGATATTTATTGGTATCCCATAGATCCAGGGGTTTATTCAAAGACGCAGTCGGCACATACAGACTGTCATCCCCTGTATTTCACTCTTCACCTGCGTAAGGGGGCTCTTTATTGCGAACTCCTCGTCCGCACGAAAAACCGGATCCGATGCGACTGTATTGCCTATGCTACTCCGGCCCAGCGAAACTGGATGATCGAAAGCATCGATGCTCTGTTTGAAAGTCTCGATATCCGGGTTTGAGATGGTGTAGATGGTGCACAAACAGGAACCTGAAAATTTTTTTCAATGCAAGGCGGGCAAGAATTCTAAGCGCACGAGCAGATATTCTGTTTTGATGGCTAAAACCCGAGTCCGGCACGAAAATCTGAAAAACCGGTTTTTTGTGTTACTGCCACGAAATAATCATAACATTGGCATAAGATTAAAATAAGAATACAGGCATTGAATGCGAAACCAGCTTAAGATCATACCCTTGGGCGGGCTCGGAGAAATCGGGCTTAACATGATGCTTTTCGAATACCATGATTGTATCGTGGTAATCGATGCCGGCCTTATGTTTCCCGAGGATTATATGCTAGGGGTCGATTGCGTCATTCCCGATATGACATATTTGCTTGAAAACAGACAGAAAATAGCATCAGTAATCCTGACTCACGCCCACGAAGATCACATCGGGGCATTGCCCTATTTCTTAAAAAAGATCAACGTGCCGGTTTACGGGACCCCGTTTACCCTTGAGATAGTAAGAAATAAGCTGGAAGAGCATGGGATCATGGATTCTGCAGTCCTGCACACTATCCGGCCCGGAGACACCCTGCAGATAGGCCCCTTTTGCTTCGGCTTTATCCGTGTCAATCATTCCGTGGTGGACGGCGTGGGACTTTGCATTGAAACCCCCGTGGGACGAGTGATACACACCGGTGATTTCAAGTTGTCGAAAACCACGATTCCCGGCATGGCAACCGATATCGACGCCTTTGCGGAATGCGGGGGAAAGGGTGTCCTCGCATTGATGTCCGATTCGACCAACGTGGAAAAAGAGGGCAAAACCCTTTCTGATGACAGTGTCAGGGACACCTTAAGCCATATAATCTCCCGCAGCCCAGGGCGCGTGATTGTTGCGCTGTTTGCGTCCAATATTTCCCGCATTCAGCAGATTGTTTACATCTGCGCGGAGTCTGGCAGGCGTATCATCATTAACGGAAGAAGCATAGAACTTTCTGTCACGGTTGCGGAAAATCTCGGCCTGCTCGATATCCCTTCAGGAATGAGGGCGGATATCGACGATCTTGATAACCTAGAGGACGACAAGATCGTTGTTTTGACCACCGGGAGCCAGGGTGAGCCTATGTCCGCCCTTTCCCGGATGGCATCGGGTTTTCACAAGCAGATTACCATAAAGGATGGGGACACGGTTGTTCTTTCCTCCAAGTTCATCCCGGGTAATGAAAAGGCGATTGCAAATATCATAAACAATCTGTTCAAAAAGGGGGCCGAGGTTATTTATGAAAAAATTTCATCCATTCATGTCTCAGGCCACGCATTTCGTGACGAGCTGGAGATGATGATGGCAATCACGAGGCCGGCCTATTTCATCCCGATA
>Ga0114934_10001161_pt1 | contig 17124 bp, 9 predicted proteins | sample 4SBtaG_2_FD_99695 | JGI IMG/M metagenome (GOLD analysis project Ga0114934, IMG submission 99695) | Deep subsurface microbial communities from Kolumbo volcano to uncover new lineages of life (NeLLi) - 4SBTROV10_white metaG | ecosystem: Environmental > Aquatic > Marine > Volcanic ...
GCATTTTATCTCAAACATAAAATATCACGATACTTTATACTTTGAAAAAGAGGTTTTGTCCAGTACTAATTGTATTATATTGTATTATATTGCCTTTTTATTGGGAACCGTTTAGCCGTGCTGCGGCTCTATAGCGCCACTGAGATTTGATAGAAGCGTCAGCGGTTTGATACGCGTTAAACCAAACAATACGCACTACCGTAATATAATTCGAAAGTCGCAATACACGAAGATCCTGGCATTTGTCGTGCGTAGGCATTCATCATTCGGTCTAATTTCTTCTTACCTGTCAATCCTCTAGGCCGACGGCGTGTCACATTATGAGCGCCAATTCCTTTTAGTTCACGCATCAGCTGCAAAACATCCCGGTAATCGATAGAGATTTTTTCGCTTTTAAGTTCAATTTCAATAAATCCCGATCTATGCATTACTTCATGAATTAAAGATAGAGGAATAAATTCATTTACGTGACTCATCCGATCAACCTCAGCCCAGGCATCTCGTAATTCACACAAAGTCTGCGGACCAAAACTGCTAAACAAAAATTGGCCACCCGGCCTTAAGACACGTTTAATTTCCGCAAACAAATTCTCCAAACCCTGACACCACTGAATAGCAAGATTCGAAAATACCATATCGACACTGGCGGTCTGCAATGGTAATGATTCTGCATCACCACAGATATAAGTTACATTCGCTATGCCTCCCAGTCGCTGCTGCGCAAGCATTCCATGGGCAATATCTAGCGCAATGAGTTTATCGCAATGCTCAGATAAACGTTTTGCGCAATACCCAGTACCTGAACCTAAATCCAGTATCGTTGGTAAGCTGACCGAATATTCATTCACTTTGCATAACAAGTTGTCACCAACCCGACGCTGTAAATCAGCCCAATCATCATAGTTTTTCGCAGCCCGCCCAAAGGCAGAGCGTAAACTATTTTTTTCTAGCTGTGTATGACGAAAATCAATTTTTGGCATAGTCGCCATATTCAATATCATTTAAAAAACCCTGGACATAGTCGAGTATCTGAGCAGAATGCGATACAAAAGGAATATGCCCGGCTTGAGCGATAACACGAATTTGCGCCATCGGATTTAAACGTTCCATTTCGGTGGCCACACCGACAGGCACTAATGGATCTTTAGCACCTAATATCACCATCAGGGGAAGTCTTAAATTTCCCATACAACCACGTAAATCAGCGGTTTTTAATATCTCAACACCACAAGCCAGAGCATCAGATCGTGGAATACCGCACTCAGTCAATCGCATCTTCATAACTTTATAGACTAGATTCGACCGATCCATACCATGGGTTTGATGTTTCAAAAACCTTAACAAAGTTCCTTCAAAATCATTTTTTAAATTTGTATGAAACTCATTAAGAACAGAAATATCCAAACCAACCGTCCAATCAACAGAATTACTGAATTTAGGATTCCCCGCAATCATTGTGGCCGATTGGACTCGATCTGGACTCATACAAGCCATTTTCAATACCATAGACGCCCCTAATGACCAACCGATCCAATGGGCACGCCTAGGAACGGTTTCCATTAATTTATCAACCACAGAAGATAAATTAAAATCCTCAATCATCTGACTCCTGCCATGTCCAGGCAGATCAATACAACTCACTCGATAAGAAGCAGCCAGGTGCCGGGCAAACTCGCGCCAGAACCCCGAGTGCATCCCCCAACCATGAACCAACACTACATCCTCACCGGTACCAATGGTTTCAATATGGAGGCCGTCAGATTTCATGAAGATGCGTTCATTTGAGGTTGTAGGTGAGTAAGTAATAGTCCCCGAAACCCTGATAAAAGCAAGACCTCCATCCTAAAGACAATCATGCAGAACATTGAGAAGACGTTCAATATCAGCCGATTCATGCATCGCAGAAAATGTTATTCGTAAACGGGCACTTCCCTTAGGCACAGTTGGCGGACGCACCGGAATAACAAAAATACCTTTAGCCGTGAGTCTATTACTCAATTCAACCGTTGCTTGACTATCTCCAATAACAATCGGTTGAATAGGCGTCGGGGACTGTAAAAGCTGTAATCCCATACTTTCGGCACCGGTCCTGAATTGACTGACCAGGTCCAAGAGCTTTTCTCGACGCCAGGATTCATTTTGAACCAGCCTCAAACTCTCCCTGCTTGCCTCAGCAATGGAAGGTGGAAGAGCCGTTGTATAGATGTATGTTCGTGCTTTCTGAATCAAAAACTCGACCAATTCTTCTGTACCGGCAACAAACGCACCAAAAGTGCCAAAGGCTTTACCCAGCGTACCGACTAAAACATCTATATCATTTCCATCCACATTCGATTGTTCAACTATTCCTCGCCCATTCTGTCCAATAACCCCCAAACCATGTGCATCATCCACCATTAACCACGATCCTGTCCGCTTTTTGAGCCGAACCAGACCATTCAAAGGTGCCAAATCTCCGTCCATGCTAAACACACCGTCGGTCACAATAAGCTTTTGCTTATCTTCCGCCTGGCGCTGAAGATGCTTTTCAAGCAAACCCAGATCCGTATGTGGGAAGCGTCGAAACTTTGCACCGGAGAGCAAACCACCATCTATTAGGGAAGCGTGATTCAGGCGGTCTTCAAATACAATGGAACTTTTTCCCAGCAATGCAGAAACTACACCAATATTTGCCATATATCCGTTGGAAAAAAGTAATACCCGCTGGCAACCGATAAATTCAGCCAATTCATCTTCCAGATCATGGTGCGCCGAACTGTGTCCAACAATCAGATGAGCCGATCCACTACCGACACCAAATCGATCCACTCCCCGTTTTAATGCGCAGACAACATTAGGATGATTGGCCAGACCCAGATAATCATTACCAGAAAAATTCAACAGTTTACGGCCGTCTATATTAACCCGCACACCCTGAGGTCCTTCGATTATGCGCCGCCGCCGATAAAGGTTATTCAGTCGCAACTGTTTAAGCTGATCTTGAAAGTACTGCGGCGTCATATTAAATCAATTTTGAGGGTAACTGCTCACCCCTCTATAGGTGATCTGTTCCGAAAGACGGTGCAAATACATCCATGTTAGGCATGGAGCGGCTTCCCTGCCACATACACTTCGTCCACAGATCACCCATAGAGGGCTGTTTCGGTAGGGGGACAAGTAGTTACTTCTGAGCTAAAACGATTCGCTAACTTGAATATTTCCGATAACTACGAGAATTTTTATCCCGCATAACCTCTTAGTGCAAAGAAGTCTCAGTAATCAACCCCAGTTTTTCGAACAAAAGTTGATCCGTATTTTCTCCAGGATTTTCTGTTGTTAACAATTTTTCACCGTAAAAGACCGAATTTGCACCTGCAAAAAAACACAAGGCCTGAGTTTCATCACTCATTTCCATTCGACCAGCGGATAGCCGGACTCTAGACCTGGGCATAATTATTCTTGCCACTGCGATGGTTCTCACAAAATCCAGCGCATCCAATACAGCAGTACCCGCCAGCGGTGTTCCTTCAACCTGTACAAGCATATTAATAGGTACACTTTGTGGGTGTTCAGGCAAATTTGCCAGCTCCTGTAACAATTTTATCCGATCCGTTTCGGCTTCCCCCATCCCCACAATTCCACCACAGCACACATTTATGCCAGCATCGCGCACCCGCGTCAAAGTATCCAATCTATCCTGATACTGGCGAGTCGTTATAATTTCAGAATAATATTCCTCTGATGTATCAAGGTTATGATTATAGTAATCCAGCCCCGAGTCCTTCAATCGCTGGGTCTGCTCATCCGAAATCATTCCCAGAGTCACACAGGTTTCCATGCCTAGTGCCTTAACACCCTTTACCATGTCAACCACTTGATCGAGATCTCGATCCTTAGGACTTCGCCACGCCGCACCCATGCAAAACCGTGTAGCCCCTTGTGATTTTGCTTCCTCGGCAGCATTCAGTACCTCATCAATAGGCATTAATTCTTCTCGATTAAGCCCTGTGTCATAACGCGCACTTTGTGGACAATACGCACAATCTTCCGAACAAGCACCCGTTTTGATACTTAACAAACGGCTGATCTGTACTTCATTCGGATTAAAATTCTCCCTGTGAACCTGGTGCGCCCGAAATAACAAATCATTAAAAGGCATCAAAAAAAGCGCCTCTAATTCTTCGAGTCGCCAATCATGCCTGATATCACAATAGTTTGAGTTTGCCTCTGGAACACTAATCAGCTCTTTTTCTACTTTCATGGCTTTATATCCAATTTAGGGTCAACGAAGTGAAATTGCTGTTTGCATACTACAATAGATATCGCGCACGCTACGAATACTCGTTCACTAAATATTATGCATAACATTAACAAATGGCCAACTATTATACAGAATTATTTGTATCCTCCCACCTGTTTGCTTTGTGGGCAAAACTGCGAACTTCCAACAAATATTTGTACACACTGTAGACTTTCGTTGCCATTTAGCAAAAACAACTGCATTTCGTGCGCTGCGGAATTTGCCTATGACTCTAAACCAAGCTTACATTGTGGCACATGTACATCGCAGCCACCTCCATTTGAAATTACTGTCTCAGCCTTTCAGTATAAAGAACCCATCCGCTATTTAATTCGGGCCTTCAAATATCACTCTAACTATGCCGCTGGGCATCTACTGGGATCTTTGCTTAAAAATATATTGCAAAAAAGAACCGAGTTACCCCAAAGAATCATCCCCGTACCGCTGCATTCAGGTAGGTATCGTGCCAGAGGTTTCAATCAGGCTGCAGAACTGGCAAAACCAATTGCCCGGGCACTGAACATGCCATTAGAACTCAAGCGCTGCAGGCGTATTCGACAGACAGTACCGCAAGCTTCTTTGCACGCTAATTTACGTGAGAAAAACATAAGAAACGCGTTTGAGGTTACCGAAAAAATTCCAGCTGACTACGTAGCAATTATCGATGATGTCGTCACTACTGGAGCGACAGTGAAAGAATTGTCCAGGACGCTCATTAATAGTGGGATAAAAAGAATTGAAATTTGGACTTGTGCAAAAGCTTAGTACTCCGCTGAGGAAAAAAGTAGTGTTGCCAAAAACTTGCTTTGAAATCCTATTGCAGGTTTAAAAAGGCGAAATAGCAAATACTTTGCTAATTATTAAACCACCAAAAATAATTTCGTTCCCTACCAACGAACTCGAAGAAAGGAATTACTGAAGTGGTATAATCATTATTAATCTCAAGTCTAAAAGACCCATGGAGGCATCACTCTTGCCCACGTTTATTATTGGTTTATCAAGGTCTATCATGCTATTCTTTCCGCCAGATTGGCCATCCCCTCAATAGCCGCACTTCCGTTCATATAGTTTGGAAAACACTTTAAGAACGGATTGAAAAATACAATTCTTTAACAAAACCATTACTCAACACATCCCATCACCTAATTTATGAGCATAAAAATTGTCGGCATATCCGCATATTACCACGACAGTGCCGCCGCTCTAATAATCGATGGAGACATAGTTGCAGCAGCACAAGAAGAACGATTTACCCGTAAAAAACACGATGCTGGATTTCCTCTCAATGCTGTTAATTACTGCCTGAGCGAGGCAAATACCTCACTTTCCGATGTTGATTATGTTGTATTTTACGATAAGCCTCTGGTCAAATTCGAACGTCTTTTGGAAACTTATCTGTCCTACGCACCAAACGGTTTCCGATCTTTTCTGGCTGCAATGCCGGTTTGGTTAAAAGACAAACTCTTTCTAAAAACCACTTTGAAAAAGGAACTGTCATCCTTAAGTGGACTCGACATAAAAAAACTGCCGACACTATTGTTCACTGAGCACCACCAGTCTCACGCCGCCTCAGCTTTTTTTCCGAGTCCGTTTGAAAAAGCCGCTATCCTGTGCCTCGACGGTGTTGGAGAATGGGCAACTACTACGGTATGGCTGGGTGAAAACAACCGTGTAAAGCCGCAATGGGAGATCGATTTCCCTCACTCACTTGGCCTGCTTTACTCCGCATTTACATACTACACCGGATTTAAAGTCAATTCTGGTGAATACAAATTAATGGGATTAGCACCCTATGGCGAACCTGAATTTGTCGATTTAATTTATGACAACCTTATAGACGTCAAAGACGATGGTTCATTCCGGTTAAATATGAAATATTTTAATTACGCGACCGGCCTCACCATGACCAACAAAAAATTTGCTCGTTTATTTGGTGGCAAAGCGCGAGAACCGGAATCCGAAATCACACAAAAAGAAATGAATCTTGCGCGATCAATTCAGGTCGTCACTGAAGAAATCGTATTAAAACTTGCCAGAACAATTCGCGACGAATTACAGGTAGATAATCTTTGTCTTGCTGGAGGAGTCGCTCTGAATTGTGTTTCAAATGGACGCCTACTTAAAGAGAAAGCCTTTCCTAATCTATGGATACAACCCGCATCGGGTGATGCTGGGGGAGCAATTGGTGCAGCTTACGCGATCTGGTATGAATATCTTGATAACCCACGAAAGATTTCACCGGATAGTTGTGACAGCACTCGAGGCTCCTATCTGGGACCGCGATATAGCAACGATGAAATAACTGGATATTTAAAGAGTATAAACGCCGGTTACGAACAACTTGAAGACGAAAAACTGATGCCCAAACTGGCACAAATCCTGAGTACTGAGAACGTCGTAGGTTGGTATCAGGGACGAATGGAGTTCGGTCCTCGAGCATTAGGCGGAAGATCTATAATTGGTGATGCCCGCAGTCGTAAAATGCAGTCCATCATGAATCTAAAAATCAAATACCGCGAATCGTTTCGACCCTTTGCACCTGCGGTTCGCTGGGAAAAAGTTTCCGAGTGGTTTGATATCGATTCTGAAAGCCCCTACATGCTTCTAGTAGCGAGCGTCCACCCGGACAAACAAATTCCTATGTCACGAGAACAAGAGGGCTTATTCGGTATCGATAAACTAAAGATACCACGCTCAACTATCCCCGCAGTGACCCATGTAGACTATTCCGCACGAATTCAGACAATTCACAAGGAAACGAATCCAAGATTCTACGAACTCATCTGTCAGTTTGAAAATATTACGGATTGCCCCGTCCTGATTAATACATCATTTAATGTACGCGGCGAACCCATTGTTTGCACACCTGAAGATGCCTACCGTTGCTTCATGCGAACGGAAATGGACTACCTGGTTATGGAAAACGTGATCCTCGTTAAGAAAAACCAACCAGAGTGGAAAAAAGACGATGCCTGGAAAACAGAATTTGCACTGGACTGACCGATGAGTAAAATCGTACCGAAACTTGATAACAAAGGATTGCGCGAATTTGGGTTTGTTACTGCGACAATTATTGCCCTGCTGTTTGGCTTATTCTTTCCTGTCGTAATATTCGACCAGACCTTTCCTGATATGCCTCTTGTATTCAGAATAGCTCTCGGGCTTGCTTCAGTCTCGCTGATTCTACCGATATTACTCAAACCCCTGTATATAGTCTGGATGTATATTGGGTTCGTTCTTGGCTGGATTAACACACGCATCATTCTCGGACTGGTATTTTTTATTATTTTCACACCGGTCGCTCTATTTTTGAAGTTGCTGCGCAAAGATCCCATGCACCGAAAAATTACTGCACTTCAATTATCTTATCGAAAACCCAGTATTGAACCACCCAAACATCAAATGGAGAAACCATTCTAATGATCGAGTTACTAAAAGATCTCTGGGGATTTATGAAGGTTCGGAAAAAATTCTGGCTGGCACCCATAATTATCGTCTTATTGCTTTTGGGAGCACTCATAGTACTTTCCCAAGGATCTGCCGTTGCGCCATTCATTTATACGTTGTTTTAAGCCTGGCAAAGACCAGGAGGAATCATACCGGCATGGATTGCCAAATCCTCCCTTAGGAGCGAGGATTCAATAATATACGAATCTTGACTTGTCTTATTGTCCGCCTTCTGCGTTGTAGCAACAGTTGCGTAGCCCGGCTATGCGCCTGTTGCTACGCCTTGAAGACAAACAATTATCCTGCGTCAATCTTTCGCATATTATCAAAACCTCGCTCCTTACTCAAAAAAGAACACAATGAAATAAATTCCCTCTGCTGTTCGCATGGCTACAGGAATATAAAATTTACTAGTGCTCCGACAACTTATGAATGATAAATAGAGCTGTTTGAGAAGCGTTCATATGCTAAACGAAAGACTAGCAGGGACTAATCGAGCAACTGCAACAACGTAGATGAGCGCTTGTCGGCTAGTTTTACCCATCAATACAAGATTGTCGGAGTACTAATACTAATTCAGCGCAATTATTCTAAGGCTAGAAGCCATTGATTGTTTGCGCTTCTGCAGCAGGGCTTTCAGGATGTATTCACGCGTCCAGTAAAATCAATGGCTTGTGCTCTGAACACGGAAATTGCTGAGCAAAGACAATTACAATTCATTGTAGACGCTATGCTGGGTGAACTACTATCGCTCCACTACGCCCAAACCTTTCTTTTGGCTCGCATAATATGCAGCGATATTTTCTATATCATCATCACTTAAACTTGCTACCATTGCATTCATCATTGGGTTATTTCTCTTTCCCAACTTATAATCCTGAAGGGCCACAATCAAATAACTCTGGTATTGTCCGCTAAGTTTAGGGAAATTACCGTCAGAACTGTCTCCGCCCTCTCCGTGGCAACCGATACAGCTTGCTGACTTTTCTTTACCGATAAGCGGATCACCCGAATAATTTTCATTACTTTTGACAAGATCAAAGGACTCCAAATAAGCAACAATATCACCAATATCCTGATCACTTATGCTAACGGCATTGCCAACCATAGTTGCATGTGTACGATCACCTTTTGCATAAGCTTTGATTGACGATTTCAGATATCCAGCATGTTGTCCCGCCAATTTTGGAACCTGGTATCGGGGAACAGCATTTGCGTATCCTGGACGTGAATGACACCCTGAACAAGCCTCAAATTTAATCTCCCCTGGGGGTTTTTCTTCTGCTGCTACAGTTACAGAAAATAAGGATACAGAAACCCAGATAACCATCTGCAACATCGCCCATTTTAATTTATTCATTTGCACCCCCATCATGAGTGAATTTTACAGTGCAGAGCCAACGACCATTGGTTCTCACCTAAACATACCTTGTTTAGTCTAGTACTCCATCATTGTTGTATTGACGGGTATATCAGCCGATAAGCATCCAGCTGCGTTGCTGCACTCGCTTGACACGTCCGACTAGTCCTGCGCTCGTGCGGCTAGCAGCTGACCACTTCTCGACATAACCTATCCCCCAACACAACTGTGATGGAGTACTAGCAACCTGATGCATTCAGAAAAAAGAATCAATCCCGGGCCTGATCTGTCGCACCAATTATAGACACAATTCATAGTCAGTGAATATTAAAATTCAAGTTCCACTCATATTCCCTGCATTTTCTTAACAGAAATTTTAAGCAGGAATACCAAGAAAAGTACTATTCAATTGTTATTTTTATTGTAACCAGACAGCGAATGATTTACTGAAAATCTAAGCTGTTGATTGCTCGGCTTTCTGCAACATGGATATTGCATCAGAGCTTGGAGGGAGGTATTTACGCGCCGCGAACAACCAACAGATTGCATCCTAACCACGGTACTTGCTGAGTAGTTTCTTTTTATTGAACCTGTTAAATGCCCAAAATAAAAATCAGGAGACCCGATAAACGGAATCTCCTGATTACTCACTATTTTACTTTCACTAAGGAAGGGCAAGCCAACAATCGCTAGCTCCTCGGTTAATACCCGCTTAGCTTATCTTTTTTTCGGACCCTTGTAATAATAGTCGCGACGCTGCCAGGGAGATGTCGAAGATGATTTCCAATACAACCGTACCCAAACACCTCGACCATTTGCTGGTATTCGAGTCACTCTCGCGTTGCTCGTACTTCCTCGGAGTGTACGACCATATATGTTTTTACTACCTCGACGGCTACCGACGTACAATTTCCAAAGACGCACGTTACGGCCTTTCGCTTTCCACCTAAATGTAGCAGCGGTTCTCAATCTGGAACCACGAGCAGGATAATAGATATAAGGCTTCTCTAATTTCGCCGTCTTAAAGGTGTCGTCTGTATATTCCCACGTGGATGTTGCTGTCTTACGTGAAAACAGCCTTACAAATAAGGTGTTACCATTCGCTGGCAAACCATAAACCGTATGAGATTTCACACTGCCATCCAGTATTTTCTTATAAACCTCCTTTCCACCCGAGGTAGTACCTACTTGTAAGGCCCATGATTCCTTAGCGTCTCCATAATCATCCCAAGTGAAGGTAATCTTGTCCGTTTTCAGCGTTGACCCTGCTGTCGGACTCACTAAGGAATGGACTTTCTTACCCTTAACGTGAATAACGACAGTATCGCTACCAGTCGCATTTTCATTATCTGTAACCACCAGCTTGATGGTATGCTTCATGCCGGAAGCCAAACGAACCGTAACTGTTTCGCCTGAAATGACTTCACCACCCGGCAACGTCCATTCATGACTTACAATCTTCCCATCAGGATCAACTGATCCTCTACCGTCCAGAACCACGTCTTCCGTACCGTTACGATCCTGATCGGAAATACTGCGATCCGAACCGGCATTTGCCACAGGTAGGCGATTTACACTACCCTCGCCCGATCCATTATCAACCATTGCCTGGATTTCTGCGGCGCTCAACGCTCGATTGTAGATTCGCACATCGTCCATTAATCCATCAAAATGTCTGCCGCCAGCACCTTGAGGCTGTGCTCCCAGCGCAACACCCATACCTGGATCTTCATTCCTACTTCCTGTCTTAGCTAAACTGGCAATTTGCACTCCGTCTCTATACAACCTCATGAATGAACCGTCGTAGGTAGCAACAACATGCTGCCATTTACCCGTCGTCAAATTTCCTGCCGGACTTACAAGAACTGATGTCTTGTCCCCCGCTTTTAGACGAAAGCGAAGTGATGTACCCTTATAAGCGCTTAACATCCAAAGATGATTACTGTCCTGGACACCATTCGCTTTTGAGATAAACCGCGCATCCGATGTCGCAAAATTATCCGCGTTGTACCACAAACTTATAGTCATTCCCGTACCTTTCGGGATATCCATGCCCCTCAGATCAACATAGTCATCTTTTCCATCGAATTTTAGAGCTCCGCCATCGTGTCCAACGCCTGGCGACCAGGTTGGCCCATTCGCCAATCCCCCGTCAAAACTGTTAACACTATCTGTCGCAGTGGAACCCGTCGATTCGTCCAATTTCCAGTGTGCAACCAATCCTTCCGTCACCGCCTCGTCACTGACCTGTACAGTCTCTTTTACTACCTCGCTTGATTCTGTTCCGTCGTTCACTACTAAGGTCAATTCATAGCCACCGACAACATCGGGCGTAAACGAGACAGCGTCACCATCTTTTTTGTTCAAAGACGAAGTGCTGCCAGATGGGCCCTGTAACTGCCAGGTATAACTTAAATTATCGCCATCCACATCTGAACTTTTCGCACCTGAAACCTCAACAACTTCACTTACATAAGCATTCTCAGCAACAGAAATTACCGCTGTCGGAGCCGTATTGCTGCTACCCGTATCCGCTGGTTGCACTGTAACAACTAATGTATCCGTACTGCTCGCTCCATCATTATCAGTTACTTTAAGCGTTACAATATGTTGGCCTACAGCTAATGCTAGCGACACTTCCTTACCCGTTTTATTCTGACCGGCAACCAGCCATTCATATTTAACAATATTGCCATCGGGGTCATTAGAACCAGCGTCTTTTAGATCAACAGTTTCGACATTGTCACCGTTCACATCTTTAACAGTCTGATCGTTTCCTGCAGCAGCTACCGGTGCTTGATTGCTGCCTCCACCGGACCCACCGTTACCGTACTCGAACGCCCCATAGTCGATTGAGGAACCCGCTACAGACCTCGCTTCACTACTGGCAACGTGTACGTATTGATATGAAGGAGTCAACGGATAACCAGCGCTTGTACTACCTGGTGAATACCCTTGATCCACTGCGGGCGAAGTACCGGTCAAATGGAAGTCAAAACCAGCTCGATCAACAAATCCCGGATTATCAGTCTTCATATTCGAACTGTCCAGACTCACGCCCAAGCTGCCTGCTCCAACAAACAGGTTATTTTTAATTACCTGCGTAGGACTACCGGATATTGACAAAAACTGGCCTTTGTAATGATCATTAACAACCGTATTACTGGAAACGTTTAGCTCGCGAATCGGGTTAAATCCTTTACTACCTCCTTCTGCACCATAGGCAATAATAGTTGGATTATCATTATTGGGCCCCTGTTGAATTGAGTTACCGATAATAAAGGTTTGTCCACCCTGCGGTATATCAATTTGATAACTCGCGGTACCATCCTGATCTTCAATCCTGTTGTAGAGAATATAATTTTTCTGCGCCCTGGATTTTACATTGTGACCAATGCTGGCATGATGCGAATAACTATTTTTCAGGATTAAGGTGTCTCCAGTATCAATATACATATTGTGAGTAAACCCATCTCCAGTTCCATTGTAGGCAAACTCGGTATTCTCGATGGTTAAAATTCCACCACCGCCCAATAATCCATTTTCATTGTGATGGAAATATGAATTTTTGATCGTTAAGTTTTGTCCTTCAATACGAACCGCCGCTCCATTCTCATCCGTTACCTTGGTCCCGGATATTTCGACATTGTCAATGGTGATATCTTGACCCTTCACAACCCAGGTACCCTGACCATTCGCCTTATCACTACCCGGTTGATAAAGAATTGTTTTGGTCGACTTAATATGAGGTCTTCCACCAACTCCCTTAATATTGATGCCATTAGTTCTCCAGACAACAACATCATCCAGATATAATTCCGTATCAATCTCAATGGTATCTCCTGTTTGAGCAACTGCTGCTGCATCACTCGGTCTTTTATAGGTTCTGCTTGAACCAACCCGAAGAACATTGCCTGAACCCGAACCACCACCGGTACCGCCTGACTCGACTGTCACAATGACCGTGTCCTGACCGGTAGTACCTTCATTGTCAACAACAGTTAACACTAAAACGTGTTCACCAACACTCAGTGTGACATTATCTTCTGACAGACTGGAAATTTTCTTACCATTGTCCCTCCAGTTATAGCTAACAATCGATCCATCTGAATCACTTGACCCGGCCGCGCTTAGCGCTACAGATTCACTACCGTCTCCATCCGCATCTGTAACTGTTTTATCCGGCCCGGCATTAGCAATCGGAGCTTTATTCGATGATGGTATCGTAGCTGGCTTAACATTCACGGTAACCGTATCCGCAGAAGTATCACCATAATCATCCGTTACAACCAGGGTAATATTGTGTTCACCCGTTGTTAACGAAACCACAGGCTTTGAACCAGTAGCAATTTCACTGCCATTCTTTAACCATTGATAACTAACAATCGAACCATCAATATCACTGGAATTTAAGCCGTTTAATTCAACATTTTCTGCACCAGAATCATCTGCATCGGTAACAAGAAGATCATTGCCCGCATTCGCAGTAGGAGGTTGATTTTCTGGTGTGCAGCTTTCGCCACCACCTGTACTGCCAGTACCACCACTTCCACCACCCGTACCGGAACCATTACTCAACTTGAAAAAGAAAACATTCTTTTTGGTTTCATTAACAGCAACATAAAGATTTTTTGATGGGATGTACTGGAATCGACCATAGGTTCCACGACTCTGCCCAGGTCCTGGTCTGACGCTATTGGTCAAGGAAACCTGACTCCATACAAGAGTATCCATATTCAAGGTATAGACACTACCACCCCCAGACCAGGCCACAAAACGATCAATGACTGGGTCATACACAACCCCAGGAGCCTGAGACCCCACAATTCCATTTGCACCAGAAGTATTCAACGGCTTGGCGGTATATGAACCCGCACCGATATCCCATACAAACGCCTCACCGGCACCAATAGAAATCATCTTATTGCGTTTTGGATCAAACGCTGCGGTAGCATTAACCTGCATCCAGGAAACACCATTGTATGTCGCCACCCACTTCTTAGATGACGGATCAAACACGCTGATCCCCGCATTACCCGTTGATCCACCATGATGGTAAATCAGGCCTGTATTCGGATCATATGCCGTCCTATGCCCAGGTCCCGCCGAAGAACGAGGCACGTTAGGAATTTGAAACCATCGACCGGTTCCCACATCAAAACAATCCGAAACATTGGAGGGATAACCAATTTGCCACCTTGAACCCACTCCAAACGAACACATTGAATTCAATGCAGGAACGAATTTCATCGAATCATAGGTATGTCGAGAAGTAGGGGTTCCATCGCTATATCGATCGGCGTCCCTAGGTGCCGATGGGTTACTCAATCGACTCCACGCTAAAGAATTAATATCGAATGCATAGACTTCATTGCCTGCATAGTCGGTATGACCACCACCAAAAACCATGAGTCGGTCATTATTTGAATCATAAACACCACCGCTCCATGCCACCATGATTGTAGCCGGATCGCCTGACGGTATCGAACCAGGGTAAACCTTATCCATTCGAGATCCCTGAACCTCATACCACTGACCTGGTGCCAGATTATCAATCGCCTGTCGATCAGAAGATGCATTACTGTTCACGGCAGTAGCTACAGGGGACGCAGTTCCGCCACCACTAGAAGAACTGCTACCGGAGGTTGCAGTACAGACTTCCCCTCCAATCTTATTGATACTAATCGCTACCGTATCGCTATCTGTTGCACCCAGATTATCAACGACAGTCAATGTAATAATATGAGTTCCAAGCCCTAGTGAAATGCTAGGCGACTTTTCTGTTGATAAGACTGTTCCTGCTTCATTCGCCCAGGAGTAATCTACAATTATGCCGTCAGAATCTTGCGATCCACTGGCATCCAAGGATATAGATTCAACACCATTATCATCGGAATCAACAATAGTTTGGCTCACCCCCGCTTCAGCAGTAGGCGGAATATTGCCTGAAGACCCGCCAGTACCGCCACCACTTCCACCACTACTTGGACCCGTTCCTGATAATGCCTGTATTTCTGTTATTGTCAGCGCTCGATTAAATATCTGGGCATCATCCAGCAAACCATCAAAATTCCTACTGCCAATATCTCCAGGTTGAGCACCGATCACAACACCCATATTAGGATCTTTGTCGACACTTCCTGTTTTAGCCTGATTGGCAATTTCCTGCCCATCTCTGTACAACTTCATAGACTGACCGTCATAAGTTGCAACCACATGGTGCCATGAACCCGCGATCACTCCTCCAGCAGGACTAACCAGCGTTGTAGTTTGATTATCGGTTTTTAGGCGAAATCGCAGAGAAGTTCCATTTAGGGCACTTAACATCCATAGATGATCCTGGTCAGAAGTCCCATTGGCTTTCGACAAAAACCGAGCATCTGAAGCATTAAAATTATCGGCTTTATACCAAATGCTAATACTCATGCCTGTTCCGTCAGGTATATCCATTTTTTTTAAGTCAACATAATCATTAACTCCATCAAACCTGAGAGCGCCAGATTCCCAGACCGGGCCATTGACCAAGGCACCGTGATTCGACCCTGTACTATCCGAGGCGATCGTTCCCTGACCTTCATCAAAGTTCCAGTTTCCAACCAAACCCGATCCGGATGTCGAACCACCACCTGTGCCACCACCACCTGTGCCACCACTACCTGTGCCACCACTACCTGTGCCACCACTACCTGTGCCTCCGCTACCTGTGCCTCCGCTACCGGACGATCCAGACGGTGATGTCACAATCACCTGAACGGTATCACTGTCCGTCCAGCCTCGATCATCTTCCACCGTCAGCGTGACCGTATGGGTACCCACCGCTATGGACGGCGATATCTCCGAACCACTGCCGAGTTCTGTAGCGCCATTCTTCCAGCGATAACTGACTATCGTGCCATCCGAATCACTCGAGGCATCACCATTTAATGTCACCGTCTCGCTACCATTGTCATCGCTATCGATGATACTGATATCACTGCCCGCCCTGGCGATCGGTGGAGTGTTCGGCGTGCTCCCGCCGCCACCCGTTATCGGTGTGTTGCGCGGTACCACTGCAAAATTCGGATAGCCAGAATAGTCCGGCTTTACAGATCGACTCTCAAATCGTGCCCAGGCTTCTGACGCTCCAGGTATTCCCGTATCCTTCGCGATCGCTAACGCCGGCTGCAGGTTCGAGGGATAACCCGTCGGCTGATCCGCATAGCCGCCTATAAAACCGCTACTTCCACACACCGCTTCCGCGGTAAATTCCCGACCATTGTTATAATCAAATAATTCCTTGATCGTCGAAAAGACTCCGCCGGAACCATCGTAGAGCAAATGATAAGAGGCCGCGTTGGTCCAACAATAATCATCCGGCTGCTCACTCCCCAATCCCATCCGCTGGGTCGGAAACCGAACCTTCCAGTCCATAAATGTCTTTATATTGTTAAATCCGAGCTCATATACAACTCCGACCGCCGAGGTGAAAAAATCATCCATCCACGGCGCCAGTATCGGATAATCATACGAATTCAAGGCACCGTAATTATTGCGGTACAGCGTTATATACTTATACGTATAGCGGCTGATGTTGTTCTCGACCTTATTCACAAAATACGCTTTCAGAGGATGACTATCCGGCGTGATGTACGCCGCCCGTGCCAGTTCTCGCATTGACCACGCCTGACCGCGGACCTGCCCTGAAAACGTGCCCTTCTCAAAACCTCTGTACGCCGGGGTACCATCCAGCATGTTGTAGTTCGCCCAAAATTGCAGCTCTTCCAACAGGTAGTATTCTCCTGTGATCAAATACGGCAGATAGGCAAACGAGGGTTGATGGGCCTTGTCATGTGTAGATGGATTGCCACACCCTGAACACGCCGCCGCCGCTTCCGATTTGCCGGTCGAGGGGTTCACCGTATCCCCATAGTTGCACTTGTCCGCAGAACATAAATACGGGTAATCGTCCAACGATACCGGTAAATCCGTCCCTTTATCTCGATAATGGATCGACCACGAACCCCCGGCTCCCCCTTGGTCTACCGTGGTTTTCTTCGCC
>Ga0114934_10001162_pt1 | contig 17116 bp, 13 predicted proteins | sample 4SBtaG_2_FD_99695 | JGI IMG/M metagenome (GOLD analysis project Ga0114934, IMG submission 99695) | Deep subsurface microbial communities from Kolumbo volcano to uncover new lineages of life (NeLLi) - 4SBTROV10_white metaG | ecosystem: Environmental > Aquatic > Marine > Volcanic ...
AATATGAAAAAAGATTGGTTTTGAAATTTAATCCTATTAAGGCGTTATTTTTATTATTTAATCCATATTTAACTTCCCGAATAAATGGTAGAGGCACAAAAAATAATGCTGGAAATTTGTTTACATATGAACTATCATCTGAAGTTTGCCATATAATTCCTTCGAACAAACCAATTTCTGTGTTCTTGAAGGGTAAAAAATTAATGAAAATAAAAGAGCCGTGTTTCCTGTGATGATAATAATAATATTTATATTTAAATGACTGAAACTCTGAATAAATAACATTATATTGGAATCTTTTTTTTGTATAACTAAACCTTAAAAATGGATACGAAAACGCATTATCTGACAGAAGAACAGATCTATATCCATTACCAATAAAAAATTTGGAACTACCTATTTGAAATAATAAATTTTTGTTTGGAGTAAAACATAAATATCCACTGGCATTGCTAAAATCCTTTCCTGATTTATCAGTACCAAACAATTTCCATAAACCCTCTCCCTGAGTTACAAAAGTCTTATTTGCAATACTATCAAGATAAGGCACATAAAATGCTTGATTTTCAAAAAAATCTGTATAATATGAAATTTTTTTTCCAAGAATTCCATATATTTCAAAACCTCTTGTATTTTGATAATATTTAGTAATATCGTCTCTCAAAAATGTTTTAGAATAATCTATCAAAAAATTCAGCCTAAATTCAAAATTATCATCTTGTATTTTAATTAAGTCATCAGACAAAATTTTTCTCCAAATTAATTGATGTTTTCTGCTTTCCTGAAATTTTTCTCTTATCGAATTTGAGAATATATCTTTTTCAAAAGTTAGACTATCAGAATAATCTGTCATAAAAGGTAAAAATGATGTATGAACAAATGCTTTATCAATACAATATTGATGAATAATTTTTTGATTATCAAAATAGTTAAGAGGATACACGTATTTTTGAGAAAAAAGACTTGTAGCCTCAATAAAAAAGAAAATAATTATTTGAATTAATTTTTTCATTTACTGTCGATATTTATTTTTTTCTTCAAGCATCATACTGAGGTAACTTCTGTATCTAGAATATGAAATTTCTCCTCTTTCTATGGCTTTTTTAACTTCACAACCCGGCTCGTCAATGTGCTTACAATTGTAATACTTACATTTGCCTAATAAATTGAACATTTCAGGAAAATTATGAGCAATTAAATCTTTTTCTATAAAATCTATACCAAAAGCTCTAATTCCTGGAGTATCAATAATATATCCACCAAAAATTAATTCATGCATTTCGGTAAATGTTGTTGTATGTTTTCCTGTTCTGTATTTTTCTGATATTTCTTCTGTTTTCAAAAATAGATTAGGGCTCACTTTATTAATTAAAGTTGATTTACCAACACCTGAATTACCAGCTAATACAGAAGTTTTATCCTTTAAAAGTTCGATGATTTCAGAAATATTTTGTTCTTCTTTAGCTGATATTTTAAAACAGTTATACCCAATACGTTCGTAAGTATTTATTAGTTCGTCTAATTTTTCCAAATCTAATTTATTATATATATCTATTTTGTTAAAAATAATTTTGGCTGGAATTTCATATACCTCAGTACTTAAAAGAAATCTATCAATAAATTCTGTAGGTGTTTCGGGGTCTCTTAATGAAACAACAATTATTGCCTGATCTATATTAGAAGCTAAAACTTGTTTTTTTTTTGAAAGGTTGGTGGATTGTCTGACTATATAATTCTTTCTTGGTTTAATATCTTGAATCAATCCTGTTCCATCTTCCATAATAATGAATAAAACAAAATCTCCAACTGATACTGGATTTGTGCTTTTTATGGCCTGTGTTCTTATTTTTCCTCTAATCTGGCAATCAAAAATTTTATTATCTTTGGATTTGACTTTATACCAACTTCCTGTCGATTTTAAAACAATTCCATCAATTTGTTTCATTGAGATATTTTTGCAAAAATAAAAAAATGTAATTTATTTGTTTAAAATAAGATTATGAAAAGAATAGTTTCGTTTAATGTTAATGGTATAAGATCAGCAATAAAAAAAGGTTTTTTGAATTGGCTTGAAAATGAAAAACCTGATATTGTATGCATACAGGAATTAAAAGCAAAGGAAAATCAAATAGACATCGAAAATATTAAAAATTTAGGTTACAATTCATATTTCTTTTCTGCAGAGAAACCCGGCTATAGTGGAGTAGGAATTTTATCAAAAGAAATACCGATTGAGATATCAAAAGGAATAGGTGTTGAAAAATTTGATAAAGAAGGTCGTTTAATCATTGCAAAATATGATGAATTTGAAGTAATATCCGCATATTTTCCTTCAGGCTCTAGCGGAGATGAAAGACAAAAAGTAAAAATGGAATGGCTTGATGTATTTACTGATTTTATTAAAGAGAAACAAAAAGCAAAAACTCCTATGGTTATATGCGGTGATTATAACATTTGCCGGTTGTGGATTGATATTCATAATCCTGAAAGACATTTAAAAAGTTCGGGTTTTTTACCTGAAGAAAGAGATTGGTTTAGCAGTTTTATAAATTTAGGTTTTGTTGATACTTTTAGAGAATTTGATAAAAGAGAGGAAAAATATTCTTGGTGGTCATATAGAGCAGGTTCTAGACAAAGGAACAAAGGATGGAGAATTGATTATATAGTTGTTTCTGAAAGTTTGAGAAATAAAGTTATCAAAGCTGGAATAATGAGAGAAATAGCAATGTCTGACCATTCACCTGTTTATGCAGATATTACCAAAAAAGCCCCGGAAAGTCTTTAAACTTTGGGGCTATTAATTATGTAGCTTTTGTTTTAATATTCCCATAAATTTTGTTCAAAATCGAATATCTCATTTTCAATTCTTTGAGCTTCCAGCAATACTTCTAATCCTTGTTCATATTCCATTATGGCTCTTCTATATGGAGTTGATTCCATGAAAATATAACTTGAGAAGAATCTTTTTTGAAGTAAATCATCATAAGATAAATTTTTTACATCTGAATATGGTAAATATACTGGGCTTTTTGCTAAAATTGGTCTTGCTTCAGAATAATTTATCCAAAATGCTTTTTTTACTTTTGTTCTATGATTTCCACTATTGTCGTATTCTTCCCAAACTCTTATAGGACAAATACCTATAAGTCTGACATCCATAACTGAACGCTGTTTGTCAAAAAACCAAACTTCTTTAAACATATAAGCTTTAACTTCGTCTGAGTGAATAGGAGTATGAGTTGCAACTGTATCCCAACCACCTTCTGGAAGGGGATTATAAACAGTATCATATCCACCACCCATAATTTTAGTTATATCTTTTACAGAAATCCAATCATCAAATTCCTGACCGGCATCTTGTGCTGAAGCTTTGTATGCATTAAGACCTTGATTTTGAACTGCATCTAATAATACATCTATAAGACTTTTGTATCCTTCGGCAGGTTCTGTTGGGAGTGCTAGAGGGTGATTCATTTTTTCAGAAAGTTCTACTCTTCTCCATATTATTTTTGAATACATAACGTCAGCTTCTCTAACGTATGGGTATGGCATAGGACGATCATTTTTCACATGTAATTCTTCGTATGGCAATGCCATAACATGAACACCTGTACCTGGCTGTGCAAAAATACTGAGATTTGCAGTTAAAACAAATGCCAATAAAATTCCGATTTTAAATAATTTCTTCATAATTATTATTAATGTGTTATTTATAAATTTTCAGTTGTCAAAAATACAAAAAAGAAGTCCTAATAAAAATTTCTTTTTTATTAAAACTTCTTTTTAATCAAATTATTGTATTATTGACAATTTTATCGAATTCTAAAACTAATTGTTCCAAGATCTCTTGTACTTCCGTCTGGAGCTCGACAAGTAATTTGTTCAAAATAAACTTTATTTCCACGTTTCAAATTACCAATAATTCTCTTTTGTTCGGGAGAAATTTTAGAACCTCTTGTAGATGCTTCTTCTATAAAACCATTAATTGTGGTTGATACATTAAAACCTGTTACAGGGAATGTTAGGTCAAATACAAAGTTATCTAGTTTTGCATAAACATTTGTTTGAGCAAGTAATACGTTTTGTTGTATAGATCCACCTTTATGTGTACCGACAACAGCATATGGATTTGGTACAAGAAAACATCTAAAATCCATAGATCCTAAAGGTTTTGTAGCTCCATTTGGTCCTTTATATGAAACTCTAATAGTGGCTTTTCCAGGTCTGGGAACTCTTACAGAATAATTTCCATTTCCTTTAGAAGTTATTCTTCCTCCTGTCATAGAAACATTTAGATTCTCAGCTGGTACTCCCGATGCAGTTATTTTTACAGGATTATCAACTCCTACATAAAACACATTCATTTTGGTAGGAGAAATAGCTACAGAAGGTGCGCCGACTTGGTATTCGGTTTGAAATGGAAATCTCATTGTATCTTCAGTTGCGGGATTTTTAAGTAAAATATCTCCTGCTATAGTATAAATACCGGGGGTAGATGTACTGGCTTCAAATATCCCTTTACCATTTTCTACAGGAAGAGTTGTTCCATTTTTTAATCTAATTATTGGGTCTTTTGTAGAGTCTGAAGCAGCAATAAATATTTCTGCTCTGAATGGTTCTCCTTTTAATACATAATTTGAATTTGTATTAACTATAGCTTCAATATTGTTAAAGTGGAATTCTCCTTTTCCTATTGAAGCAAGTAAATATGATAAAATATATGATTCAACATTCCTAACATCATTTTGCATTTTTGACAGCATAGCTACATCAGCAATAACAGGTAAATGCTCGAAAGTTGCATCAACCCAAGGTAAGGTTGAACCGTCATTTGCTGATACAACATCATCAGTGTTAAGAATTGATACTACAGTTTTATATAAAGCATTTGAAGTATCTATTTCTCCATTTGTTGTATCTTTAAGAAAACCAATAATCAATTCACGATATTTATCAATTCTTTCTTTTAGTTCTTCACCACGTTTCTGTGTAATCATAATAGTACTTCCGACATTATTATCACTCTTTTTTCCTATATTATCAAGGTCAGGTTCATCAGTATGATCTGCCATACTAACAATGTCCTTTTTTAATACTAACATAAAACTATCTAAAGAGTTTGATTCTGCCTTTATAAGCATAGCTTTTTTAAACCAGGGTTCAACTTTGGTCTTATTCTCAGTGTATGCTTTCTGAAACTCATTATAAATATCATCGTTTTTTACTTGAATATTCTCAGTTGATTTTCTAATACTTTGATCAAACTTAACAAAAGCATTAAGAACCTCTGCTGAAACATTCAATGCCAACAAAGCAGTCAAAACCAAATACATCAAGTTGATCATCTTCTGCCTTGGTGATAGTCCTTTTTCAGCCATAATTTTAATTTTAGTTTAAAAGAATTAATCTATTTTTACGTTCATTGCATTTAGCATTCTTCCATATACTCCATTAAGTGCAGTAAGATTTTGACTAAGTTTGCTAATTTCATCTGAGTATTTTTTTGCATATTCTGCTGAATCTGAAATATCTTTTACCATCTGGTCTAGATTTGCTTCTCCAAGCTGCATTTCAAAGATAGCGTTGATAGCTGTTAAATTTTTATTTAATAGAGATATTTTTTTGTTGTATTCTTCGTTACCAGTTGAAATAGAACCAAAGTCAATATTCATTGAACTAATTAAAGAACTATATGCATTTTCGATTTCTTCTTTTTGTTTTTCAATTGTTTGTGAAGTTTTATTAAACGCATCATTTACAGATTCAATAGAGTAAGTAAAATTATCTGAAGCAGATTTTATAGATGAGTTTAATTTTTCTGCAACATTTAAAAATTCGCTGTTAGATTTTTCATAAGTTGAAGAAAGATTTGTAACTTTTTCTGCTGCAGATTTTACTTTTTCTGAAAAATCGTTAGCTGCAAGAGAAGCATCTGTAATTTCTGTCATTTTTTCCAAATTTGTGTTCATTTTTGATAAACCTGTATGTAGTTTGTCAAACAGACCATCTTCTCCAGCTTTTTCTAACATCATATTGAATTTTTCAAGTGATTCTATTGCTGGTGCGGGCAAGTTACTATCGCTTTTTAATTTTTTCCCAGTGCTTGATTGACTTAGAATATCTTCTTCGTCTTCTTCATGTAGTTTTAGTTCTGGATATACTAAAGTCCAGTCAATTTCTTCGTGAGGAGGTTCAATACCCGACATTAAAAAAATAAATGCTTCTGTAAGAAGACCAATTGTTAACATAACTGTTGCTCCTGGCCAGTGTGTAATTTTGAAAAGTGCCCCTACTAATACTACTGATGCACCCCAACTATAAAGTTTGTGGATAAAATTTTTCCAACCATACTTTTGTGTAAAATCTAAAGCTCCCATATTTTTTTTTTTAATTGATTTGTAAAAATAAAATAAATTTTAATTCTATCAAAAATTCTCTCAATTTTTTTTATAAAACAAAAAATATTCCAAAAAAAAAGCGATAAATTTAATTATCGCTTTTTTTTTTAGAAACCCTCAAATCCTGCAACGTCTCGGCCAAGGTAAGTCCTAACATTTCTAAATCCAATATAACATTTTGCTGTATCTAAATATTCGTATGATCTAACTCCACATTGTAAGTATAGGGCTATGTCTTTCCACGAACCTCCTCTAACAACTTTTCTTTTCAATGTTATTGGGTCATCTTCTTTTACATTTACCTGATAGTCTGGGTTCAAATCGTGCACGATATCATAAGAAGCATCATCATATTGGGAAGATGTCCATTCTGCAACGTTTCCTGCCATATTATATAATCCGTAGTCATTTGGATAATATGAATCTACTCTAGCTGTTCTTGTAGCTCCGTCTAAAGCATACATCCCTCTCATTGGCTTGAAATTAGCTAATAAACATCCTTTATAATTTCTGGCATAAGGGCCTCCCCAAGGATAAATTGTTTGATCTTTTCCTCCTCTGGCTGCATATTCCCATTCTGCTTCTGTAGGAAGTCTATAATCTTCATATTCTGCTATTCCTTGTGATGCATTATATTGATTTTGAATTTTTGATCTCCAAGCAGAAAATGCAACTGCTTGCTTCCAATTTACTCCTACTACTGGATAATCATCATATGCTGGATGCCAAAAGTATCTTCGTGCATATGGTTCGTTATATGAATATGTGAAATCTGCAATCCAAGATAATGTATCTGGATAAATAGGTTGTTTAACGTATTTTACAATTTCACTTCTATTTTCAAATGTTCCTTGATATTCTCCTGTTGGTAATTCTCCTTGATCTCCCAAATCAGTATATACGAATCGGTTCTTCTTAAGAGCTGCTTCTCTATAATCAACATAGTAATATTCAAAAACTAACATATGAGTATTTAATTCTTTTAAACCTTTTAAAGCCTGTTGATTTGAATAATACATATCTTTTAATGCATCTTTGTTTTCAGGAGTCCAAATCTGGTCTCTATTTTTCCAATTCAAATGAACCTGATTAGGATCTGTAGGATCATAAAAGTCTGGATCAATTGCGTCTGGATTTTCAGGTTGAAGTGCAAACATTTCTGCTTGTGCTCCATTCTTAACTATAAGTCGCATTGCGATTGAATCTCTTACCCAATATACAAATTGGCGATATTCGTTATTTGATATTTCAGTTTCATCCATCCAAAAAGCATCAATTGAAACAGTTTTTGGTTGTGAATTCATAGCAAATGGAACGTCTTGTTCATTGGGTCCCATATTGAAATACCCCTGTGGAATAAATGACATGCCTGTTGGTTCTGGTTCAACCCAAGCAGGTCTATTTTGGACTCCGGTAAGTTCGCCATTAGAACTAGATTGGCAGCCAACTATTGTAATTCCTACTAAGGCTATCATTAATAATAGATATTTGTTCATTTTTTTCATGATATTATGAAATTTTATACAATTTTATATTAGAGTGTTTTAACATTTCTATAACTTTGTGCTTTGGGTATTTTTAACAATGAAAAACTATATCCTATATATGCTTCAAATGTACCATTACTTGCCCTGTTTAGATAGGATAAAGTTAGATCATATGATAACCCAATTTTTAAATTTTTGAAATAAGACATCCCTGCAAAAAAAGCTAGAGCATCTTTGTTTCTATAACTAACGCTAATCCAAAATTTTTTATTGTATTGTGCTAAAATATTAATTTCTTCTTGCATTTCTTTTCCGTCTGACTTTATGAAAATTGAAGGGATTAATTCAATTGGAGAATTGGGTAATTTATAAGTGTATCCCATCATAAGAAAATAATGATTCACTAAAAACGGTGAACTCGATGTTACTCCGTCTGTGGATGGAAAATAAAAGGCGGGTCTCAATAAATGTGATGTCGAAAAACTAAAATAATAATTTTCAAATGAATAATAAACCCCTAATCCTAAGTCAAATATTGTTGAATTTTTATCTGACATTAAAATACTTTCTTGCTGATCAGGAAATTTCCATTCAGGACTATATTTTTTGCTAAAAAAACCTGGACTTACACCAATACTTAATTTATTGACACCTATATTAAATGAATAAGCTAAAGATAAATTTCCTCTAAAATCATTTACAAAACCATATTGATCATTCATAAAATTCAGTCCAATTCCTTCTGTTCCTCCAAAAAGTGATAATGGAGCGTCAGCAGATAAAATAGTTGTTACTGGAGCAGATTCAAAGTTCCTCCATTGTTGATGTGATAACAAATTAAAATTAATTTGATCTTCATACCCTGCATATGCTGGATTATAATATTCTTTGAAGAAAAAATAATGGCTAATTTGTGGATCTTGCTGTCCAAGTGCAAAGAATGAAACTAAAGAAAATATTATATAAAGAAATATTCTTCTCATTAATTGAAAAAAATTTTTTAAGCAAATAAACTATTTTTTTTATTTCTAAACAAATTTATATTGATGAACGTATATTTTACTTTCTATATTTACGGATAAATTTTTCTACTTCAGGTACTCCTCCTTGATATATAAGATATCCATTATAAGGTTCTCTTTCGGTAATCTCATCATTTATTGACGTTAACATTATTTTTTTTATTTCTTCAGGATCTTTGGTCATACCTCTTGCCCATCCTAATTTGACAAAAGCGACTTCTGGTAACATATTTCCTAATGGTATTACTCCTTTTGATAATAAGTCTCTACCAGTATCATATACATACATATGAACGTATCCCCATAATGTCTGCAAAGTCATATAAAACTGAACCCCTTTTTCCACTCCTCTTTCTATTGCCGGATATAATTCTTTGTTGATATGTCCTAATCCTGTTCCGACTATAATAATTCCTTTGTATCCCATATCAACAACTGAATTGATAATCTCTGGCTTCATATGTGGATAAAAATAAAGCATAGTAACATCTTCTGCAAAATATGGATAAATTTCAACTTTATTGTCTTTTCTTCTGTGATTGTATTTTTTCTTAATAGGTTTTATTTTCTCTTTGGTAACTGTTGCAACTGGTGTATCACCAATTGTTCGGAATGTAGATCTGTATGATGAGTGCATTTTTCGAACTCTTGTTCCTCTATGCAAAAAACCATATTCATCTGATGTAGGTCCAAACATACATACCAAAACTTCAGCTATATCTCCGTGTCCGGCAGAATGAACAGCGTGTATAAGATTCAATGCAGCATCTGATGATGGTCTGTCTGACGAGCGTTGTGAGCCAACTAAGATAATTGGTACGGGAGAATTCTGAACCATAAATGAGAGAGCTGAAGCAGTATGATGCAATGTGTCTGTACCGTGAGCTATAACTATTCCGTCAACTCCTTTTTCAATTTCTTTTCCAATTGCTTTTGAAAGCTGTATGTATTGTGATGGTCCCATATTTTCGCTAAAAACAGCAAAAACTTTTTCTGTTTCCAGATTACAATACTCTGCTAATTCGGGTACAGCACCATATAATTCTCCGGGTGAAAATGCTGGTATAACTGCACCTGTTCTATAATCTAATCTTGATGCAATAGTTCCTCCTGTTCCAAAAAGCTTTACGAAAGGTAGTCCTTTAGTTTTTGGAAATTGTTTTTCAGGTATTTTATAATGTGCTTTTTTGTATCCAATTTCTTTTGCCTTTGTAATTGTTTTGATATCTATTCCAATATTATATCCTGTTTTTATTTTTAGAACAATATGCTGATCATCGTCATTTTCAGCTCGCGGGAGAACTGTTCCTTCAAAAACGCCTCTTGTTGTTTCAAAACGTGATAGACCCCATACTCTGACATTAAATTTTTTTAATATCTCTAAAGCATCGCCTTTATATCCTTGAAAAAAATCTTGTGTTTGATTTTCCATATGAAATTTTTAGTAATATATTTGTTTTATTGAGCCTAAATCAGGATAAAACTTAATTTTTAGATTTTCATTATTAAACATTTTAGCTGGTAAAAATGTTACTGTTCCTAACTGAGCAATTAACATTGAATTTTCAGCTAAAATTTGATTTTTATATAAAACCTGTAATTTTACTTTTTGTGGTATCCTATAATACAGACCTTTATTTTTTGGTTTATCCGATGTAAAATAAAAATTATGTAATGTCGTATAATCTTCTATGCTTTTTAAGTTTGAAATTGATGAGAATTTTAAAATTACATCTTCTCCAAATAAATTATCTACTGGTAAAACGCCTGAGTTTATTGAAAATTTAAAAAGTGAAATATCAGTGTTTATGTCATCTTTTGTAGGTGTATATGTATAATAATATTTGTAATGTATTGTATCTGTTTGACCAATAAACATCTTAATATATGATGCCATCAGATTATCAATTTGATTTAACATTAATTTTAATGCAGCACCTTGGGGTAAATAATCATTATCTCCTTCTCCAACCAATAATGCGGCTCTATCGTCTGTTAGAATAGTAATTTTATCTGCTAATTCTTCGGCTTGTTCTTCTATTGTTTTCTTTACAATACTTGGCTTTAATATTGGTATTTTTTTAATTATTGTATCATAAGTCTGAATTTTATATATTGTATCATATTTTATTTTATAAGCCTTGTCTGAAGATATTATATCAAAAGAAAAATTCAATTCTGAATTGTTGTAGGTATTATTTTTGAAAAATTTATAATCATTACTCGTATATTCTTCGTCACAATTATATGAAATCAAGAATCCTTCCTTTGTAAGCTTAACTGGTAAAGGTGTCCCTGTATTTTGTGTCAGGTAAAATACATTTTGAGAATCTGGAACAGAAACAGAATGAAAGCTAATGTTATTAAGCTCCCAAGTAGTATTATTTTCTCTTATTACATTTGAAAGTTTTCCAAGATATTTCTCAGTATAATTAACATACGGTCCTTTTGTCTTTATTATTTTTGAAATCTCTACTTCAACAATAATTTTTGATAATGGTAATACATAAAAAATCCCTTCTTTATTTAATGGAGTGTCTTTTGTTGGTCTTTCGACATCAATAAAATTGCTTCGGCAAGAAAAAAATATTAATAATAAAATAAAAAATGAATATGCTACTTTTTTTATCATTTTCTGATAAATTTAATAAATTCAACTAATGTTGCAAAAATAAAACCTAAAATAAGAACTAGAACAAAATAAACTACTGCTTTAACTTTTCTTTTGTCAATTTTCTCTGGATATGGTGTAACTCCATGTACTATTTCAACAATATCTTTTTGTGATACAGAATTTTCGTATTTTTGTTTTAAAGATTCAAGATTAAATAATCCAGTCCAATCTTCATTCAGATAAATATTTGCTGTCTTTTGATTCATCTTTTGATAAAGTGTGTCAAATTGATTTAATCTTTCAGATATAACAGACAACAAATGTTCTTGCACTTTTTTTTGTTCAATAAATCTTTGTTTCAAAAATTCATTCTTATTGCAATATGCAATAATTTTTTTCTGAACATCAAGCAATTTATCAGGATTATATATTTCTATTTTAATTAGAATATTCTCAGGTTCTCCAATTGATGTTTTTATTATTTGTGCATTAAAACTTTTAATTGTTTTTGGATTTTCAATGCCAATTGATTTTTGTATAAAACTATAATTTTTCTGTTCAATTTTATTTTGCATAATACTTAAAACATCGTATACAGATACGAGATCTTTGGTAAAAAAATCTTTGCTTTTCTCATATTTTAAATTAGTTGTTACTAGCATTTGCCCCTTATAATAAACAGAAGTTTTTTTATATGCGTAAATAGATGCAATTATGCCTAATACAATTGTTATGATAAATATAAATCTGCTGTTGTAAAAAAACTTCAATAGTTTTATTACTAGTGTTTTAAAATCTACTTCTTCATTCATAAAAACTTTTTTACATTTGCAAATGTAAATATAAAAACCAAAAAAATAGCAATTATGTCATTAAAAAAAGCGTTAGAATTTTGTTTGCCTGATAGCAATTCAAATAAACATTGCTTGAAAGATTTCAAAGGAAAATGGATAGTTCTTTATTTTTATCCCAAAGACAATACTTCTGGCTGTACAAAAGAAGCTCAGGATTTTACAGAAATGAAAAGTAAATTTGAAAAAGAAGGTGCTGTAATAATCGGAGTAAGCCCAGATAGTGAACAATCGCACAATAAATTTATTGTGAAATATGATTTAAAAATTTTGCTTTTGAGCGATACTGAAAAAAATATTATGAAAGAATATGGAGCTTGGGGAATGAAGAAAAACTACGGAAAAGAATACGAAGGCGTTATTCGTTCTACTATTCTAATTAATCCAAATCTTGAAATTGAACACGAATGGCATAATGTAAAAGTCAGACAGAAAAGAAAAAGTGGGGAAGTAAAACATGCTGAAATTGTTTTTAACAAATTACTTGAACTAAAAAACGAATAACTCAAAGTTATTTTTATGAAATCTCAAAACTAATTTATGAAAAAAATATCATTATTACTTATCTTAACAGTCCCTTTTTTTGCTCTAAAAGCTCAAAATAAGACGATAGTTCCTATTGTTGCACAAGCATCTGATTATATTTCACTAATAGAAAATAATTACAACCAACAAGTAGTTCATCTTGAATTTGATGTAATAAAGAGTGAAAAAACAATATATAGACAATTGTTTGCCGGAACTATGTATGGCATAATTATATATGGTGATGACCAAATAAAAGAACTGAAACTAAAAATAGAACATATAGAAGGTGAAAAAGTGATTTCAGATGTTGTTTCAGGTGATGGAAAAGGAATTGTAATGCTTTATTTTAAACCTAAAGTTACTGATTATTATTCTTTTACTATTACTTCTATTCTTAATAATCCTGATGATTATGGCTATTATGGTTGTATAATATTCAGATAATCTGAATTTTTATTTTATTAAATAATTTAGAGCTAATTCTATAAAGGGATTAGTTCTTTTTTTTTTAGATTCTTTCATCAAAAAAACAAACCAATTTGTCAAATAAAAGAAAATTAATAATTTAATTTTATAAAATTTGAAAAAAAAATGAAAAATCTAAAATTTTTATTACTGATGCTTATCAGTATTGTTCTTTTCTCTTGTAATCAAGGAAATACAGATGTGCCGTCTGATTTTAAAACTGACAAAGTAAACACAGTTTATGATTTAGTCTATGGTGGATCGGGAAACAATGATGACGAGCTTGTATCAGGCATGGTAATGGACAATTCTGGTAATATTTATTTTTCGATGAATGTAACCACAACTGATGCAAATAGAAACATTGTTTATGTGAAAATTAATTCAGATGGTTCTTTAGCTTGGGCAAAAGTTTTTGATGAAGGTGAAGACAAAAGTCCTGATTCAGGTGAAAACGGAGAAACAGGAGGGACAGCTGGTTCGATTTCTATAGATTCAGACGGAAACATTTACATAGTTGGGTATTCAAATACTTCAACCGATGGAGAAGGTTTACTTGTTTTAAAAGTAAATCCAGCAGATGGTTCATTGATTTGGCAAAAAAAATGGGAGACAGAATGGCCAACTGGATATCCAACTGCAAGTCAAGCGGCTAGTGGATATGCTATTGATGCTCATGGAGATTATGTTTATGTAACAGGTGAGTGCGGATTAAATTCTGTTGTTGTATTAGCATTAGGAAAAGAAAATGGGGATTTAATATTCCAAAAATCACTTGATATTGTATCAGGAACAAAAGATAGAGGTTATGCAATATGCCAAAGTGGCACAAACTTATTTGTAGGTGGTGTAGATGGTTCGACTGCTTGGTTTGCAAAAATTTCAAATGCTACAAGCTCCTCTCCTACTCTGGAATTTGTGAAAAATGCTGGTTTATCTTATGGTGCGAGAATAAATCAGATTTTGTCTGACGGAACTAATTTATTTTTCTCTTGTGACATACGAGGTGTTGCTACCAAATTTATGGTAATGAAAACAGATATTGATGGTGGTTTTCTTTGGGGCAAATCATATCCCGGCACTAATGATGATAGAAACAATACTCACGTAATTTATTTACAGGGAGATAATATCTATGTTGGAGGAAGAATTGGAGTTACTGGTCTTTCTTTAATGGGTGAAGCTCTAACTTTAAAAATGTCAAAATCTGATGGTAAGCTTGAATGGACAAAAATTTACTATACAGGCAAAGATTCTGAAGATGCAGCAGAACAAAGAGTTAAGGGTATTGCTGTTAATGGGAATGATGTAACTATAGTTGGTCAGATTTATCCTGATGATGGAAATACACAGCATTACTACGGTGATTTTATTTTACCAAAAGACGAACCTACTCTTAATGATGAAAGTGTAAGCATTTCAGCAATAACTTCTGCAACATTTGAGGACTTTAGTGGAGAAGTAAGAAATGCAGGTGGAACAATTTCTGATTATACTGCTGGAAGTCTTGTAAATTCTAAAGATAAAACTGCTACAAATCCTCCTGATTGTGATGCATTTATTATAAAATTTCAACCCTAAAACTATTTCATAGCCTCAGCTTATAAAAAAAAAGCCTCTTATAAAAAAGAGGTTTTTTTAATTAATGAGCCTCAGCCCAATTTTTCCCTTCTGTTATATCTACAATCAGAGGTATACTTAGCTTTACAACGTTCTCCATTTTGTCTTTAATCAAAACAAGAATTTCTTCTTTTTCATCCAATGGAACCTCAAATAGCAATTCATCGTGTACTTGTAGCAACATTTTTGTTTTTAAATTTCTTTCTTTCAATTCCTTGGAAATATCAATCATAGCCATTTTGATAATATCAGCAGCCGAACCTTGAATAGGTGTATTTATAGCATTATGTTCTGCATTTGAACGGAGTAAAGAATTTCTGGAATTAATATCTTTCAAAAATCTTTTTCGTCCCATCAAAGTAGTTACAAAACCTTTGTCTCTGGCATCTTTTATCATTTTTTGCATATATGATTTCACTTTGGGATAGGTAGCAAAATAATTGTCAATCAATGTTTTGGCATCTTGTCTTGAAATGTTCAAATTTTGTGAAAGTCCATAAGCAGAAGAGCCATAAATCATTGCAAAGTTGGCTGTTTTTGCCTGATAACGCATTTCTTTTGTAACATTTTCCAAATCTACTTTGAATATTTTTGCAGCAGTTTGTGCGTGTATATCTTTTCCGTTTGAAAATGCCTCAATCATAACATCATCTTGACTCAAGTGTGCCATCAAACGCAATTCTACCTGCGAATAGTCGGCATCTATAAAAATACAACCTTCGGAAGGTATAAATGCTTGCCTTACCTTTTTGCCTTCGGGTGTTCTTATTGGGATATTCTGCAAATTAGGATTATTTGAACTCAATCGTCCGGTTACTGTCACTGCTTGATTAAAAGAAGTATGAATTCTTTTAGTTTTTGGATTTACCAATGCAGGCAAAGAATCGACATAAGTAGAAACAAGTTTTTTTAGACCACGAAATTCAAGAATATAATCAATAATCGGATGCTTTCCTTGGTATTTGTGCAATTCAGCTTCGTCAGTAGCAAATTGTTTGGTTTTTGTTAATTTAGGTTTATCTGAAATTTTCAGCCTTTTAAAAAGCACATCGCCTAATTGTTGATTTGAAGCAATATTGAATCTAATTCCAGCAAGTTTGTATATTTCATTCTCAATGCCTACAATTTTTTCGTTCAATTCATTTTTATATTTTTCTAAAAATTCTGTATCTATTAATATTCCATTTAGCTCCACTTCTGTAAGAACTTTTACTAATGGCATTTCCAATTTGTAAAAAATATTTTCAAATCCTTCTTTTTTTATTTTAGGTTCAAAAATTTCAAACAATTGAAAAGTAATATCAGCGTCTTCAGCAGCGTAATCTTTTATCAAATCAGGTGGCAACTGACTCATTGATTTTTGATTTTTTCCTTTTGGACCAATCAAACTTTCAATATGAATAGTTTTATAATTCAGATAAGTTTCGGCCAGATAATCCATATTGTGTCTCAAATCTGTTTCAAGAATGTGATGAGCAATCATTGTATCAAAAACATTCCCTTTCACAGTCAAGCCATACTTGTCAATAACAAGCATATCGTATTTTATATTCTGTCCAATTTTAAGGATTTTTTCATTATCAAAAACAGATTTGAAAAGCTGAAGAGTCTTTTTGCTTTGTTCAAAGCCTTTATTTAGATGAATGTAAAATGCTTTATTTTTTTCAAGACAAAACGAAATTCCTACAATCTCTGCTTCTATTGGATTCAAAGACGTTGTTTCTGTGTCAAAAGCAAATTTATCTGAATTTTCAAGAGCTTTGATAAGTTCCTCAAACTCGTAATCTGTTTCAACAAGTCTATAATCAGGATTAATATCTTTAATTGTTTTGAAAGCTGTTGTTTCAATTGTTTCGGCAACCGGTTCGTTACCAAAAATTGTTGGATATTCGGTTTTTACTTGTTTAGTAACACGAGTGCCTGTCGTTCTAAATTCAAGTTCTTTGAAAATTTCATTCAAAGCATTTACGTCAGGGCTTTTTCTTTTGAAATATTCATCTTCATAATCAAGTTCTATATCTGTAACAATTGTTACAAGTTTCTTCATCAACTCAATTTTATCTGCGGCTTCTTCAAATTTTTTTCTTTGCGAAGCAGTAAGTTTATCAAGGTTTTTGTATATATTTTCGAG
>Ga0114934_10001163_pt1 | contig 17115 bp, 16 predicted proteins | sample 4SBtaG_2_FD_99695 | JGI IMG/M metagenome (GOLD analysis project Ga0114934, IMG submission 99695) | Deep subsurface microbial communities from Kolumbo volcano to uncover new lineages of life (NeLLi) - 4SBTROV10_white metaG | ecosystem: Environmental > Aquatic > Marine > Volcanic ...
ATGATAATTCCGAAATAGAGAAATTTGATAGTATTATTTCTCAATATGAATTTAGGGCTAATATCATATTGAAAACACTAAATTCACACAATATAGATCCATCTTCTTTAAACTGTGTTATAGGTCGTGGGGGGCTTTTAAAACCTATTCAAGGGGGAGTATGGAAGGTAAATGAAAAAATGATTGAAGACCTTAAAGAAGCAAAAATGGGTGAACATGCATCAAATCTTGGTGCAATAATAGCCAAAAATATTGCTGATAAAAATAATATTCCTGCCTTCATAGTAGATCCAGTAGTTGTAGATGAAATGCATGATATTGCAAAGTTTTCAGGACTTCCAGAGATTCCAAGAAAATCAATTTTCCATGCTCTAAATCAAAAAGCTACTGCAAGAAGAGCCGCAGCTGAACTTGGTAAAAAATACGAAGAATGTAATATTATAGTGGCTCATATGGGTGGCGGTATCTCAGTAGGAGCACATAAAAAGGGAAAAGTCATAGATGTCAATAATGCTCTAAATGGAGATGGCCCATTTTCACCCGAAAGATCTGGAGACCTCCCTGTATCATCTCTTGTTAAAATGTGCTATTCAGGCAAATACTCACAGGCTGAAATAAATAAGATGATAAAGGGTAAAGGCGGTCTTGTAGCTTATCTTGGAACTAATGACGGAAGAGTTGTTGAAAACAGAGTCAAAGATGGCGATAAACAAGCTGAAAATGTCTATCATGCCATGGCTTATCAGATTGGGAAAGAGATTGGCTCATTAGCTGCTGTCTTAAAAGGTAAAGTAGATGCAATAGTACTTACTGGTGGACTTGTATATGACAAAAATTTCATAAACTGGATAATAGAAATGGTAGAGGGATTTGGTAAAATATTCGTATATCCAGGAGAAGCAGAGATGGAAGCATTACGCGATGGTGGACTTAGAGTTCTTTATGGAGAAGAAGAGCCTCATGAATATAACTGAAAATAAGAGACTCACAGTAATTAGTGGAGCATTTGGAACAGGGAAAACCGAGATCTCTATTAATATTGCATTAAAACTTCATGAACAGGGAATAAAAAGGATTATTCTAGTTGATCTTGATATTGTAAATGTATATTTTCGCTCTAGACAAAAGTCATATGAACTTGAAAAATCAGGTATAAAAGTTATATCAAGTCAACCCGGTCTTGAAAATGCAGATCTTCCAGCTCTTTCACCTGATATAATGACCAGTTTTGATTCAAAAGATTCTTATGTCATATTTGATCTTGGCGGAAGTGATTTAGGCGCTACTGCACTTTCAAGATTTAAACATAATTTTAATTCTGAAGGATATAATCACTGGTTAGTTGTAAATCCATATCGGCCTTTCAATAGAAACAAAAAAGACATATTGGAAATGGCTGAAAAAATCGAATCAAAATCAAGGCTTCCAATAACCGGTATGATAGCAAACCCTCATTTGCTTAATCAAACTAATTCTGATGTAATATTAAAGGGTATGGAAAAAATCCGACAAATAGAAAAATATCCTCTTAAACTTTTTACAATAATGGGGGAAAATTTTAATAAAGAGTTAGAGGAGAAAATAAAAACTCCATTTCTTCTCATGGGTAAACAGATGAATCAGCCTTGGGAAAAAAATGGAATAAGAATTTAAAGATTAATGTGAATAGGTAAATGTTTAAAATTTTGAATGCTGAATTTTGAATATTGAATTGTAAATGAGTAGAAAAACAAAATAATTCTGCAAATATTTTGAGATGATATTGGATTTTCTAAGATACGATATGCTAGGAGTGTGGTAAACCTACATGACTAAATGAGTATCGAAGAAAATTCGACAGGGCTCAAAAGACGAAGCAGGAAGGGGGGAAAATGCCAAAAGTTGTTATTAATGAAGACATTTGTAAGGGTTGCGGACTATGTATAAGAATATGTCCAAAAAAAGTGCTTGAAATGGGGAAACACCTGAATATTAAAGGTTATCACCCTGCAGTATATAAGGGTGAAGGTTGTATAGGGTGCAAATCTTGTGCTCTAACATGTCCTGATGTTGCCATTGAAGTCTATAAATAGGGGGGAAATATGGCTGAAAAAATTTTGATGAAAGGAAATGAAGCTATAGCAGAAGCAGCAATTAGAGCAGGATGTCATCTTTATTTTGGTTATCCAATAACTCCTCAGAGTGAGATACCGGAATATATGTCCCGAAAACTTCCTAAGTTCGAAGATGGTGCATATATTCAAGCAGAGACAGAAGTTTCAGCAATAAATATGGTTTATGGCGCAGCATGTACTGGACGCAGAGTAATGACTACATCCTCTTCTCCAGGAATAAGCCTTATGCAAGAAGGAATTTCATATATTGCAGGTGCTGAGCTCCCATGTGTTCTTGTAAATGTAATGAGGGGTGGTCCAGGCCTTGGAAATATAAATCCAGAGCAGGCAGATTATTTCCAATCAGTAAAGGGCGGTGGCCATGGGAATTATCGTCTTGTAGTAATGGCCCCTAATTCTGTACAAGAAATGGCAGACCTTACTCATGATGCATTTGATATTGCAGATAAATATAGAAATCCTGTTATGCTAATTGCAGACGGTAATTTAGGTCAAATGATGGAACCAGTTGAATTTAAAGAATCATCAATAGGTAGTGTAGATCATTCTTCATGGTCTTTGACTGGAATGAAAAACCGCGATCCACATATAATTACTTCTATTTATCTTGGTGCAGAAGAAATGGAAAATTATGTGAAAAAGTTATACAAAAAATATGATGAAATAGAAAAAAATGAAGTCAGATATGAAGAATATGAATGTGAAGATGCTGAAATCATTATTGTGGCATATGGGATAGTCTCAAGGGTAGTTAGAAATGTTATTGAAGACCTTAGAAAACAAAATATTAAAGCGGGTCTGATAAGGCCTATAACAGTCTGGCCTTTCCCATCTGAAATAATTTCCAAGCGTGCAGAACAGGCAAAATTCTTGATGACTTGCGAAATGTCTACCGGACAAATGGTAGAAGATGTTCGCCTTGCAGTCAATGGGAAAAAACCTGTTCATTTCTATGGCCGTTTTGGAGGAGTTGTCCCGACACCTGATGAAATAGTTGATGAAATAAAGAAATATCTATAAGGAGGGAGTCGTGGAAAAAATCTTTGAAAAAACAAAAGTATTAAATGATAGAACAATGCATTATTGTCCTGGATGTGGCCATGGTATCGTACACAGAATGGTTGGAGAATCATTAGAAGAACTTGGTCTCGTAGATAAGGCTGTAGTTATTTCCCCTGTCGGATGTTCGGTTTTTGCATATTGGTATTTCAATACAGACAATGTTGAGGCATCACATGGAAGAGCCCCTGCTGTCGGAACCGGACTCAAAAGAGCTAATCCAGAACTGATAGTTGTCTCTTATCAAGGGGATGGAGATCTCGCTTCATCCGGAACTGCGGAAATTGTCCATGCTGCAGCTAGAGGTGAAAACATATCCGTTATTTTTATAAATAATGCAATTTATGGTATGACTGGCGGACAAATGGCTCCAACTACACTTATAGGCCAAAAAACAGCAACTTCTCCATTCGGACGAGATCCAAAGTTTGCCGGATACCCTATCAAAGTCTCAGAAATGCTTTCAACGCTTAGAGGAACTAGATATATTGAGCGAACCGCTCTTAATAATATTGCAAACCTTAATAAAACTAAAAAAGCCATAAAGAAAGCATTGGAACTTCAGGAAAAAAAGGAAGGCTTCTCTTTAGTAGAAATACTCTCACCATGTCCTACTAACTGGGGTTTAAACCCACCCGAAGCCATGGACTGGCTCGAAAAAAATATGATTCCTGAGTATCCGCTAGGAGTGTTTAAAGATAAAAGAGCTGACGAGGAGGAATAAGATGACTTATAATATCATTTCAGCAGGATTTGGTGGACAGGGAATACTCTTTCTTGGCAAAATGCTTGCGATTGCAGGAATGAAAGAAGGTAAAGAAGTATCATGGATACCCTCTTATGGGCCTGAGATGAGGGGCGGAACTGCAAATTGTTCAGTTGTTATCTCTGATAAAAAAATCGGTGCACCTACTGTATCCAATCCAAATCTTCTTATTGCACTTAATAGGCAGTCCTTGGAGAAATTTGAAAAAACTATGGAAAAGGATGGAATACTTCTTTATAATAAATCTCTTATTGAAATAGACCCCTCTCGGTCAGATATAAGAAGTACAGCAGTAAACATGACTGATATTGCTAATGAGATCGGAAATGTAAAGCTATCTAATGTAGTAGCACTTGGTGCTCTCCTCGCCATAGAAAAAGTAGTCAAAAAAGATACTGTTATAGGATGTCTTAAAGATATGTTGACTGGTAAGAAAGAAGCTCTTCTAAATCCGAATTTAGAAGCTTTAGAAGCCGGTTTTAGAGCAGCTTCATGATAAATTATTGGAGCGGAAAATTCCGCTCCTTTTTTATTGAATTAATAATTTAAAAAGGGTATTATTATTTTAATGTGCAAAGATTGCTTATATTATATTACTATAACTGGAGATTATGGTCGTTGCTCATGCAAAGATGCCGGCGGCTTTGATATGATCGTTCCACATGATTCTAGTTGTGATTTCTTCACACCTAAAAATGATGGCGATGAAAAAAAAGTGCAGCCTTGAGACTGCACTTCAAATAAGAGAGGGTAAAACTAAAAAGATTTACTCAAAACTACTATCGGACAAATTGAGAAAATTTTAAATGGAAAATTACAAAAAAATAAAAAAACTTGGAGAAATATTTCTAGAATTCGGTCTTATTGACAAAGAAATACTTCACAAAATACTAAAACGCCAGTTTTCTACAGAAGAATTAATTGGGCAACTTCTAATTAAAGAAGGTATGATAAATTATGATGATTTGGCAAAAGCACTTTCGGTTCAATACAGGATGCCATATTTTGATCTTTCAAACTATCCTCCTCCAAGAGAATTGTTAGCTGTTTCTTCAACAGAACTATTGAATAAATATAATTTTATTCCCTTAAAAAAACTTCCTCATAAAACCATTATATTAATAGCTGATCCCAATAATAGAGAAATGATAGCCGAAATAACTAAGTTTTATAATGGAAATGTCGAATTTTTTGTTGGTAATAGCGAAAAAATAGCTGAATTAAGGCGTAATTTTCTTAGCGAAATAGGAGAACTTGAAAAAAAAGAAATTGAACCGGTAATCAGCGAAAACCTTACTTTTATTTCTAAGTTTCTGAAATCTGGTTCATTGAAAGCTGTTGTGGACGAAATATCTAAAAAGGATGATCATATCAAAACAGCAAATTCAAAAGACCCTGAAAAAAATATTGCTAAAAATAATTCGATTCCTTCAAATCCTATAAAATCTGACTCTTCTATATCAATTGTTGTAGAGAAAGATTCAATAAAAGATTTTCTAGAGAGAATAAAAAAGAACTTTTCGCATATTCTTGTTTCAATTCCTGGAGGTGAAAAGATCTCAGGAAGGGTTATTGATATAGATAATAATTTCCTTTTACTAAAAACAAGTGTTTCAAATAGATTGATAAGACTTTCAAGTATTGGATATATTGAAGAAAAATCAACTTATAAGGAGGTGAAATCATGAAAAAACTTATAGTTTTCCTGATTAAAACAGTCGTTACTCTTATCCTTGCATTTGTCGGAGTCGTCGGTCTTGTTATTGCTGCAGCATTCATTATGGAGAAATTTGAAGATGACGAAGATTTTGATTTTGATGAAGAGAATTTTGAAGAAGACAATAACACATCAAATTAGGTAATTTATTACCTACTTATTAGTAGGTTTAAACCTATTTTTAATCTTATTAAGCCTCTTTTTAGGGGCTTTTTTTTGGTATGATTATTGCTATTTTATCAAATATGAGCAGAAAAGAAATTATTTATTATTTAAATGAAATATCAGGCTGTACCTTTCTTTCAAAATCAGAAGAAAGAAAAATTTTGATAAAGGCTAAAAATGGCGATGAAAAAGCAAAATCAAAATTAATACAAGCCCATCTTCCATTAGTAGTAAATATTGCTAAGGATTATTCTAATCATGGTTTAGCTCTTGCTGATCTTATTCAAGAAGGAAATATTGCTCTTATTCAGGCAGTGGATAAATTTAACCTTAAATGGGATAATAGATTTAACACTTATGCTACCTATTGCATTAGACAGAATATACTTAGAGCCATCTATAATATGAGTAGAATTATTAGACTGCCCGTTTATTTATATGAAAGGATTCTTAAAATAAAGCACTTCTCCGATTCTTACTTTATCAAACATGGTAAGAGACCAAATATCGAAGAAATAGAAAAAGCAACATGCATACCAGCAAAAAAAATTCGTGATATTAATAAAAATTTTGAAAAGATTCTTTCTCTAGAAGATTACAGTTTTGGTATTGCAAAGTATGATAATCATACTGAAAAAGATGCTATAAATAATTTTTTTAATAATGAACTTTCAAATGCAATCAAAAACTCTATGAAAGTTTTAAATGATAAAGAAAAAGAGATAATAGAAGAATATTTTGGGCTTAATACTAATGTCTCAAGGACTTTGAAAGAATTGAGTGAAGCGTATTCATTAACAAAGGAAAGAATAAGACAGATAAAAAATTCAGCACTCAAAAAACTTGCTGAGTCAAAAGTATTGTCACATTACTATTCAGAATCCGTAAACTAATCTTATAAGTGAAAATTAATTCCTATTGATACTATCAATTACCTTCATATTTTCTTCTTTGTCCTTTTACCCTTAACCTTTTTGCCTTCTTACCCAAAAAAATAATTCCGATTATTTTATCTTTGAAATCAATTCCTCTATAAGTTCTTTAACTGACATTATCCTGTTAATACGATATACATTTGAGCCAGAGAATGCAAAGCCTTCATCGAGATTGCCTTTATTGGCATTAATTAATGCATATGCAATACAATATGGAGATTTATTGGGTTTGCATGTCTTAATACAATGATATGGACATTTATATGGAATCTTTTCTCCCCTTTCAACAGCAAGAAGAAAATCATTTGCAATAGCTCTTCCCGGCATTCCTACCGGACTTTTTATAAGCCTTACATCATCTTTTTTAGCTTTTATATAGGAATCTTTAACTTTTTCAGAAGCATCTGACTCATATGTAGCAACAAATCTTGTACCTAACTGAACACCACTCGCCCCAAGAGAAATATATTCTGCAACATCATCAGCTGAGAATATTCCACCACCTACAATAACAGGAATAGCCCTTGAGATCTTATCTGAAAATTCTTTAGCTACTTCCATTACTTCATTGAATATCTCTTTTAAAGAAACCTCATTATTATTAAGTTCATCATAACTATAACCAAGATGACCGCCAGCCATAGGTCCTTCTACAACAACAGCATCAGGTAAATAGTTGAATTTTTTTATCCAATTCTTACAAATCAGTCTAAAAGCTCTAGCTGAAGATACTATAGGGACCAATCTAGTCTTTATATCAGAAAATTCTTTAAGATAGCCAGGCAATTTAAGTGGAAGTCCTGCGCCAGAAAATATAAAATCAATTCCTTCTTCAATAGAAGTACGTACCATATCAGCATAATTGGTCAAAGCAACCATGATATTAACGCCAAGAAGCCCACCATTTGAGTTTTCCCTTGCCTTTCCGATTTCTTTTCTAAGTGCTCTTTTATTAGCTTCACAATAATTAGTATCAAAATCAGATTCTTTATAGCCTATACCTGCTGTAGCAATTACCCCAATGCCCCCTTCTCTAGCAACTGCAGATGCAAGGCCACTAAGAGATAATCCTACTCCCATTCCACCTTGGATAATAGGTACTTTTGCTATTTTATCATTGATTTTTAATTCTATATTTTTCAATTTTTCTCCCATTATATTAATCTTAATAATATTAAAGTCATAATGATTAAATGTCAAGAAAATAATCTATATTGATAATTTAATACATTTACCATTTTCATTACTGAGTGTGACTGGACATTTAAATGAAGAAAGTCTGCTTATTAGATATTTATAAATCATTATTCTTATTCCTATATAATAATGATATTTCCCATCTTCTCCTTGAAAAAGCTCTCCTGCAAGAAGCTTGCTATGCTGATTTTTTAAATTCTTATAAAGCATTTTGTTCATTCTTAAACAGCCTATCTGAATATCAAAAATATCATTTTTTTCAAAATTTTCCTGAATGACATTAACCAATTCTCCATATTCCTCATAAAATCTATCAGAATATATAATTGGGTCTATCCTAAAAGCTATATTATAACCGATTGAAGATAATCTTTTTAATACCTCTATCCTCTTTTGTAAAGATGCACTTTTATTTTCATATTCTCTAATCACAGAATCAGGATTTATTGATACTGCTATAATAAGATTTTTTAATGGTTTTCTTTTAAAAAATTCAGGAGTAAAATCTACAAGTTTTGTTCTCAATTCAAATTTAATATCAGGGAATCTTTCTGCGAGATAATACAATATCAGACTTTGCTTTGAAATTCTATCAAATGCTAGAGAATCTGAATTTTCTCCAGCATTAACATATATTAGATTATCTTTTTCCTTTATCTTTTCTAATTCATTAATTATTTTTGAAATATTATAAAAAAATACCGGTTTAGCATGTTTGTTTTCAGCTTTTATATAACAATATTCACAATTTGCAGTACATGCAGCTGATAGTCTGAGAACATATTGTTTTTTATCAATTATTCCAAAGCCATAATCATATGGCACAATAAAATCATTTTTTCTAGAGACCGCATATGGCAATCCCTCAGGAGGTATATCAAAAAATTCAAACTCTTCAAATAGATTTAAAAGTTCACTTTCTTTTTGAAGTCCCCTAGAAATATATAATATATTTTTCATAATTATATTTCTATATATTCCTCAACTCCCAAATCTATAACTCGTATATCACCAATATGTTCCTTAAATTCTTTTACAGTTCCTGTAAGCATTGGAAAAGTTCCATAATGTATTGGAATTACCATATCTGTTTTAAGAAGTTTGGCAGCTATTGCTGCAGATTTAGGTCCCATAGTATATCGATCTCCAATAGGCAAAAACGATACTTCAATATTAAATAAATCACCATATAATCTCATATCTGAAAAAAGTGCTGTATCCCCGGAATGATAAAATGTATGCCCATCCATTTCAATTATAAAACCAGTACAATTTCCAGAATGAATTGCATTTACCATATGGAATTTAATACCATGTTTCTCAATAGTACCACCAATATTCATGCCTTCTGCCTTAAGCCCTAAAGATGTACATTTTTCTGCAATTTCATGAATACCAATGATACATGCATCTGTATTTTTGGAAATAGCCTCAGTATCACCAAAATGGTCCATATGATCATGCGTTACCGCAACAAAATCAAGCTCTTGGAAATGCTCAATCCCTATCTTTGCAATAGGATTTCCAAGTAAAAATGGATCTATAAGAATTCTTTTGCTTCCCGATATCTCTATACATGAATGCCCGTGATAAGTAATTTTAGTCATTATATACCTCCAAATCAATTTCTTTCTAATAGCCGTTTAGCTTCTAGAGAAACAGGTTTATCTGGATAATCTTTTACAATTGATTCAAGGATATCATTAGCTCTATTTCTGTCAAATAATCCTATATATGTTTTTGCAAGTCCCAGTTTCGCCCTGAAATAAATCATGTCATTATCCTCATAATCTGAGATAATCTTATTATAAATCTCTTTGGCTTTATTATAATTATTAAAAGTCTTTATATATTTTCCTGTATTATCAGCAAGATATTCTTTTTTATTATTAAGCCATATCTGTGCTTTTTCAAGTAAATACTCCCCTGTCTCATTATCATTTTTACTATACTTAATAAGCTCATCCAAGGTCTTGAGGCACTCATCATAATTCCCAGTTTTATAATTTATATCAAGAAGTCTTTGATTAAGGGATTTTTTTCTCTGCTCATTAATAGAAGAATTCAATTCTTCATTTATAATCTTTTTTGCAGACAAATAATCAAACTTTTTTATAAGTATCTTTATCTTAAGATCTCTATTATCTGCCGTATTTTTCATTTCATCCATAAGCTCTAAGGCTTCGTCCAAATGATTTTCTGCAATCATATTTTTTAAAAGTTCTTTTCTAGCAAGGGCTTTAAACTTTTCATTCTGATAATATTTTATTAATTCATTATACATACGATTAGCCTCTTCTTTTTTCCCTATTTTAGAATAAAGATTACCCAAATAGTAAATAAATCTTTCCACACTTTCACCTGCATCTCTTAGTTTAGGAATATAGAGATTTAAAATGCTTATCATCTGTTTAGGGCTTTTTTCACCCCATTGCTCATAACATTTTATCAAAGTTTTTGTGAGCTTATTACTTGGAGATGAAGATAAATAAAGACTCCAATAATATAATGATTGATTTGGAATTTTCTTATCAAGTTTATAATAAGAATCAGCAAGTAATAAATAAAGCTTGTATATATCCGATGGTTTCTCTTTTTCTGCAAGTATTTTAAGCCCATCAGAAATTGCCTTTTCATAATTCATCATATCAAAATCTTTTTGGACTTTATCAATAGAAGATGCCCAAATATTAATAAAAGAAATCAGTATAAACATCAATAAAAATCTATTCATATCCCCCTCCTCAATTCAATGCAGCCCCTACTTTTTGTAATAAATCATTCTTTGTAAAAGGTTTTGTAACATATCCCGAGACATTGTATTTCATAGCCGTTAAAACTGATGATTTATCCTTTTTTATAGTCATTATAAGAATCGGTATTCTTGAAAATTTACTATCAACTCTCAATGCATCGCAAACACTAAATCCATCCATATTTGGCATCATAAGGTCCACAATGACAAGATCAGGTGAAATATTCTCAATTTCTTCAAGAGCCCGTAAAGGTTCATTATATGCAGATACATTGTAATATTTGGATAATGAGTTTATAACTATATTAGTAATATCCTTATTATCATCTATTACCAAGATTTTTTGTTTTTTCGAGGGAACTAAAATATCAGGATTTTCTAGTTGTATATTTTTTTGAATAAAATCTAGTAGCAGGGATACATATTTTTGATTGAATTTTTCCTTTGCTTCCTTTAAAAAATAATGCATTGTTTCATCTATAGAATGTTTTTTTCTATATACTCTTGTAGATATCATAGCTGTAAAGACATCTGCAATCATTACTACTTGTGAATATTCATTTATAAGATTCTTTTTCCTTCCCTTGGGATAACCACTACCATCAAGTCTCTCATGATGCTGATATGCCACATAAGCAACATCGCTGGGAAATCTTGTAGAAGAAGTCAGCGAATCTATTCCAAATATTGTATGTTTCTTTATATCAAACATTTCAAGATCATTTAATGCCCTTGGTTCATTCCAAAAAATATTTTTCATTTTAACCATTCCTACATCATGAAGCAGTGCAGAAGTACCAAGAATCATTAATTTTTCTTCATCCCATCCATCAAGCATTCCAATAAGGAGAGATACATAGCTAGAGTTTATTGAATGAGAAAGAATATAATTATCAAGTGTATTGTTTGAGATTAGTTCAAAAGCCGATTTCATATTCTCACGAAGCTGAATAATCATTTTACTGACCATCTCTTCCATCTTATTTTCAACTATGCGCTTTCCCGCTCTGAGGTCAACAAATATTTCTTCAGTATCAGATATTGTCTCATTATAGATTTTCTTGAAAACAGTATTAATATTCGACTTATCTTTTTCTGAAAAACTAATTACCTCTTTTATCTGAGGCTTTATGACTTCATCTTCTTTGACCCTATAGACTTTTTCAGCATCAATTTTTTCCAATTCTTCCACAGAATCTATAGATACATTATTAACAGCTGGAATAGAGAATTTTTCCGAAGCTTTCTCAGTATGTCTAATATTCTCTTTTTTACTCAATTGATTGGTATCCACATTTATGCCCAGATATATTTTAGAAAATTCAGCATATTTTTTACTGTCTACAAAATTTTCTAATATATTCATTAAAAACCTTTTTCCAGTTTCATCATGCTCTTTCATATATTTCAAAGCAATATTAACTACCATATCCGAATCGAATTGAAGGCAAACATCAGATATCTTTTGAAGTTCTTTCATAGAATATCTTTTTATCCCTGCAAAAAAGATATCTACAATATCCTTAGTAGCATTCTCAGTAAGTAAATCAAAAATTCTATTTCTTACTTTTTGTGATTTCTCAATAGATAGTAAAGTAACAAGTTCAGAGCTATTTATAATATCTTTAGGAAAATTTTTCAAAGAATCAATACAAAATATTTTTATTTTTTCCTGACTTTCAGGAAGTCTTCTGATTAGATTTAATAAAACAGGAACACTTAATTTTGATTGAAGATTTCCTAGCTCTATAATAATATTTTGTAATTCTTCAATATTACCCTTTGAAAAATTAAATTTCTCTATTCTTTCAATATATTCCTTTGATATCTCATCATTATCTATTTTTACTATATCTTCTATATTTTCTGAACTCTTTTGTTCAACATAAATAAACATGATATTTCTTTTTTTAAGGCTTCTTAAATATTCCTCAGTCAATATAGTACCAGTATCTAAAAGAACGCTTCCCTTGAACATAACCGGCCTTGCGAGTTCCAGCCCAATTTTTGCTTCACTGACACTAATTTTTTTCATTTCATACCTCTTCCTTTAAAAGAATTTTAAAATATACCTTAGAACCATTATCAAAATATTTATATTCATTAGTAAGTGCCTTTACAAAAAGTATTCCTCTATGCCTTTCCTTATCTGGCTGTGAAGCAAATATTATCTTTTCATAGTCAAATCCATCTCCTTGATCTTCTATAACAGCCTCAAAAAAACTATCATTCATTTTATATGAAATAGATATTATTTTTCCTTCATCTTCTTCATTACCATGTATATGTGCATTATTAAGTATTTCAAGCAAAACAAGATTCACATCAAATAATCTCTCATGGGAAACTCCTTTTGCTTTGATTTTATTTTCAATATCAGCTACAACCCTTTTTATTTCATTGCTATTAGAAGGAATAATTATCTTAGTGAAATCAGATATACTTAAAATTTTATTATCATCATTCACTTTAAGGGCAATAAATGTAGTATCATCATGCTGAGGAGCTCCTTTGGTAAAACTTTTCCATTCTTCTGACATCTTATTAACAAGTTCATCTATTTTAAGGCCACTGTTTTGTTTGATAATATCATGTATTCTATCCATTCCGAATTCTTCATCATCCACATTTCTCGCCTCATTAAGTCCATCTGTATAAAAAAATAGTATATCCCCTTTTTTCAATGTCATAGTATTATAGGGATACGCTTCATTTTCTCTTAATCCAATGGGGATACCACCTGTAAGAATGTCATGCAAACTATTGTCTGAAGAATCAAAATAAATAGCTGGATTATGGCCTGCACTAGTCATACTTATCTCATTCAATTCAGGTTTAATAACAAAATAATATACTGTAACAAATTTACCTTGATATATGTCTTCGCATATCATATTATTTATTCTTACCATAACATTTCCTATGTCAAAATTGGGTTGAAGGCTTTCTGATCTGATAATACTTCTAATAGTCGCCATTGTAATGGAGGCAGCCACACCTTTGCCAGAAACATCAGCTATAAGACCGATAATCTTTCCATCTTTTCTTGTAATAAAGTCATAATAATCCCCACCCACCATTCTAGCTGGAAGAAAAAATGATGAAAATTCTATTTTATCACATCTTGGAGGTGATTTTGGCAAAAGACTTTTTTGAATATCACTTGCAAGTTTAAGGTCTCTTTGTATTCTTTGTTTTTCAATCATTTCTTTATGATAATCGATAATATCAATACTATAATTAACTACTTGAAGCATTGATTTTAGGAGATTTTTGTGATTATTCATAAAAGGCTTATTCATATTTCTTGATGCCAATAATATGAAGCCAAATATTTTATCCCCTGACATTATAGGAGAACCGAGCATTGTGTCTGATTCTATGCCTACTCTAACAATATTCTTATATTTTTCATCTGAAAAAAATTTGTTTACAGGTTCAGATTTTTCCATGAAATATTTGATAATACTATTATTATCATTGAAATTTGCAGAATTTATCTCACTCATTTCATACCCTGTACTCTTCAAATAAGAAAATTTATTCTCTTCATATTTAAGTATCAGTAGTTTTTCCACTTCAAAAGTCGGTATGAATACTTCCATAATCAGATTATATAATTCTTCAATATTAAATAATTTACCGATTCTTCTGATGAAATTAAAACTGTGCTTAAGATCATCATAAAGCATTGTAAGTTCATTAAGCCTTATTTCTAATGTATCCTCATTTTTAATAAGTTTTTCATAAAGTTTTAGTTTTTCTATTAAAACAGCCAGTTGATTAAAAAGAATATTCTGAAGTTCCATATCTTTCTGACTAAAATCTTTCTCTTCTTTGAAAAATCCAGCAAAGAAGCCAACAACTCGATTATTAGCAATGAGTGGAGAAAGTATGGTATAAAGTGATAAATCGCCAATATATCCTGCTGACATTTTGAAAGTATTGGTACACCATTCAATAAGGCCTTCATTTACGAAAAAATCTATGGCTTTTGTCTCATATTCAATAAGATTTCTTTTAAGCAATATATTAGTATTTTTCTCGCTCTCATCTCTAGTGATTACCATGCAAGAATCAAAGCCCATAAGATTATGCAAATGATCAAGTGAAATATTCAGTATTATTTCGGGTTCAAATTCCTTGTTAATCTCTTCAAAATAGCTGTAAAGGAATTTGAGTTTATTATAAGAATCTAAAAGCTCATTATATTCAAGGCCTTCCTCGGCTTTTTCTATCTCTGGTATTTCTTTTTCCTCAAATTCAAGTTCATCAAACAATTTATCGAATTCGTCTTGTTGATTCATCATTTACTCCATAAAGAAACCTTTTTAAAATTTGAAGAATCGAATAAGCCCTGATCTGTAATTTTTAATTCAGGTATAACTGGTAATGCTAAAAATGAAAGTTGCATCAAGGGATCCGACAATTCACAACCAAGTGATTTGATCATTTCTCTAATCTCTATAAGTTTTGCCGACACAATATCAATATTATCTACTGACATTAATCCCCCTATTTGAAGGGGTAATGTCATGAACTTATTGCCGTCAAACAGTGTAACACCTCCACCAATAGCTATTATTTTTTTAATCACTTTAAATATCATATTATCATCAGTTCCTACTGCAATAATATTATGTGAATCATGTGCTATTGTGGTGGCAATGGCGCCCTTATATAATCCAAACCCTTTTACAAATCCCAGTCCAATATTCCCAGTTCCTTTATGCCTTTCAACAACACATATCTTTAAAATATCATGTTTTATATCACTCACTACAAATCCATTTTTTATAAGGGGTTTATATTCTTTGCATTTTGTTATTATTTGTTCAGGTTCTATCTCAATAACCCTTATTTTGCCATCTTCTGCTGGAATCATAAGCTTATTATGATCAAAATCTTTAACATTCATAGAATTGAATATTCTAGGAAATTTTTTCTGAATTTTTCCAATTTCAAAGGATCTAGGAATAAGAAATTTACCAGTATCATAAACAATATTACCTGATTTAATAACACTTACTATATTAAGTTTTTTAATATCATCCACTATAAGGATATCTGCAAGTTTTCCCGGTGCAATAGCTCCAAGCTTTTTGAGTCCATAATATTCCGCCGCATTAAAGGAAGCCATTCTAACAGCTCTCATAGCATTTGATGTTTGATCAATTATCATTCTAACCATATGATCAATACTACCTTCATTAAGAAGATCATCAGGATGACGATCATCTGTCGATAAAAAAAATCTTTGGCTATTAAACTTATTAACAAGGGGAAGAAGGTCTTTAAGATTCTTAGAAGCAGACCCCTCTCTAAGCATTATATACATACCTAATCTAAGCTTTTCAAGGGCCTCTTTTGCTGTAATACATTCATGTTCAGAAGTAACTCCACTAGCAATGTATGCACAAAGGTCCTTGCCAGAAAGCATTGGGGCATGACCATCAATCAATTTTCCCTGGCAAGCCATAATCTTTTCAAGAGTATTCTCATCAGAATAAATAACTCCAGGATAATTCATCATCTCTGCTAATCCCAATACATTTTTATTTCCTATATATTTTTCATAAAGTTCCTTTCTAAACTCAGCCCCCGAAGTCTCAAAATCCGTAGCAGGCACACATGATGGAAGCATAATAAAAAGATTAATCATCAATTTTTCAGATTCTGAAATAAAATATTCTATTGCAGATTCTCCTGCCACATTTGCAAGTTCATGTGGATCCACAATAGCAGTTGTAACCCCTCTGCTAATAAGTGTTCTGGAAAACTCTTCAAGTGATACCATAGAGCTCTCTGCATGGACATGACCATCGATAAACCCTGGAATAATAAATTTTCCAGAAACATCAATAATTTTTTCTGCTTTATCATATTCTCCAATACCCGCAATTTTATCTCCTGAGATTATTACATCTGTAACATATATTTCTCCTGAAATTGTGTTAAAGACAGTCCCATTTTTCAGTATAAGGTCTCCGTCTTCAATACCTCTTGCCACATTAATAATTTTTTGAAGTTTATTTTTCATAATATAAATTTATCATTTGAAAATATTTTTTACAACAAAAAAGCTTTTTCATTTAAAGCCTGATCTTCATGGCCTGTTGAAAAACTTCTGAAACAAGTCCGGAACAAAATACTGTGTATTTATAAAGAAAATGGGGAGAGAACCCACCCAGGTTACTTTATAAAAGGGATAAGGGATAAGGGGTAAGAGGTAAGGGGAAGTAACCGGACTTAAAGCTGTTCAAGAGTATATTATGGTGTTTAAACATATCAATATATACCGAAGGGCCTGCTAAAATGTGTGAACGGGACCACATTTTCTATAAATATACAGTTTTTGTGTAGGACTTAAAAAACATTATCGGATTTGCTGACAGAGTTTTTCAACA
>Ga0114934_10001165_pt1 | contig 17105 bp, 12 predicted proteins | sample 4SBtaG_2_FD_99695 | JGI IMG/M metagenome (GOLD analysis project Ga0114934, IMG submission 99695) | Deep subsurface microbial communities from Kolumbo volcano to uncover new lineages of life (NeLLi) - 4SBTROV10_white metaG | ecosystem: Environmental > Aquatic > Marine > Volcanic ...
AAAAAAAAATATCTTTTTCTACCATTCTCTTACAAAGTTGATAACTTTGTCCGAAATAAAATCATGCAATTATTTTTCACATATCCATGGTATTTTGTTTTCTTGGCATTACTTATTGCCGTTGGGATTTCAGCTTTGCTGTATTTCAGAAACCCTGTTTTTTCAAAAACACTTAATTGGGTTTTATTTGCTCTACGGACAGTGGCTGTCTTTCTTATTTTATTGCTTCTGCTCAATCCTTTAATTAAACAATTTCAGAAAACCATTATTAAACCCACGATTATTTTTGCACAAGATAATTCTGCGTCCATGAAATATGGGAACGATTCCATTTACTTACAACACACCTACCCAAAAGCATTACGCAGCTTTCAAGAAAAATTAAAAGACAAAGCAGATCTTTCTTTTTTAACCTTCGGTAGTAAAATTACAGAACAAAACCATTTTGATTTTTCTGAGCAGTCAACAGATTATGATGCGTTATTTCATTATATTGAACAAAATTACAAAAATCGCAATCTTGCCGCTGTTATTGTTTCTTCTGACGGATTAATGAATCACGGGAAAAATCCGCTTTATGAAATCTATAGTATTAAAGCCCCTGTTCATTGCTTAGCAAATGGCGATACCACCACGCATAAAGACATTGCCATTAACGATGTTGAACACAATACCATTGTTCTGGCAAATAACCCTTATCCTATTAAAATAAAACTATCAGCCTCACTTGCCAAAGGCACAGAAACCCATTTACATATCTACGATAATGAACAACAAGTAACTCAACAAAATATAAAAATTACCCGGGACTACTTTTATGTCAACATACCCGTCACACTAAACTCATCAAAAAAAGGTATCCATACCATAAAAATCGCCATTGACTCATTACCGGGTGAACGCAATATGCACAATAATCAAATGACATTGAAAATTAATGTGATTGATGCCCGTCAAAAAATTTTAATTATTGCCAATAGCCCACATCCTGATATTGCACTCTTATCAAAAGCCCTAAAGTCTAATCTCAATTTTGATGTTACCTCAATGCTTGCCAATGAATTAAACCCGAACACTATCAAAGATTACAATTTAATTATTTTACACGCATTACCTTCGCTTACATACAGTTTAACTGACGCTATTGAAAAAATCCGGCAATTAAATCTGCCCGTTTGGTATATCATTGGCACACAGACAGATATAACAAAGCTAAATAATATACAATCATTTATCCAAATTAATCAAGATAAAGGCTTATGGGATGATGCTACACCAATTCTAAACAAAGATTTTGAATCCTTTACAGTTCCGGATGATTTTAATACTTTTCTTGCCGATATGCCGCCTTTAAGAGTTCCGTTTGGTAATTACAAAATTTTAGATGATAAAAACATTGTTTTAACACAGAAAATTAAAAACATTGAAACCTCAAAGCCGCTTTTGATATTATTTAACGACCAAACGCATAAAGCGGGATTTCTTATGGGTGAAAATATTTGGCGCTGGGGCATTTACGACTACAAAGATTTTAACACCAAAGACCATATCTATCATTTTATAAATAATGTAGCTCAATACTTATCCCTTAAAGTGAATAAAAATAATTTGGTAGTTAATATCAAACCTATTTACAACGAAAATGAGAATATTAACATCACAGCAGAATTTTATAATGAGATCCTTGAAAAAACCAATGCTGCCGATTTACAAATGAAAATCACCAATAAAGAAACGAAATCAGTTTACACTTATAATTTTTTAAAAACGGATAACGATTACAAGTTAAACATCAACAATTTACCTGTTGGCGACTACCAGTATCAAGCCACAACTACCTATCAAAAAAAATCATACAATAAATCAGGCAGTTTCACAATTCAGGCCAGTCAATTAGAACAACTGACAACACAAGCCAATTTTTCATTTTTAAACCAACTGTCTGAAAAGTTTTCCGGGCAGTTCTTTTATCCCAATCAATGGCAATCGTTAACAGACAACATTTTATCACAAAAAAACCTTATCAGTATTTCTAAAAGCAAAGAGAAATTAAAAAGTTTAATTGACTGGAAACTTATCTTCTTCATTATTATTGGAATGCTCTCTCTCGAATGGTTTTTACGGAAATACTATGGCAGCAGGTAAAACCATAAAAAATCACCTATATTTTTATCAAATAGACGAACAAATCTAATCGGCTTTAACTTCCTACATTATCAATTTCTCAAAAAAGTTTTTCAAAAGGTCAAAATCAATCTAAAAATATTAACTTTGCCGTCTTGTTATATAAAACTAATTTAAAATAAAAGAGATATTCTATTTTAGAAATTTTTTATTGTAATGATAACAGAAGAAAATAAAAACACGAAAACCGGAGATACCCAAAAGTCAATTCCTACGGACTCAATAAAACCAATACCTGAAAACACAGGGAACATCGATAAAAAACCGGTTAACAAAAAAACAGAATTGGAAAAACCGTCGGCATCCAAAGAAAACCAGATTGATTATGAAAAAGAAATTAATGCAATTTCTGGACACAGTATTGCTGATCTATTAGATTATTTCTCCAAAACAGTCAATCAGATTAATGACACGACAAATATCTCAGAACTATCAATATTTGCAGAAGAAATAAAAACGCTTTTCTATAAAAAATATCATTTTCTGATAGCTACCGAAAAGAAAAAATGGGTAAAAGAAGGTGGTAATCCGGATGATTTCAAGTTAATAGACAATGATGATCGTGAGCGTTTTGAAGATATCTATTCTAAGTTTAAAGCGTATCGAAAAAGCTATAACGAAAAAATAGAAGCCCAAAAACAAGAAAACCTAAAGCTAAAACTTGAAATCATTGAAAAAATTAAAAACTTAGTCCACACCGAGGAATCGCTCAATTCAACATTCAAAGCTTTTAAAGATTTAGAAAAACAATGGAAAGAAATTGGGCAAGTACCTGCACCTGTTGCCTCTGAAATATGGGGAAAATACAATTTTGCCGTAGAACAATTTTACGATTTTATCAAAATCAATAAGGATCTCCGCGATTTAGATCAAAAGAAAAACTATGAAGAAAAAATAGGATTTTGTGAAACAGCAGAATCGCTTCCCTATAAAGAAAATCCGGTAAAAGCTTTTCAGGAATTACAAGTTCTTCACGATAAGTGGAAAAATACAGGCCCTGTCCCTCCGGAAAAACGCGACGAAATATGGGAACGATTTAGTGCTATTACAAAAGTTATTAATAAAGCTCATAACGAATTTCACTTAAAACGCAAACAAGAAGAAGAAGAAAACTTAACAAAAAAAACAGCTTTATGTGAAAAAGCAGAAGCCATTGCTAACGGAGATTACACTAAATACTCAGAATGGAGAAAACACCAAGAACAATTAAAAGCGCTTGACACCGAATGGCGTAAGATAGGCCGCGTACCTCGTCAGCATAACTCTTCTATTTATCAACGATTTAGAGATGCTTTTGACCGTTTTTTCGAAAAGAAAAAAGTTTTTTACGAAAAAAATAAAGCTAAGGAAGCAGAAAACCTTAATGCAAAAATAAAACTCTGTGAAACAGCTGAGAAACTTCAAGACAGTACCGATTTTTCAAAAACTACACCTGAGATATTAAATCTTCAAAAAAAATGGAAAGAAATAGGACCTGTTCCATATGAAAAATCAGAAGAAATATGGCAGCGTTTTCGTTCCGCATGTAACCGTTTTTTTGAAAATAAATCAACTGCTTTCAAAGAACAAAAAGAGAAAGAAAAAGAAAATTTACAACTCAAAGAAGCAATTATCAAAGAAATGACAGCTTTTAAGCCACTGCCGTCTGATAAAGAAAATATAGAAGCTATTCGTAGTTTTCAAAAACGCTGGGACGAAATTGGCTTTGTTCCAAGAAATAAAGCAGATGCTATCAATAAATCATACCACAACATTTTGACAAAACTTTTTGATATTGCTAATGTTGATAAAGTAAAACAGCAATCATTGTCATACACTGAATATTTGAAGAATAAGCAAGGGATGCCCAACTTCAAAAAATTCCTTGAAGATGAACAGTATAACATCCGCAAAAAACTTCAAAATATTGAAAAAGACATTTTTAAGATTGAAAACAGTCTTAGTCGTTTCTCCGTATCAAAGGGTTCTGAAGGTTTCCTTAAAGCTTACAAAGATGAATTAGAAAAGAAAAAAGAATTACAGGAAATCTTAACCAAGAAAATTCAACTCATTAAAAATTTTTTTGAACAATTATCAAAATGAAAATCATCAAAAACATATTTTTAATTTTATTTATTCTTAGTGGCATTGTTTCCTATGGGCAAACAGGTAGTGTTCGTGGTTTTGTTTACGAAAAAGAAACCGGCGAACCGGTTATTTTTTGTAATGTAATGCTCAAAGGCACAAGTTACGGTGCCGCTACAGATGTTAACGGTTTTTTCAATATCACAAAAATAAAACCGGGAAAATATACCATGGAAGTTAGCTTTATCGGCTCGAATCAAAGAATGTTCCAATTACAATCACTGCGAATAAAATTCTCAATAAAAAAATCTTTTTAAACAAATCTTCTGTTGTCCTAAATGCTGTCGAAGTTTCCGGCGAAAAACAAGAAATGCAAACACAGGTAAAAATGTCTATTGTAAAGGTTACACCTAAACAAATCAAGCAAATACCAACCATTGGTGCCGAACCTGATTTGGCGCAGTATTTACAAGTGCTTCCGGGGGTAATTTTTACAGGCGATCAAGGCGGTCAGCTTTATATTCGAGGTGGCTCCCCTATTCAAAACAAGGTATTACTTGATGGCATGGTCGTTTACAATCCTTTTCACAGCATTGGCTTGTTTTCAGTTTTTGATGCTGACATCATTCGTAATGTCGATGTTTATACCGGTGGTTTCTCTGCCCAATATGGCGACCGCATTTCATCTATTATGGACATTACTATGCGTGATGGCAATAAAAATCATTATGGCGGAAAAGTCAGTATTAGTCCCTTTGGAGCTAAATTGATGGTAGAAGGTCCCATAAAAAAAGCCATTACACCCGGTGGCGGTGGAAGTTCATTTATTTTCTCCACAAAACATTCCTATTTAGAACAATCTTCTAAAATACTATACAATTATATTGATACTGCCGGTTTACCATTTAACTATACCGACTTTTACGGTAAAATTTCACTAAACTCAGCTAATGGCAGTAAATTCAATATTTTCGGATTTAATTTCAATGATCATGTTAACTATCAAGCACTTTCTGACTTAAATTGGCACGAATCAGGATTAGGTACAAATTTCATTATGGTTCCCGGTAGTTCCTCTGCCCTTATTAAGACAGGACTCTCTTTTTCCAATTACGCCATTTCACTACAAGATATTGATGCTTTACCAAGAGAAAGTTCAATAAATGGTTTTAATTTTAATATATCTTACAACTATTTCCTTGGAAAAGATGAATTCAAATACGGCTTTGAACTTTTGGGATTTAAAACCGATTTCACTTTTTACAATGCCATAGGTCGAAAATTAACCCAAGCTGAAAATACAACAGAATTAGGCATTTTTCTAAAATATAAGTGGTCGCTTGGAAAAATCATTCTCGATCCCAGTTTCAGGTTACAGTATTATGTATCCCTCTCGGAAATATCACCGGAGCCACGCCTTGGTGCTAAATACAATGTCACCAACAATTTTAGGTTGAAATTAGCTGCCGGCTATTATACACAAAATTTTATTAGTGCTACTTCCGACCGCGATGTCGTTAATCTTTTTTACGGCTTTCTTTCTGGTCCTGAAAATTTACAAAAAACTTTTGACGGGAAAGATGTTAAATCTAAACTACAGAAAGCCTATCATGGGATATTCGGATTTGAATATGACCTTGCCCGCCACTGGATGTTGAACATTGAAGGTTATTACAAATATTTCCCACAGCTAACCAATCTCAACCGTAATAAAATATATAATGACACCCCTGAAAATGCTGACAAACCGGACTATTTCAAAAAAGATTTCATCATTGAAAAAGGCGATGCTTACGGAGTTGATTATTTATTAAAATATGACTACAAACGACTCTATATTTGGATGGTTTATTCACTTGGTTATTCACACAGGGACGATGGATATCAAAAATATCCGCCACATTTTGACCGGCGACACAATGTCAATTTAGTAATGAGTTATCAATTTGGTAAGAACTTGAATTGGGAAGCAAGCACCCGCTGGAATTTTGGTAGTGGATTTCCATTTACGCAAACTGCCGGTGAATACGAAGAGCTTCCATTTTCTTCCATCGGAACAGACTATACTTCGGCAAATGGACAAGTTGGCTTTGTTTATAGCACGCTCAATGATGCCCGCCTACCAACCTATCATCGTTTAGACGCAACACTCAAGCACTGGATTGATTTTACGAATACCAATCGTCTGGAATTCTCGTTATCCATTACCAATATATATAATCGAAACAACATTTTTTACTTTGACCGTGTTCAGCACCAACGGGTTGACCAACTTCCGTTTATGCCAAGCATTGGAATAAGTTTCAAATTTTAATTTTTTTTATTGTGGCATCTAAAACAAAATACATATTCGTTACCGGAGGCGTTACTTCATCACTTGGGAAAGGTATTATTTCCGCCTCTCTTGCCAAGCTACTGCAATCCAGAGGGTATTCTGTAACAATACAGAAATTGGACCCTTATCTAAATGTAGATCCGGGAACCCTTAATCCTTACGAGCATGGAGAATGTTTTGTGACTGACGATGGCGCTGAAACAGACTTAGACCTTGGTCATTACGAACGATTTTTAAATGTCCCAACCTCACAAGCAAATAATGTTACTACCGGACGAATTTATCAAACGGTAATTGATAAAGAACGCAAAGGCGATTTTCTTGGTAAAACGGTACAAATTATTCCACACATTACCGATGAAATAAAACGGCGAGTTAAACTACTTGGCGCTAAATATAAATACGAAATTGTAATTACGGAAATTGGTGGAACGGTTGGAGACATTGAGTCATTGCCATATTTAGAGGCAGTTAGACAAATAAAATGGGAAAACGGACCGGAAAATGTTTTGGTTGTTCATCTCACTTTGGTACCTTATCTTTCGACATCTAAAGAACTGAAGACTAAACCAACACAACACTCCGTAAAAGCCCTTTTGGAAATTGGACTACAGCCTGACATTCTTGTGCTACGAACCACAAAACATTTAAATAAGGATATTCGAAAAAAAGTAGCCCTTTTCTGCAATGTCAACATAGAGTCAGTTATCGAATCCATTGATGCCAACACTATTTATGAAGTACCTCTCTTAATGAAGAAAGAAAAACTGGATTTAGTAGTACTGGAAAAATTTAAGTTACCTGTAAAAAAAGAAGCCGAATTAGATCAATGGAATAAGTTTTTACAAAAACTTAACAATGCCTCAAAGACAATAAACATTGCTTTAATTGGAAAATATGTCCAATTACCTGATGCCTACAAATCAATTAACGAATCCCTTATACATGCCGGTGCATACAATGATTGTAAAATAAATCTTTCGTTAATAAACTCAGAAAAATTAACTATTGACAATATTAAAGAAACTTTGAAAGATAGTCAAGGAATAATTATTGCCCCGGGTTTTGGACATCGTGGTATTGAAGGAAAGATATTGGCTGCACAATATGGTAGAGAAAATAAAATCCCCACTCTTGGCATCTGTCTCGGTATGCAATGCATGGTCATTGAATTTGCCCGCAATGTTTTAAAATATAAAGATGCTGACTCTACCGAATTTAATAGAAATACCAGCCATCCTGTTATTGACTTAATGGAAGAACAAAAGCATATATTTGAAAAAGGCGGTACCATGCGACTTGGTGCTTATGCTTGTAAAATAAATTCATCATCAAAACTCTATAAAGCATATGCTTCTTCCACGACTAAAGAAAGACACCGGCATCGTTTTGAATTCAATAATGACTACCTTGCAGAATTTACAAAAAACAAGATGATTGCCACAGGCAAAAACCCGAAAACAGGTCTGGTAGAAATAATAGAACTTGAAGAACATCCCTGGTATGTAGGTGTGCAATTTCATCCTGAATATAAAAGTACAGTACTTAATCCACACCCTATTTTCTTAACCTTTATTAAACATATAGTAAAAACAAAATAATATATGGACAAAAAATCAATTATTGGTATATTGTTAATCGGTGTTATATTGGTCTTATACAGTATATATACTCAACCTTCAAAAGAAGAAATTGCAAAATTAAAACACCAACGGGATTCTATTGCCCTTGTAGAACAAGCTAAACAGTCTGAAATTGCTAAACAACAAGCTGTTGCCGATGCTACAACACAAAAAGAAGTAATTACAGAAAATAATGATTCGCTAACGACAGAAAATGACTCAATAAAAAATCTGCAAGCAAAAAATGCCTATGGTGAATTCTATCATGCGACTCAAGACACTCAGAAATTTATCACCTTGGAAAATAAATTACTGAAATTAACCTTTTCAACTAAAGGTGGTAAAATGTATTCGGCAGAATTAAAGAATTTTAAAACATATGACAAAAAACCATTAATATTATTTACCGGCGATTCTACCATTTTTGGTCTCAATTTTTTTGATCAAAACCGGAGCATTAACACTAATAACTTATTTTTCAAACCATCGACAGATAAAAAAAGTTTGTTAGTATCAGATAATGCCAAAAAAATATCATTCCGCCTAACCGCTACTGAAGGTAAATATATTGAATATACTTATTCACTTGCACCCAATTCTTACAAGGTAAATTTTACAATGAAATTTGTGGGTATGAGGAATATTTTGGCACAAAACACTAATACCCTGGCATTAGACTGGTCGTATTATGTTAGAGAGCTGGAGAAAAGTAAGACGACTGAAAACAGATTTACGACAATTTACTACAAACCATACAAAGACGATGTAGATAAACTGTCTTCCTCCGGTGATGATAAAGAAGAACTGTCAACTAAAGTCCGTTGGATAGGATTTAAACAACAATTCTTTTCCAATGTGCTTATTGCCGGTGATTATTTCCCCAATGTGGTCATTGACCAAAAAACATTAGAAGCAAAAGATTATATCAAAAAATTTCATGCTAACATGATACTACCCATTGATAATATGGGACAAAACCAAACCATTCCGATGAGTTTTTATATTGGTCCCAACCAATACAATACACTACGAAAATATAGCAAAATAAGTGATGACGACAATTTAGAACTTCACAAACTGGTTAATCTGGGTTGGGGAATTTTTGGTTGGGTTAACCGTTTTATTGTTATTCCTATTTTTAATTTCTTTAATCAATTCATTGGAAACTATGGTATTATCATTCTGCTACTAACCATTGTTATTAAAATTATCATTCTGCCATTTACTTTCAAGTCGTATATGTCGTCAGCAAAAATGAAAGTGCTCAAACCTGAGATAGACGAAATACAAAAGAAAATTCCGAAAGAAAAAGCCATGGAACGGCAACAAGCCACAATGGCACTTTACAAGAAAGCCGGTGTAAGTCCTTTGGGTGGCTGCTTACCTATGCTTTTCCAATGGCCCATTCTCTATGCCATGTTTCGTTTCTTCCCTACTTCTATAGAGCTAAGACAGCAAGGATTTCTTTGGGCTGATGACCTTTCATCGTATGATTCCATACTTCACTTGCCTTTTAATATTCCTATGTATGGCGATCATGTCAGTTTATTTGCCCTATTAATGACAATTTCCATGTTTTTCTATACCCGGTTGCAAAACCAAATGAATCCTGCACAAGCTGGTGGCATGCCCGGAATGAAAACCATGATGTATATCATGCCGATTTTCTTTATGGCATTTCTCAATAATTATTCTTCAGGACTGAGTTATTATTATTTTCTAGCAAACATTATTACGCTATTACAAACCTATCTGTTCCGCCGTTTTGTTGATGAAAATAAATTAAGAGCACAGATAGAACAAAACAAAAAGAAAACACCTAAGAAATCTAATTTCCAAAAACGAATGGAAGAGATGGCAAAACAACGCGGTAGAAGATAATTGCTCGTTCAATTTATAAGTCCATTCTAAAAACGGATAATAAGTTTCTTTTGCTGTAAATGTTTTGAAATCTTACTTACCACAAGCGAGGACGCTTGCGGCAGCGAGGTTTTTCTACATATTCTGTTCTGTAAATAAAACACTTCTTTACAACTTAACAGCAACTATGCAAACATCATCAGTTTGTGTAAATTCTTGTTTCCAATCATTAAATTCTTTTTCAAGCAATAATTTTTGTTTTTTTATTGGCAGATTACTATTCCTTACTAAAAATTGATGTAACCTTTTACTGCTATATTTTTTCTCCTTATTACCTCCAAACTGATCTTGAAATCCATCGGATCCTAAATATATTATATCGTTTTCTTCATATGATATACATTTAGATTCAAATTTTCTATTTTCTTCAATTTGCCATCCACCAATAGGATAGTTATTCCCACTGTATATTTTGCAGTCTCCATTTTCTTTAGTTAAGAGTAATTTTCTGTGAGCAGATGAGAACTGAATTTTCTTTTTGTTAGGTTCAATACGAACCAATGATACATCTATCCATGGAGCATTATGACTATTTGGGCTAATTTCTTTAAAACTTTCAATAAATTTTTTGTCTATTTCCCGCAAAATTTTATCTGTTTTTTTAATTCCCTTATTCATTATAACATATTCAAATAAACTTAATGCAAGAACAGATAATAATGATGCAGAAACGCCATGTCCAGTGCAATCTCCAACAGCTAAGTATTTAAAATTATTGTATTTACCAACCCAATAAAAATCTCCGGATATTACATCCTGAGGCATATAAAAAGTAAAATAATCTTTAAACAAACGTTTAAAGTGTCTTTCTTTTGGAAGCATTCCTAATTGAATAATTTTAGCATTTTCAAGGTTTTTTTTATACTCTTTTAACTTCTCATCCTCTTTAATCATATACATTTGTGTAATTCTATTTAAGAACAAAGAAATTGAAACATTATTTCTTTTAGGTTATGGTAATATTAATTTAAAGCTAAATATCAGTAACTAATGTGATAATTTTTAATAAGCTTACTATTAGTATAATGAATTAATGGGAGGGGGGTGTAAATTATTGTTACTGAATGTTTCAATAATATTTTTTCATAAACTGATTTTTTGATTTTATAATCAACTTCATGGCTTTTCTTGACATCAAAAAAATTTCGTAAATTTTCAAACGAAAGGGCGTGGTAAATCATAAACTGTTTGAACGACCAAAGAGAGTGAGTTTTTATGATTTAGCAAAACCAAAGTGTTGAAAATAAGGATTTTATTTTTCAGTCATGATTTTTTGTTTCTTTTGTATCAAGACAAAAGATGAAAAATAAAAAAAATAATTTTGTTATTTAAATTTTATTGGTTACTATTGTCCAATCTAAAAAATAGTTTTTAGATTCGACTCATTAATTAAAAAACAAGGAGAAATTAAAAATGAAAAAAGTAACATTAATAATAGCTGCTCTGATGACAATTATTATATCAGCTTGCAATTCGAATCAAAGTAAAAATGATCAAGTAACCACAACAGATGTTTCCGTTGCCAAAACAGAAAACACTCAAAAATTATCCGGGGATTATGTTTGTACTGAACATTGGAATAGTGATTTAATTGGCAGTGCTAAAATCTCATTTAATAACGATTCTGTAAACTTCTCGGGAATGGCAAAAACGAGCTACAAAATAAAAGATGATAGTTTGTTTATTGATATGCATAGCTATGAGATGGGTTTTGCTATTGATGGAAACACATTGAGATCATCGGGTTCCGCAGGAAATGTTGCATATACTAAAAAATAATTGTATAAAAGGATAAACTAAAAATCCGACATTTTTAATTGCAACTGCTAATTCATCGGGTGATGAAAATTGCGGATACCCTTTACATAGTTTACCAGCCAGCATTACCTCCAAATTAGCAAATGCTATATCTGCTTTTGATATCTCCGGTTTGATATATTTAAAACATTCTGAATAATCGTAGGTTTTTGAAGCATCACAATAAGCAGAAACAATTTGTGTATTATGCCCCATAATATCTCCTACAAACAATAATGATAATTGAGAAGTATCTGTTTGCTGTGCCCGTAGTCCGTTAGTAAAAAGCAGCAAAAAAAATAAAACCAATTTTTGTATCATACTAATAATAATCTGATGAGAAATATTTGCGCACAATAAAACGCACCGGATAACGGGCAGCAATGTACCCAATTAGAACAACGGTTACGAATACTAAAATAAAATCGGAGATATGCATAGAAACAGGATATGCCTGAATGATAAAAGCATCGTTCTGGTAACCATTCAATTTAATTAATCCGAAATGCATTTGCAAAAGGCAAAAAGCGAATCCTAAAAACATTCCTAAGATAACACCTATCACAGTAATCATCCAGCCTTCAGCCAAAAAAATAGTTTTTATTTTTTGCATAGACATTCCCAAAGCATTAAAGGTTTTAATATCTTTTCGTTTTTCAATAATTAACATCGTCAAAGAACCAATGACATTAAAGGAGGCAATAAGTAAGATGAGTGCTAAAATCAAGAAAACAATAATTTTTTCTGTTCGCATAATCTTATAAACAAACTGATGTTGTTGAAAACGATTTTTTACAATCACCTTGTTTCCAAATATTTTTGACAGTGCCTTTCTCACGCTTTTCTCTTTAGCACCCTTATTTACAGCAATTTCAAGTCCTGTTATCTGATTTTTATAGTCAAGCAACTCACCTACAAATTTTATTGGCAACAACACATAATTATCAATTTCCGGCTCTACCGAAAAAGTACCTATTGGTACTACTACCCGTCGCCTGAATGCTTCCTCTGGATTCATTGTCACCTTCTTCAAACGATTAGGCACATAAATATGTAATGGTTTAAAGGCATCAATTTGTAATCCGAGAATTCCTGCTATTGACTGACCGACTACAGCTGTAGGGATGCTATCATCTCTTAAAAGAAATTGACCAGCAGTAATCATCGTATCCATACAGGACATCTTCCCAAAATCTCCGGTAACGCCCATCAAATGAGCTGGAAAATATTTTTTCCCATATTTTACCAGGGCATTTTCCTCAATCACGGGGACAACATATTTCACCTCTTTAATCGCCTTTACCTGCCGGAAAAGATTGCTATCAACCTGAAATGTTTTTCCTGTCACAGCCTCTATTCTATAATCAGGGTCAAATGTATTATAGCGTGAAATAATGAGATCTTCCAAGCCATTAAAAATAGATAATATTACAATCAATGCCATTGTGCCAATCGCAATTCCGACAACACTAATCATCGAAATCAGATTAATAACATTAGTTGATTTTTTTGAGAAAAAATAGTGATGAGCTATAAAGAGTGAAAGTTTCACCTTGTTTTATTCTTGAAGAAGTTTTTCAATTTTCTGTACATTATCGTAAGAATCATCGATAAAAAATATTAAATCGGGAATCTTCCGGACATTTTTAATCCTATTACCAAGTAATTTCCGGATATATTTTTTTTTACTATTTATCAAATCGAAAATATCATCTCTTTTTTCTGTTGGCAAAATGCTTAAATAAACCTTGACAATAGACAAATCCGGTGACAACCTAACTTCTGTAATACTGACTAATCCCTCCCCTGAAAGTTTATTCTTTTCACGCAGAAAGATATCTGACAAACTTCTGAGAATTAAACTTTCAAGGCGATGTTGACGAATACTATTATTCCTCATTATTAGCAAACATTTTAGTTAGTTCAGCTACTTTTCTCTGTAAATCAATTACTTCCCATCTTAACTCGGGTAGATTTTTAAAAACGACAGAAGATCGTTGAAAATTCTTAATATTAATAGCCGGCGACCCTTGAATAATCTGATGATCTTTAACATCGTTCGTAATACCTGCTTGAGCACCAATAATTACATGGTCTCCAATTTTCAAATGACCCGCAAATCCAACTTGTCCGGCTATCATACAATTTTTACCTATCTTTGTAGAACCACTCACTCCAACTTGGGCAGCTATTACAGTGTTCTCTCCTATCTCAACATTATGTGCAATCTGAATCTGATTATCCAATTTTACATTCCGTCTAATAATCGTGGCATCAAATGTAGCACGATCAATGGTTGTATTGGCACCTATTTCCACACCATCTTCAATAATGACATTCCCTATTTGAGGCACTTTCTGAAAAGCTTTATTATCCTGGGGAACAAATCCAAATCCATCAGCACCAATCACAACACCGGCATGTAAACAACAATTATTTCCAATAACACAATAATTATAAATTTTTACGCCCGGATATAAAATCGTATTATCACCAATCTCAACATTATCTCCCACAAAAACCTGTGGATAAATCTTAACATCATTCCCTATTTTTACATTTTCACCAATATAAGAAGCAGGACCAACATAAACATTTTTACCAAGTGTTGCCGTACTACTAATAAATGCGAAATTATCAACGCCAGATTTATTATCCTTACCGTTCATTTGCTCCTGATACAATGATAACAATTTTGCAAATGCTTTGTATGCATCTTCTACACGAATAAGTGTAGTAGATACTTTTTCAGTTGGCAAAAATGATTTATCAACTAACACAATAGAAGACTCTGTGTCATATAAATAGTGTTGATATTTTGGATTAGCTAAAAAACTAAGTGTTCCGGGTTTTCCTTCTTCAATTTTTGAAAAATTGCTAACTTCTTCCTGTTGGTTTCCTTCAACAACACCACCCAAGAAATCAGCAATTTGTTGTGCAGTAAATTTCATTAAGTACTATTTTCTGAATACAAAAATACATATTTATTAGTTTTGAGCAATTACCATTAACATATATTTGATAAAAAGTTAATGACGATTATATTTTAATATATCTCTTTGGGGTAACAAATAAAGTACTTTGTAACATCACGCATAAAAAAATTCTCGCTTAGAATTTCCGATACTTGCGATAAAGGTAAAATATTATTTTCTGAAAAATAAATCATAATCTCATTTTTATTTTCCTGTTTCCCGGTTTCAATCTTATCACTAATAAGATAATAATCTAATTCATCAGACTTCAGTTTTAGGGATTCAACAATTCTTTCTGAAATATCTTTTCTCAACATATCACTTATCTGTGTTTTTTGCAATTGGATTTTAAATAAGCGCCTATTAACAAGGCGTGACGAAAGGTCCGATAATATTTTATCAGGATGAAAACACCACACTTTCAGTGAAGTCATAATGTCATAATCGTCTAACAATGTGAAAATATCTAAAACTTTTTTCTTCGTTCCTTCAAATGAAACAAATGTTGATAAATCATTTTCCCCAATATTTTCATAAAGAAAAAATTTAAAAGCAGGTGTTGCAAAGACATTCTCCCCCCTCACAGCTAACGCCTTAGCTCTTTTTAAAACCTTTAGTAGCATTTGCTCTGCGGCTATAACTGTTTTGTGTAAATAAACCTGCCAATACATCAATTCTCTGGAAATTAGAAAATTCTCAACGGAATGCAATCCCTTTGACTCAACAACAATCTGCCCATCAACAACTTTCAACATTTTTATTATTCGTTCACTACTAATAACCCCTTCCGAAACACCGGTAAAAAAACTATCCCGTTTTAAATAATCCATTCTATCCACATCCATATTACTCGAAACCAACTGATGTAAAAACTTCTTAGGATATTGGTTATTGAAAATACGAATGGCATCTTCCAATTTACCATTAAGCAACTCATTAAACTCATTCATTAAATAGGAAGATATAATCTCATGCGATAAGTCTTTTATAATGGTATGTTCCAAAGCGTGTGAAAATGGACCATGCCCAATATCATGCAGCAAAATGGCATATTGAACAGACATCGCCTCATCATCAGAAATATGCTCTCCTTTTTGTCTCAACACCTCTATGGCCTGGGTCATTAAATGAGTAGACCCCAATGCATGATGAAAACGGGTGTGTAAAGCGCCCGGATAAACAAAATAAGTTAACCCAAGCTGTTTTATTCTCCGCAACCTTTGAAAATACGGATGCTCAATAATATCAAATAAATTTCCTGATAACACATTAATAAAACCATGTACCGGATCGTTTAATATTTTTTTTGGTAATATGTTTCTAATCATTCTTAATACATCTAATTAATATTCAAATATTTAAAATACAAATATAGTCATTTATATAAAAACATAAATTATTTTCTTTGTAAAAAAAAAATGAAGTTTTACCTTTGCACCTCAATTTTAAAATTAAAAACTAAAATTAATTATCAAAATGAGAAAGATTAAAGCAACTCTTTTCATGATTCTGGGCTCGCTAATTCCCGCAATATCATTTGGAAGCGAAGCCAATTTAAAAGTACCTGATTTTGCCAAGGCTAACTTTCCTTCATTCTTCGGATTGGATGGATGGCATTTATTACTTTATGGTTTAATATCAATTGTCTTGGGTTACATTTTTGTTTTCTTTTCTTACAACAAAATCAAAAAATTACCTTCACATATTTCCATGAAAAAGGTTGGATCAATTATTTATGCCACTTGTAAAACCTATTTGAAACAGCAAGGAAAATTCCTCTTAATCCTTTTCCTGATTATTGTTGTCATTATGGGATATTACTTTATCGGATTAACAGGAACAGGCGTTTCCCACACCCTCATTATTTTCACATGGACAATACTCGGTATTCTTGGCTCATATAGTGCGGCTTGGTTTGGTATTCGTATTAATACGCTGGCAAATGCACGCACATCGTTTGCTTCATTAAGAGGCAAACCATGGAATGTGGTAGCCATTCCATTACAATCAGGCATGAGTGTAGGCACTTTCCTCGTAACGACTGAATTAGTAATGATGCTTTTTATCTTACTTTTTGTACCACAAGAAATTGCAGGTATGAGTTTTGTCGGTTTTGCTATTGGTGAATCGCTTGGTGCTAGTGCATTGAGAATTGCCGGTGGTATTTTTACTAAAATTGCTGATATCGGTGCAGATTTAATGAAGATT
>Ga0114934_10001166_pt1 | contig 17098 bp, 18 predicted proteins | sample 4SBtaG_2_FD_99695 | JGI IMG/M metagenome (GOLD analysis project Ga0114934, IMG submission 99695) | Deep subsurface microbial communities from Kolumbo volcano to uncover new lineages of life (NeLLi) - 4SBTROV10_white metaG | ecosystem: Environmental > Aquatic > Marine > Volcanic ...
AACGGAACGCGTGTACGGAGTACCGAACAACGGAACGCGTGTACGGAGTACCGAACAACGGAACGCGTGTACGGAGTACCGAACAACGGAACGCGTGTACGGATTGTGGGGACGTTAAACGCTATGCTGACAACGTTGACAACACAACGCATAACGTCCCCGGAACATTCCGGGGACGTGCGTCGTTATTAGAACGCCATAGCACTAAAACGGTCTGCAGAATATCCCAGTGTCAGCTTGAGGTAACCACACCACAACGCCGCCTGGGCTTGGTAGGTTTCCATTCCATACCGATAGGCTAACCTGGCAACAATACGCTGCGCTTTTTCCCGCATAGCAGACCAGTGTTTGGTGTTCTGCATTAACTCGCCCTTGTCGAATCCGAAGATTCGAGACATATGGGTATCGATACAGACCGCTCCTGGCTTCAGGAGCAAAGAATCCAGGAACGCGTTGATTTTCGTTCCGGACACCTTGCCCGTTGCGTGATATGCATTCAACGCGTTAACGCGTTGTTTCATGATACCCTCGGGGGAACGCGTCAGTGTCCATTGTTTGGCGAGACGGATATTGCGAATCACTTGAACACGTGGAGACAGGATAGCAGTGGCCGCCAGGAACGTCGTAAGGTCTTGATTGTTATCCTCACACCACGTACCGGCTGCAGCATTAGAATGCTCATACCAAAATCGGTGTGACATGCCTGCGACCATATATGATTCCAGTGTTTCGAGTGTAACGCGTTCCATATGTCAGGTGCTTTCTATTGTTATTCAATGGGTCTGCCATCGTCAGACACGGGGGAACCAGTCCCCGCATAACCTCCGATGTATCGGAGGTTTCGGCTATCAGATTCCAACCATTACCAGGCGTAGCGTTGACCTGGGAGAATCTCCATACCCGCAGCAATATCTTCAATCACGCCGTCCAGCATAATGGCCTGTCCGGAACAACATCGACCCCACACATGTAGACCGTGTACGTACACGCAAGTTTCGCCGTACTCTTCCAGCTTCTCGGCGAACCAACTAGTGACCGTCCAGAATTCCAGGGTGTCAGGGTCGAAACTCCACACGCAAGGATCTTGGTGTCCTGACAATGCGTCAATCAGTTCATTGACATTCTGACACACTTCACGGTCAACAAGTTTCTGCAGTGTACGTTGGGTCTCTGCGACATCGTATTCAGTCCAGCACGTGTGCCAAACGTTAGTAGCAATCAGGTATTGTTCCCCGTCGGGTGAGACGAACCGAACAGTGCCGAATCGTGTACACACGCTTTCACACACACAGATGCCAGCAGTGCCTCCAGAGTTCCGATACTTGCGACCGACTACAGGCAGGTTCGTTGTCTCAATGCTCATGGTTGTTTCCTCTCTGTTTGGGTTTGTTTGTTTGTCGTTGTCATTGCTGACATTCCTATAGACGGCATTCCCCCACGTAGGGATCACAGCATTCCGTCAAAATCCGGCCGATTCCGTACCGAATCCCTCTAGTGACCGGAAGCGGGAACCGGGCATTCCACGTTGTTATCTTCCGGATAAACAACCGTTATTCCCGGCATAACAAGGGCATGGGGGGAGGGTAAATTCTGACAACCCCCGACCGGGCAGACCACCCGTGAAACAAGTGTGGAAAAAATATGTCATTTTCTGAAGGTTACCTATCGAATATACTGGTGTTTTGCCCCTTCCTGAAAAAGCTGGGCTTTTTGCGGGAGGGCAGTAAAATTGAGTTTCGACCCCCAAAAACGGGGTCAAAACGCTGGTGTAGCTCAATTGGCAGAGCATCGGTTTTGTAAACCGACGGTTGTGAGTTCGAGTCTCTCCACCAGCTTCAGATAACCATTTGTTATAGAGTACCCATGGCCAAGTCACCCCAACAGCACCTCGCAGACGGCACCTACCGCAAGGACCGTCACGGCGACAAGAGATTGATAGAGAACGACACGGTCCTCTCCTCAGTACCACAGGTTCCGAGCGAGTTCCCCAACGAGGACAAGCAGGACAGGTTCGCGGAGTGGTGGGGTTACTATTGCCAGTTACTGGTCAATGCTGGGATTCTAGTGTCCCGCGACTTGGCCGTGATCCGCCTGCTATGCAAGCAGCACCTGCTCGAAGAGGCGGCTGAGGCGGAAATGGAAGGCATGGAATACGTCGAGAACGAGAAGGGAACCGTACAAGCACACCCTGCACACATCCGCCGAGAGACCGCACTTCGGCAGCAGCAGACGCTACTGGTACAGCTAGGGCTAACGCCAGCAGCACGCTCCAAGGTTGGGGGAGCGATGAAAGAGCCAACCAAAGAAACCCCATTAACAGGCCGACGACGTGGACAAGCAACCTGAGTACAACTCCTGGAACGACCTACCTGACGACGTAAAGAAAGACACGGAGCCTTGGATCCTCAACGAGGGGGATCGAAAGGCTGCCAGTGCTGGTATGTTCTGGTCGCTGGAATCTGCCGCCTACACCATCTGGTGGATCGAGAGATTCTGCAAGCTATACGAAGGTGCGGGGTTTGCGGGCAAGCCTCTCTACATCCATGGCTATGCCAGTCAGCCCGAACCTGAGTACATCCACGACTTCTACGAGGATCTGGAGTACAGCCTTGACGTGTTCCGGGAACGCTTCAAGGACTACTTCAACCGCAGGGATAACGGGGATCATCTAGGGTGGCAACTCGACTTCTTCGCCCGTTGTTACGGCTGGAAGATGTACTCTTCTACGTGGGCACGTAAGGCAGATATGCCATACGTCAGACGCTTCAAGTCTGCCTCCATCTTCATCCCTAAGAAGTCCGGCAAGAGTCCGACTTTGGCCGCCAACGTGGTCTACCTTACCTATGGAGACGGGGAGCCGGGCAACAAGGTATTCATTGGTGCCGGTAACATGGACCAGGCTGGCATTGCCTGGGAGCACGCCTACCAGATGGTCCAGCAGTCCCCTGAATTGCAGGCGGTGACGAAGCCCAACTTGTCTACCAAGAAGATCCAGGACCTTAACAGCAAGTCCCACTTCATCCCGTTGTCCTCGGGTGATAAGCGGTCCCAGTCGGCCAAGGAAGGCCTGAACGGTTCGTGCTGTCTTGACGAGTTGCACGTGTTGGACCCGGAGTACGTGGCGATCTTGAAGTACATGGGGGTGAGTAGGGCAGAGCCCCTCAAGTTAGGCTTCTCGACGGCGGGCCGTAACCCTGAGTTGTACGGGAAGTTGCACTACGACGAGGGCGAGCGTATCAACGCGGGTATCGATGACAACCCACATCACTTACACATAGCGTACAGCATTCCCCAGGACCTGGCCCCTGAGGATCTGGCCAAGGACCCTGAGGGGTACATTGCTATGGCCAACCCGGCGTTAAACCACACGGTTGAGATGGAGGAGTTGCTGGCGTCATACAATGCGGTCAAGAATGACAGTCGGGAACTCCGTGAGTTCATGATGTACCGCCTTAACCAGTTCCAGAACGCTGCGGCCTCGTGGTTGAATCCGGGGGTGTGGCACGATTGTGGTATGGAGTTTGACGAGCAGGAACTGAAGCAGTTGCAGTGTGTGGGTGGTTTGGACCTTGCCCGTCGGCACGACCTAGCGGCCTTGATCCTTGCGTTCCTGGGTAACGAGCAGGATGACGGGACGCGACCGGTGTACCTTCGGCCCTATTTCTGGTGTGCGGAGGATATCGTCAAGGAGCGGGTACCTAAGATCCACGGGTTTCTCGACTGGACCCGGGGCGGGTTTATCAAGGAGACTCCGGGCAATGTCATTGACTTCGGCGTCATTGAGCGTGACATCCGCAAGGTGTGCGAGAACTACAACGTCAAGGGTCTGGTGTATGACGCAACCTATGCCGAGGACCTCATTCAACGACTCACGGAGGGGGTGCAGGGGCCTGATGGGAACTACGTCTACCCTCCTATCTCCATCGGTGAGCGTGCAATGTCGCAGTCTATCGTCAGCATGACGCAGGCCACTACAGACTTCGAGAACGACTGCAAGAGCGGCATCATACGACACGACAACAACCCCGTGTTAAGCTGGCAGATTGGCAATGCCAGTATCAAGGAGAACACCAACGGCGATATAAAAGTGGTGAAAGAGAGTCGAGAAAGCCCCAGAACGGTGGACGGTGTCGTTGCCGCGATCATGGCCAGATGGGGTCTTATTGACTGTCTGGACTTCAATATCAGCTCTATGGACTACTACGTCAGCAACGACGTGGAGTTCTTCTAACACAGGAAGTATTTGGATTTTCTTGTATCTAGGGTACTATTTACCCACCTGAAACCCTCACTATTCCAGGACCTCCCTATAATGTTCGGCCGAAAAGAACGCAAAACCTACGTAGATGATACGTGGATCTCTGAATTAAATCAGCCACAGGCCGCCCTAACCAACGACGGAACTGGTTGGGCGTCCTTCGGATGGAACTTCGACTCTGACGCAAAAGGGGTCGGCGGGGTGAAAGTTGGTCCCCGCACTATGCTTAAAGTGTCTGCGGTCAAGCAGGCCGTTATGATGATCAGCGGAGACATCGCGACATCCCCACTTGAGCTGCACGCGTGCTACGTGGATAAGGGTGAGGAAACTATCCAGCGTAGCCACCCATCCCACAAGATTGCTTGTTATTCGTGGAGCCGATACGTCCCTGCAAATCTGGGGTGGGAGCGACTGGTAACACACGCAATGGTTTGGTCTGACGGATACGCGTACCTTGAGAAGGATAACCGTGGCCGAGTCATGGCCATGCACAATCTCCCACCGGGAACATGTCACCCACACCGAGTCGAAGTGAGCGGCGGTAGGTACACCTACGGGTACATGATTCAGTTGGATGAAGAGTCCCCCTCGTTCTTCGTTGAGCAGGGCGATATCTTCCACCTACGTGGTGGTCTCCCCGTAGAGATTATGGAGAGCGAGCCTAACGTAGACCTGATGCGAGATATGCTCAGCGTCTCACTGGCCGCACAGAAGTACAAGGGATCATTCTTTGCCAACGGTGCGCAGAGCGGTGGAATCATCACCGTCCCACCAGGAGTGCCTACGGAAGCACGTGAGCGAATGGAATCCCAGATCCAGAAGAAGTCACAGGCTGACAACTGGTTCAGGACTATGGTACTGCGTGACGGTGCACAGTGGCACCAGACCACGGTTGACGCCAAGTCTAACGAGATGATTGCTATTGAAGAGCAGATCACTCGGGACGTAGCTCGCGCCTTCAACATCCCCGGATTCAAACTGAACCTTTCCGATAGCGTCAGCTATAACTCCTCAGAGTTGGGTCAACGGGCATACCTGACGGGATGCCTGAACCACTGGCTGACTAAGATCCAGGGGGAAGCCCGGGTAAAGTTGCTGCCAGCACGACACCAGACCTCTGGTGAGTTCAAGTTCCTACATAACACCGAAAAATTGCTTGAGCCTGATAGCGAAACACGAAACAGCATCCTGGCCATACAGCGTCAGAATATGATCATCACGGCTAACGAGTGGCGTACGGCCCTTGGAATGCCCGCCAGTGAGGACCCTGAAGCTGATACACTTCTCAACCCCAATGTCAAAGTGAATGAGGTTGGTAGCAAGGAAGAAGAGCCAGAAGTAGAACCTGAAGTCATTGAAGAATCTCCTGCCCCGGAACAACCGGAAGAGCAGGAGGAGGAGTTGCAGACCCAAGAGCCCCAGCAGAGAAGGCGAGCCCTCTCTAGTGAGCACGCGTCTATTCTCAGTGACGCCGTGGCTCAAGCAGCCAAGCGGGTCTGCACTCCTCTCGGCAACCGAAGCAAGAGCATCAGCAAGTTCTCCAGTTGGATTGAGTCTGAGGATACGGTAGCTCGTGCTATCTTCTCCGAGGAACTTGAACCAATCTGTCAGCAGTTAGAGCTAAGTGCCGACGCTTCGGACATCGCAGCAGATGGTCTGTTTAACAACCTACTCGACCGAGTCTGCGTATTCATGGAACCACATTACCGAGAGGAAGACCTGCGAGAGAACGTAGCGGCTGCTTCTCACCTGTTTAAGACAGAGGCATTCGCCTTAACCCTCAACCTCTTAGGATTGAATAATGAATAGAAGAGATATCTTCCGAGCCAAGTCTGCGAGCCTGAGTGGCCCCCAGGCGAGTGCTACGGGCAAAGACTTCCGCTGCGAGATTGTAGCCGAAGATGAGTCAGAGATTGTTCTGGCCATCCGAGGTGTCGTAGGTGACGGAGAACTGCAGAACGACCACGGCTCAATCGCCGAAGTTCTGGAGCGTAACCCTAAAGCCAACGTAGTTCTCAAAGTCAACTCCCCTGGTGGAAGTGCCTACGATGGTGTAGCCATCGCTAACGCCCTTATGTCCCACGAAGGACAGGTGACTGCCATCATCGAGGGCTTGGCCTTCAGTGCGGCCAGTTTCCTCATTCTGACGGCCGACAAGGTAAAAGCCTACAAAACGAGTTCTTTCGGCATTCACCGTGCTTGGGTTATGACCGTAGGTAACAAGAATGCCATGCTGGCAACTGCGGACGACCTGTCAATCGTGGACGACCTGCAGATTGAGCTGTTCATGAGCAAAACTGGCCTCGCCCGTGAGGAAGTAGAAGTACTGATCGACGGCAAAGCCAATGACGGAACCATGTTCTCTGCTGAGAAAGCCTTGGAACTCGGATTCATCGACGAAATTATCTCCCGCAAGGAAGAGGAAGACGATGAAGAGGACGCCCAAGCGTCCGGCAAAAGCCTCCCGATGGCTTACAAAAAGGACGACGAGAAAGTAGAGGAAGACGAGGAAGAAGAGGACGAAGAGGACGAAGAGGAAGAAGTCCGCTCGGAAGACTCTCCTGAGAAGGAAGAGGAAGAAGAGGACGAAGACGAGGAAGAAGAAGGCGTTCCTGCCGCTGTTAAAGTGCAGCGTATCCGACTACGCCGGTCCCTCTAATCCCCTATCACTTGCCACCCCACCAGACCCCCGGTTTTCTCCGGGGGTCTTTTTTGTTGCAGTTTTAATCGGCAACGCCTAACATAGTACGCAACAACAAGTTGCATGTCCTTACATGCGGCCAATCAAGTTCGCTAGGTAGCTCTTCAGCTCGCCGACCGTAACACAACCTTTGAACACTTTTTTACACCGGTCCTGTGTAAGGGCCAACTGTGGGTCCCTGACTCACGTTCACCTCACTCAAGACCTACGCCTGTCTATTACCGCAAGCTGGGGTCTACCCGACAAGGAAACTCTCAATGTCTGCAGAATTCAAAGCAGAAAAGGTTGCAGCTCCGCAGAACGAAGCTGAAGCCAAGGCAATTCACGAAGAACTGATGTCTCTGGCATCTGAAACTGATAAGTTCATCTCTGCCAATGAGCAGAACTGGAACGCTGAAATCGACGCACAGTACCAGGCTCGTCACGCACGAGAGCAGGGTCTGTCTGAAGCTCTGGAAGTATTCAACAAGAACCGTGAGCAGGCTGCTGCTCGACGCGAAGAGCTGAACTCTCGCGTTGAAGGATACGACTTCGTTTCTTCTCTTGGTGGTTCTAGCGACGTTCGACGTAAGGCTGTTGAAGCTGAGCGAACATTCGCAGACGCTGCTGCTAGCCTTAATGACCGTGACCTCTGTGACGCTGCTGTTGTAGCTCGCGTTCTGCAGGCTGCTGGTTGCGATCTTGACGCTTCTCACCACTCTGCCATCCAGGCCAACATCCAGCACACAGCAAGTGTTTGCCGAGACGCTGAAATGCGACGTGGCAAAGGCTTCCTGGTTGACACTGTCGGAACCGACGTTGTCCGAGCTATCCAGTCTGCACAGAAGCGTGGACAGGACGTTCGAGCTGCTCTGAGCACTTCTTCTCCTTCCAGCGCAAGCACTGGAAGTGGTTCTCAGTTGTTCAACAACGACTTCATGACTCGTATCGAAGCTGCTCGACTGGCTTACGGTGGAGTTCTTTCTGTTGCTGACGTTATCGTTACTGAGTCTGGCGAATCTATCGTTTGGCCTACAATTGACGACACAAGCAACGCCGGTGCACTGGTTGCAGAAGCTGCTGGTCCTGTCAGCTATGTTGATCCTTCTTTCGATGAGAAGGTTTGGGGTGCTTACAAGTACGGAAGCACTGGAATCAAGTTCTCTTACGAGTTCGCAACTGACAACCAGGTTGGATTCGTCGGCATGATTGCTGACCTCCTGGGTGAGCGACTCGGTCGCATCGAGAACAGCGTTCTGACATCTGGCGATGGAAGCAACAAGCCTACTGGTATCGTTACAGCATGTCCTGCTGGCCCAACAGCCGCAGCTAACAACGCTATCTCTTACGATGAACTGATCACTCTGGAACACAGCGTTGACCCTGCTCGACGTCGTGACGCCAAGGGTTATATGTTCAACGACAACACGCTGCTTCTTCTCCGTCTCCTGAAAGACGGCGATCAGCGACCGCTGTGGCAGCCAGGCGTTAACGCTGGTGCTCCTAGCACGCTGAACACATACAGCTACTCCATCAACCAGGACATGGACGGATTCGACGGTGCTGGCTCTCTGAAGCCAGTTCTCTTCGGCGACCTGTCTGCTTACAAAGTACGACGCGTTCGCGGAATGCGACTGGTCGTTACTGATGAACTGTACGCTGAAAACGATCAGGTTGGAATGTTCGCATGGATTCGTTTCGACGGAAACCTGCTGAACGCTGGTGACGATCCTATCAAGGCAATCGTTACTCCTGCCTAAGTTCACTGAACCATCCAGGGGAACTGCCGACTCCCCTGGATAACTTGATGCAAGGTCCGGTGTAGGACTTTGTTTGCGGCATGTCCGCACTTCCGAAACGGTCGGCGTTGGGAGTGCGGACTTTTTCTTTGCTATGCCAGCCGACCCAGGAATGAAAGTTGTCTCCATGACTAAGTCCCGACCCAAAACCACTGTTAAGTCTGAAGGCGACGTTGCCGCAGACGAGCCCAAGATTGCTGACGGTGCTGCCAAAGCTAAAGCCGCTTCACGTGCTAAGGCTGAGCAGATCGTAGGCGTATGGGTAGTCCCACACAACGGAATCAGTGTCAACCGACGAGTTGCCGAAACGGATCCTGCTCGCGTTGAGCAGTTCGGTCCTTGGAAAATCGACCGACGTGGTAAACTTGTACATGAAGCACGAGCGATTCACCCCAAAGAGCCTTGTCTGATGCCTCCGAAGATGGCTAAGAAGTTCTTGGACAAGGGTTTCGTCCGACGATCACGCGCGGAAGACTGGGCCAGTGGTGAAGCACCTCGCCCAGAAGCAATCGACCTGGTTTGCCACGATTACGACAACTAGACGAAAGTAGTAGACAATGCCACTCCTCAACCAGTCTATTCCATCCCTTCCCCTTGACGCCCGTGAAGTACTCGGTGCCGTCCGGGAAGCAACCACGGACGAACAGTCACTGGTTGAGGATTACATCCTGGCCGCACAGCATGCTGTGTTCAGTCAGGTTCGCAGGGCAGTCCACTACACAAAGTACGACCTCGTAGAGCCCCGGTTCCCAAAGGGGCCTGCGGGCGGTCGTTATAACGCCGAAGCAGATACCGGCTTGTCCTACTTCCCACTTAGCTCCACCGCAGGAGAATACGCCGAGGGATATGTCAACGGTATTGAGCTACGTGTAGTTCCCTTCCTCAAGGTGGAATCCCTTCAGTACTACGACGCTGACGGAGTTTCCCAGACCTTGACAGAAGGAACTGACTTCTACGCAGTAGACGGCGGATGCAACTCACCTGCTACTCTTTACCCGTTCCCAGGGAGTGATTGGCCAGATACCCAGAGTCGAATTGACGCGGTTCGCATCACCTTCTGGGCGGGTGAAGTTGCAGAGTTGAATGTAGATACGTCAGCCTCCGCCGTGCTCAGCACAAATGAGTACGAGTTCACAGACGGCGACGTTGTAACAATTAGCTCTTCCGGAAACACTAACGAGTATTTGTCGGGTCTTGGGCTGCTTCAAGGAATCGGTGCCAGCCCCCGTAAGAAGTACTACGTACGAGACGCTTCTGGTGTCTCCTTCAACATCAGCGAGACCCTTGGTGGATCTGCCCTAGCCATCAGTGCGGACCCTAATGGGACCCACTACGCAGGCACTATATCACCTTTGGTCCACCGAGCCATCTTGGCCACATCAAGCAGTTGGTGGATGAACGCCTGCTCTTCAGAGGATTGTAGCTCCATGCACTCTGAAGCCATGAAACTTGCCTCTATAACATCCGCACTCCGCTGGAACACTGCATTGGGGAACTAGCATGAAGGTCACCATCCACGGCAAACGCTGGGATCTGTCCTTCTGCAAGGTACCACCTGACAGGTTGGGAGATTGTGACAGCCCTGACGCAACTAACAAGGGTATCCGAGTATCAAAGGATCTTCAGGGTGAAAAAGCCCTAGAGATTACGCTGCATGAGTTATTCCACGCGGCCAACTGGCGTACCAGCGAGGAATACGTAGAGCGAGAGGCCCGGGACATAGCCCGGATACTCTGGAGACTCGGATATCGCAAGGACAGCGAGTAAGATTAGGGCATAACTCTATCCAAGGATACACCCATGCCTACCTGCAAACGTACCTGCGGCCGCGAATACAACAAACGAATAACCTTCCAGATCCAGTCCACAACGGAGGACGCCTACGGCGACTTCCAGCCGGGGAACTGGGTCGATAGCGTGAAGACCTACGGTAAGATCGAGACCGGAGGTGGTCTTGAAGTTTACCGAGCCCGACAGACCAACGACCAAGTTACTGCCGTCGTAGAGGTGCCATTCAACAGCAGCACCTCCAACATCGACGCTGCGGGTCGGTTCGTAGTCAACTGCAAGTTCTACGAGATCCTGTACGTACAGAATGTGGACGAGAACAACGAAGTACTCAAGTTCGGTTGCCGGGGTGAGGGACAAGCATGATAAGCCTGACGATGGACCAGAAAGGGGCGAACATGGCCGTTGTGTTGGACGCAGTTTCCAGCACACTTGGTAAGAGGATGCTCCGTGCATCCCTGAACAAGATTACCTCTCGGGGTGCCAAGCTAACCAAGGCCAATCTCAAGCGAGCCCTGCCCAGACGTGGTAAAGACGCCCGCTGGCAGCCCACAGGGGCCTTGTACGCGTCTATAGGCAGTAAGCCTGCCAAACAACTCAAAGGCGGTGGAGGGGTCTACTGGGGGGCTTTCGGGGCACGTAGGAACAAGTCCTTCGGCGGCAACAAGCTGCGGAAGGTCAGACGTAACATGGCCAAACGCACTAACCTCGGGTTCAAGAAGATACCCAAGGGCACTATGCAGTTTGCCGGGTTCACTAAGGGTCCCCAGAAGAAGAACGTCATACGTCCGTCCCGCTATGCCCACTTGGTGGAAAAGGGGCACGGTGGTCCTATCAAGGCACAAGCCTATCCGTTCTTAGCACCGGCCTACAACCAACTCAAGCCCTACGTAAACCAGATCATGACGCAGGACCTCAGGGTGCAGTACCCTAAGGTTATACAGCAAGAAATTAACCGCCTGAAGAAGAAGCTCAGATAATGTCTATCATATTCAATGACCTGAAGAAGCACCTCGAAGATCAGGACGCCGTCATGGATCTGATCGGGAACCACCCGACTCATGTGTTCTACGGCAGCGTACCTACGTATGTGGTCAACAAGAAGGGTCAGAAAGTTGCCGTAGGCCAGAACGCGGGATCCTATGACAAGATGAATCCCTACATCGTCATTGAAGGTGACGGCGGGGATAAGATCCGTAGCATGGGCGGGCCGAGTGGTTTGCGGGAAAACCTGTACGCTATTCGTGCCGTAGGCAGGAGCATTTCAGAGTGTCAGAGGATCTTCCTGGCACTGGATGACGCATTGGAGCTACAGAGAACGGCAATCGGAGACAACCTGTGGGTAGAGCACTCATTCATCAACAGCCCTAACGATACAAGTGTTGTGCGGCAGGATGGGGGCGAATTCATGCTCCATGAAATGGCCGCGACCTTGGAGATACTGTGCGAAATCACATAAAGTGTTCTCTAGATTGCCATTAAACGGTAAACTATGGACAGCCGCAAATTAACCTTTGGAATGTACAATGTCCGACGAAAGACTAACAACTCTCAAGTTCGTAACCCGCACCGGCGAAGAGGTGGAAATGCCCGTTGCTGAGTTAATCTCAGTGGATGGCCATCCCTATAAGTCCTACACAGAAGAATCAGAAGGACTGCAGTCTCTACAGCTAGCGGTGATTCACCTCGACGGTCGAGTTGACGAGCTGACGAGTTTGGTACATTCACTCTTAAGACCGACTGGATAAGGACAAACAACATGTCTGCCCGTACTGGTATTGGTACAACCATCACGTTCGGAACAAGCAGCTTCACAGCTCTTGTACGGAACTACAACGACCTCGGCGTTGACCGAGCTATCCTCGACGTTACGCACATGGGATCCAGCGTAGCCGCTTCAACATTCAACGGTAACGCCAGTGGCGTGTTCCGCGAAAAGTCTCCTGGTAAGCTGTTCGGTATCAAGGATATGTCTATCGACATCCTGTTCGACCCTGACACAGTTCCTCCAGTAGACGAAGCTGTTGAAACAATCACGCTTCAGTTCCTGCCTGACACTGGTCAGTCTACAGGTGCTAGCTTCGCGTTCTCTGGCTTCATCTCTGAAATCTCAGCCGCCGTTCCTTACGACGATCTGTGCACAGCCACGATCACACTGGCTGCAACTGGTGAGCCTACATGGACCGCTGGTGCCGTCTAAGTCTAGACACTGACAGTCTAGCTGTTATACTATGAGGCCTGCAGGGAATACCCTGTAGGTCTCTTTTTACGTTGTCGCAAACAAGAAAGTCCAACCGTGTCCGACACCTACAACTCAAAGACATTCGCCGAGAAGCTCCGTGCCGCCTGTGCCGAGCGACTGCACCGTGCCGAGGTTCACATTGAATCCCTCGATATGACCTTCTACCTGCAGGGCCTGAACGCTGGTCGTGCCGACTTCTGGCAGACCCGTGCTATCCAGAACGAAGAGAACCCGAAGTGGGGCAGTGCTACCCAGTTGATGCTGGCACTCTCACTGGTCGATGCCGCTGGCAACTGGCTGTTCAAGTCACACGACTTTGTTGCACAGCGAGCCCTTGAGGACCTGCCTACGGACGTCCGTGACGAACTGGCCGACAAGGCCCTTGAGCTAACGGGTATGTCCACGGGTAACCGGGAGCAGATGGAAAAAAAGTCCGAGACAACCCAAGACTGAGGTTCCGAGCGGAACTAGCCCGACAGCGAGGACTGAGTCTGACAGAGTTGGACGACCAGATGACCTACCAGGAACTGGAGTTACACTGGCAGACTTTCCTGCTGACGGGGTTTGAGGATTGGGTTCCGTTGTCCATCGTGGCAGCGGCACACTACGACCAGAAGCCTCACGAGATCCTTGGGGCAATGATATCGTCCTGGGTCAACCCGCTTAGAACTCAGAACGACAATGACCACGAACTGCAGACCAAGTTCCAACACATGGCCACCAAAATGGGGGCCGCCGAGGGTGCCACACCGCCACCTAAGGCAGAACTGACCGACAAGCTGAAGAAATACGCCGCCCAGTGACCTATTCAGTGACCCGCCGACGCCGGATACAATAGACCCACTATGGCAAGCACAGTATCATCATTCTCAGTTGGTATCTCGGCCGATGTGTCCGAGATGGTTTCCGGTTTCAACCAGGCAGCGATGGCATCGCAGCAACTGGTATCAGGTATGAACTCCGTCGGGCAGTCCATGGGGGCTGTCGGCGGGGGTCAGGCCACCAGTGGCATAGGCGAACTCGGCAGGGTTATGGAACTCCTGGCCCTTCGCACCGAAGACACGTCCCGGCAGATTTCTCGACTGGCCCAGGGCAACGAGCGTCTTATTGGTAAGATCAATGCCGCAAGGCAGGCTACCCGGGGTCAGACCGAGACTATCAGAGAGCAGAGGACGGAAGTAGACCAATTAGCTAGTGCTAAGCAGCGTCTGTTCGATTCTATCAGCGACACTGCTGCCTTGGATACGGCGTTCATCGACGAGTCGTCCGAGATGGCTACGCTGGAACGTCTGCAGATCAAAATGCGGCAGATGAAGGACCAGCAGAGGGGCGAAAGCATCCTTGGAGACCTCAAGAAGGCCGAGGCTGACATTGAGCGTATCAAGGGAAGGCAGGGCTCTAGTGCAGATGCCGCTATAGGTGGTACCAGTAGCGACAAGAAGATGCAGGACCAGCTAAACGAAGCCCTCAACCGTCGGGCCGTAGCAATGCGTCAGCTCGAACAGTTGCAGAACAAGCAGAATGCAGGGGCCAATAAGATGGCCGTACTGCAGCAGAGGATCGGGGACGAAGAGTACCGCATCGGTCAACTCCGTGAGAAGCGGAAGAATGATGACGACCTCAGGAAGGCGAAGGAAAGGGAGCGTGTAGCTGCGAAGATCAAGGACCAAACTAAAGAGCGTATAGAACTGGAAGAGCGTATAAACGCATTCATGAACCCCCGCAAAGCCCAGCAGGATAAAATGCAGAGGGAGCGGCAGGAGCACATGAAGAAGGTCAAGAAGCTCTTAGAAGATCAGGTCAGAGCGGGGAAGATATCACAATCCTACGGCAACCACCTGCTTCGCATGGAGTCCAAGCGTATTAAGAAGGCCCAAGAGTTAGCTGTCGCGCAGAAGCAAGCCCTCAAGGCCCAGCGTAACATGGGTTACGCTGCTCAACAGTTTGGATTCCTGCTTGACGACCTCGTGGCGGGTAGTGGTACCCGTGGTGTTGCTGGTGCTATCCAAGCCTCCGCGAACAACGTCACAAGCATGCTTGCCACGATGCGAGCGAGTGCCAAGGTTGTATTCGGTGCTTCTATCATGATTGCACTGCTGCAAATCTCGGCCCAGACGGGGCTTCTCAACAAGGCACTTGAGAAGCTCGGCATGACCGCCGGTGATGCTGTCAAGGAGTTGAAGGAAGTCGGCAAGATGCACGAGCATGTTGCCAAGACCCAGAAGGACCAGGTACGTCACCTTCGGGAAATGCAGAACCTTCGACTGAACATAGACATTGATAGTGCCGCCTCCTCCCTCGCAGGTATAAACGATCAACTAGCTAACGCCGTTATTGACGCACAGAAGAAGGGTGCGCAAGTGCGGAAGGAACAGTTGATCAACGAGATGTCACTTGACAGTGGGGATTTGTTGTCTTACACCAAGGCGTTTTTGAGTGCTGGGAACGAAATAGACTCCGCCTTGTCTGACAAGCTGGCAAGGAACCAAATCGAGATGGTGTCCAACTTCCTAACTGGGGGTCTCCTCGCGGGGGAAGAGCAGAGGAATCACTTGACCAAAGTTCGTGGAGCATTGCTCAAGCAGGAGAGGGATAGGCGGGCTGAGATAGCCGCCCTGGAGGACAACCGTACTGACGCGCAGAAAGCCCAGGATGAGGCACACGCCAAGGTGAACCGCCTTTTGGAGAAGCAACAGACGGTACTGCAGCAGGTAATCCACCACAACCGAGACCTAGCAGGTGTAGTAGCTGACCGGGTCGACAAGAAGAAGCACGAGATACAAGAGCAGGACAAACTCTTGGCTGCGGGTAGGGATGAAATCTCGACCGCACAGAAGCGTAAGAAGGTAGACCAAGAGCGTAGCCGCCTTATGTTTGACATGCAACAGGGCGAGCGGGAAATCACACGACAACTCAAGACCCGGGATATGGTACAACGTCGCATCGACGACTTACAGGCCAAGATGAACGACCGCAATGCTAGTCTTTCCAGAGATGAGAAGCTCAAGAAGGAGCAGCAGCTTGGGTTCCTGTATGAGAGGCAGGCGGAGACCCAGAAGAATATTCTCAAATCCGTAGAGGACTTCGAGAAGCTAACCGAAAGTAGGATAAATAACCAGAAGGCACTACTCGAACTTCAGAAGCTATCTAACCAGAATGCGGAATCCTCGCGGTCTACTATCTTCGGCATGATGGGTGGTATCAACGAGAAGTTTGCCGAAGAACTCAGGAAGACAGAACGTCGGGCACAGTTTGAGCGTGAGATCAAAGAGTTACGAGAGGCTCAATTCGTGGATCAGGATAAGATTGATCAGCGAATGAAGAACTTCGACAGGGTAGAGCGGATGGAAACACGCCGTAACGCACTGTTAGAGAAGCAAAAGAAGCTCAGGGAAGAACTTAACGCACTCTCTAATGTAAGCGTGCAGGATGCCGTGGATGCACGTTCAACAGAAGCTGGTAAACTGATGAACCAGAGTATAATAGACGCCATGACGACCAAGCAGAAGGACCCACAGGTTGAAGAGCTGAAGAAGGTAAACGAGCAGCTTCGAGAACTAGAACAATCGGTTAAAGAGATCCCCACCGTTAACCTGCAAACCTCATAGAGAAAGATACGTCGCAATGGCAATCACCTCAGTCAGATACCTCGGCCTAGGCCGGGGTAACAGAGATGTCTCCTACAAGGACGGCATTTACACCGTCACCGAACCTATTGAAGTCGTTACTGATGCCACCCAACCGCAGGACGAGGACACGGGCAATCCGGGTACGTACTTTGCTACTAGCGACCCTTTGTTCTTTGTGGGTGACTCTGCATTTCCGAGCATTGGTGACGAGCATCCAGCAAATATCAACCTGAGGTTGGAGAACATCACACGGGTTAAGCAGGATCCTAACGACTGGCAGCGATGGACCATGGGTCTCGTCTTCACGTCGAAGCAGGGTGCTGTAACTGAGCAGGGTGGCGACCTCGACTTCAAGACGGAGAAGTATGTCAACTCTTTGATCGCTAAGAAGTCTTGGTCCTTCAAGAGTGTCACGGCACCCCGTCGTAAATCTATCGTGTATGACACAGCTACTCACGGATGGACAACCAACACATACTCCGTACAGACCACTGCCGGGGAGCCTTTGAATGCTACCGAGGAACTGTTCCTGCCAGTGTGCAACTACACTCGTAATGAGACGGCCACACCGGCCACTATCCTCACGCTCGTTGGTAGTGTCAACAGCAACACCCAAGTCATCGATGGTATCTCGTGTGCCCCCAAGACCATCCAGGTCACAAACATCACTGTTAGTGAGTGGAAGAAGGAACAGACTACGGC
>Ga0114934_10001168_pt1 | contig 17083 bp, 18 predicted proteins | sample 4SBtaG_2_FD_99695 | JGI IMG/M metagenome (GOLD analysis project Ga0114934, IMG submission 99695) | Deep subsurface microbial communities from Kolumbo volcano to uncover new lineages of life (NeLLi) - 4SBTROV10_white metaG | ecosystem: Environmental > Aquatic > Marine > Volcanic ...
GAAATTAAGAACCCCCTTACTCCAATGCGTTTGAGCGTGCAGAGTTTTCAGCGTAAGTTTGATCCTAAAGATCGAAACATAAACAAGAAAGTGGATGAATATTCTAAAACCTTAATTCAGCAAATTGACACGATGAGCTCTATTGCTTCAGCATTTTCTAATTTTGCTAAGATGCCTGCTCAAAAAAGCGAGCAACTTAATGTGGTTGAGGTTATAGATTTGGCTTTGGATATTTTTACTGAAAACTATATCACATTTACGGCTGATGAAAAAGAAATTATAGCCACATTTGACAGAACTCAACTTATTCGCGTAGTGACTAATTTGGTAAAAAATGCAATTCAATCCATCCCAGAAGGAAGAACTCCAAAAATTGATGTTAATGTGTTTTCAAAAAACGATGATGTTGTGTTTACAGTTTCCGATAATGGTAATGGCGTTTCGGAAGAAAACAAACCAAAAGTATTTGAACCAAAATTTACAACTAAAACCAGTGGCATGGGATTAGGCTTACCAATGATTAAAAATATTATTGAAGCTTATGGCGGAAGTATTACTTTTGCATCCAAGGATAACGAAGGAACCATATTTAAGGTTACTTTTCCAAAATAATAAACGTCCTGCGAAAGCAGAAATCTCATTTATAAACTATGAATTACGAAAATATTCTTTCAGATTCTCAAAACGGAATTACAACAATAACTATTAATCGCCCATCAAAATTGAATGCGCTTAATAAAGGCACTATTACTGAATTGCGCAATGCTTTTGAAGAAGCCAATAACGACAACAGCACCAAAGTTATTATAATTACAGGGAGTGGTGAAAAAGCATTTGTTGCAGGAGCAGATATTAAAGAATTTGCCGATTTTAATACCAAAGAAGGGAGTCGTTTGGCTGCTAAAGGCCAAGATTTGTTATTTAACTATATTGAAAATTTAGAGACACCTGTTATTGCTGCGATAAATGGTTTTGCTTTAGGAGGTGGATTAGAATTAGCTATGGCTTGCCATTTTAGAGTGGCTTGTGATACTGCTAAAATGGGTTTACCAGAAGCGTCTTTAGGAGTTATTCCAGGATATGGAGGTACACAACGCTTACCACAATTGGTTGGCAAAGGACGAGCAATGGAAATGATTATGACTGCTGGCATGATAGACGCAAATAAGGCATTAAATTACGGTTTAGTAAATCACGCAACAACTGGTGAAGAACTCATACCGCTTTGCAAAAAAATTGCTAATAAAATTATGCGAAATTCTTCAGTTGCTATACAGTCGGCAATAAAAGCGATAAATGCAAATTTTAAAGACGGTGTTAATGGTTTTGATGTAGAGATAGAAGAGTTTGGTAATTGTTTTGGTACAGAAGATTTTAAAGAAGGCACTACAGCATTTTTAGAAAAGCGAAAGGCTGATTTTCCAGGTGAATAATATTTGTTAATAATCCTTTTTTATTTAATACTTTTCAATGTAATTAATAAGTAATTTTAAAGAAATATCCATTCTTTTATTTTACTATTATGAACCCCAAGTCTATTATTAAAGGGCGAGGTGCACAGCGTAATGAACACAATCGTTTCTTCCAGAATCAACACGAAATTCGTGATGAATTTCTCGAATATTGTAAAAAAGAAGGCGAATTACCTGATAAAAATAAAACACTTTATTTAGAGGTGTTTCCAAAAACTATAGTGAACAAAGTAGAGAGTCCCGATGTTGGGATGATGTATTCTATGAATCCGTATCAAGGATGCGAACATGGTTGCGTGTATTGTTATGCACGTAATAGTCATGAGTTTTGGGGGTATAGTGCTGGACTGGATTTTGAACGACGCATCCTTGTAAAAAAGACAGCACCAAATCTGCTTGAGAAGTTATTCAAAAAGAAATCATGGAGCGCACATACCATTGTGTTGTCAGGGAATACAGATTGCTACCAACCTGCAGAAAAGAAATATCACATTACAAGACAATGTTTAGAACTGTTTTTAAAATATAAACATCCTGTGGGTATCATTACTAAAAATGCTTTAATAACAAGAGATTTACAGATTTTAAAGGCATTAGCTAAGGATAATCTGGTTGCTGTAAATATATCTATTACCTCATTATCTGAAGATACGAGGCGCATTTTAGAACCTAGAACAACAACTATAAAAAAACGATTAGAAACGGTAAAAATATTAAGCGATAATGGAATTCCTGTAAATGTGATGTTAGCGCCAATAATTCCATCAATAAACAGCCACGAAATTTTACCGTTGGCTAAAGCAGCTTCGGATCATGGAGCTTTGTCAATAACTCATACCATCGTAAGGCTTAATGGTGCTATTGGACAAATATTTAGTGATTGGATACATAAAGCAATGCCAGATAGAGCAGCGAAAGTACTTCATCAAATAGAAAATTGTCATGGCGGAAATTTAAATGACTCTCGCTTCGGCAAACGTATGCGTGGTGAGGGTAAAATAGCAGAACAAATCAATCTATTAGTAAAATTAGCGCGACTCAAGTATTTTAAAGAAAAAGAGAGGCCTAAATTAAATACGTCTCTTCATGAGCAGTTTAAAGACGGACAATTGAAATTGTTTTAAGCTATAATTTTCTCAAACACTATTTTAGTTTGACCTTTTTTATTTGTATATATGTTTTTAATGTCAAAGCCATTTTTCAAATTCAGTATCATCATGGGTTTAAATTGATTCATAGATTTGGTTCTTAATTTAGTAAACCCTTTATTTTTGGCGTTATCTTCTTGAAGTTTTGCCAATTGTTTTGCAATTCCTTGATTGCGAAATTTTGAATGCACACCTCCAACCCAACTGTAAAAAGTATGTGCATTATAAGGATACCCTATTTTAAACCCAATTAAAACCTCATCGTTATAGGCTAAAACATATAATGCTTTTTCTTGCTCTTCAATACGTTGTTTAAAGAATATTAAATCTGCGCCTTTAAAGAGCTTAGTATATAGTTTTGCTAATTCCTGATATATGTTTTCGTCAGGAATACTTTCAATGATTTTATATGAAACATTATTTTTTACCATCCCATTCAGCATAAAATTGATTAAGATATAATTCGATGAATTGATGTCGTTTTTCAGCAATTTGTCTTCCAGATTTTGTATTCATTTTATCTTTAAGCAATAATAATTTTTCATAAAAATGATTTATTGTTGGCGCAGTGGAAGCTTTGTACTCCTCTTTTGTCATTTTTAAATTTGGTTTTACCGCAGGATCAAAAAGCACTCGATTTTTAAAACCACCATAATTAAAACAACGTGCTATGCCAATAGCGCCAATGGCATCTAGTCTATCGGCATCTTGAACAACATCTAATTCTAGAGAATGAAATTTTTGGGACTCATTACCGCCTTTAAAAGAAATATTCTCAATAATTTTAACCACGTGTTCAATCACAACACTATCTACATCGTGTTTAAACAGGAATTCACGAGCCTTTTTAGGGCCAACAGTTTCGTCACCTTTGTGGAATTTGCTATCGGCAATATCGTGTAACAACGCCCCAAGAGCTACTACAAGCATATCGATATTTTCATTTTTAGAGATGAGTAAGGCATTATTAAATACTCTTAGTGTATGAAACCAATCGTGACCACCTTCTGCATTTGCTAATTCTTTTTTTACAAAAGTTTTTGTTGCTTCTATTAATACTTTACTTGTCATAAATAATATCTTGAGTGATTTGTTTTTCAACTGTTTCAGCTAAGACACTAGCCTTAAAATCGTTTACTTTAATTGGTTTATGTGCTGTAAATTTTATGTGAGCACCTAAGCCCAATGGAAATTTACCATAACGCAAGGTTTTCCATGAATTGTTAATGGTAATTGGAACGACTAACGCAGAAGGGATATGCTCGAATAAAGTAAGCACACCCTTGGTTTGAAATTTTTTAGGAATACCATTTCTACTTCGAGTTCCTTCAGGAAAAATAACCGCAGCTCGCTTATTGGTTTCAATATAATCGGCAAATTTTTTAATTGCAGCAATAGATTCTATAGGTTTTTTTCGGTCAATTAAAACAGAGCCACCATGTTTTAAATTATAAGACACACTAGGTATTCCTTTTCCTAATTCAATTTTGCTAATAAATTTGGGATGATGTTTTCTCATAAACCAAATAATAGGTGGAATATCAGTTAAACTTTGGTGGTTAGCAACAATAATTAAAGGGTGATTTGTAGAGATTTCATACGGATTGTTAAACGTAAAACGTGTGCCTAAAATATTTGAACAACGCAATAAAAAGTAGTTTAATATAGAGACACTTTTTTTATGAGCGTTATACCCAAATACATTTAAGCATAGCCATTGTATAGGATGAAAAATAACCAATGTTATTCCAAAAAAAATAAAATATATAACCGATATTGGATAAGAAAAGAATTTTATCATACTTCAAAAGTAAAGATAAGCCACAAAAAAACCACGAAAAAAACGTGGTTTAATATTTTATGTTGTTCTGTTATGCTTGAGCGAATCGAAGCCTCTTTTTTGAGATTCTTCATTTCATTTCGACAAGCTCAGTTCAAGTGTTCAGAATGACAAACTAACAATGCTCATTATAGGCGTCAACAAGGTTTTCAGCAATCAATTCAGCTGGACGCCCTTCAATATGGTGGCGTTCTAGCATGTGTACCAATTCCCCATCTTTAAACAGTGCCACACAAGGTGAACTTGGAGGAAACGGAATCATGTACTCTCTTGCTTTATCTGTAGCTTCTCTATCAACCCCAGCAAAAACTGTAGTCAAGTGGCTTGGGCGCTTTGAGTTTTGTAAACTCATTCGTGCTGCAGGTCTTGCGTTAGCTGCAGCGCAACCACAAACTGAATTTACAACTACTAAAGTTGTGCCTTCTTTTGCAATTGCTGCGTCTACACTTTCGTTAGTATGCAATTCTTCAAAGCCTACATTGGTTAGGTCTTCACGCATTGGTTTTATTAATTCTGCTGGATACATATCTCGGTTTTTAATTTTTAAATAATTGACTGCAAAGATACGCAAATGTGTAACATATTAGCATAACTATCAACTAACAAATATTATATTTACTTAGAGAGTTTATATTTTGATATACAGGACTTCGTGAATGAACCTACTTTAGAATTTAATTTTTATTTAGAAATTTATTAATTGTAGGTTTACCAATAATTAAAATCTATAGGTTACATGAGTTTTTCAAAATGGATAGGAGCCTCATTAGGTTGGTCGTTTGGAGGTCCAATCGGAGCTATTCTTGGTATGGCACTAGGAAGTGTAGTTGATGCTATGGGGAGAGGGAATACAGGTACACAAACCAGAAGCGTATACCATCGAACACGAACACAATCGGGAGATTTTGAAGTCAGCTTACTTATTCTGGCTTCTATTGTTATAAAAGCAGATGGCAAGCAAGACCAACGAGAACTAAATTTTGTACGCCAACAATTTGTTGGAATGTATGGAAAAGAACGCGCCAATCATGCATTTAAGTTGTTTAAAGGGATAAATGAGCAAAAAAACATTTCTACACGTCAAGTTTGTTTACAAATAAAGCAAATGATGGATCATCCATCACGATTGCAACTATTGCACTTTTTATTTGGGATTGCTAAAGCCGATGGGATTGTTTCAGAAAGCGAAGTAAAACAAATTTATACTATTTCTGGTTATTTAGGGATAAATACTAATGATTTTGAAAGCATTAAGGCTATGTTTTATAATAGTAGAGCAAATGCTTATAAAATTTTAGAAATAGATAAAACTGTGACAAATAATGACATTAAAAAAGCCTATCGCAAAATGGCAAAAAAATACCATCCTGATAAAGTGATGCATTTAGGAAAGGAACACCAAAAAGGAGCCGAAGAAAAGTTTAGGCAAGTACAAAGTGCCTATGAGCAATTGCAGAAAGAGAGAAGGTTTTAGTTATATTTTGAAATTGTTATATTTGGTAAATGGACGAAAATCAATTGCTTAATATTGTAAAAGCTTATTTCAAAGAGAAGATTTTTGAAAATCATAAAAAGAATGTTCTCGAAAATCATTCTAAACTCAAATCGTATAAAATAAATCCCATTCTAGTTAAGTACTTATCCAAAATTCTTGAAGACAATTTTACACCTTTAGGAATCGCAAAAGCTCTTTATTTTCCAAGAGTATTAGGAACATCAATTAACACATCATTTGGAACACGCATTCAAAATATGTTTGTTGAGCTAGATTTAGCGAATGGTTCATTAATTAAAGGGATGGACATCGAGTTTATTGATAAAATCGATAATAGGAAAAAATGGTGTCAGTTAAAATCAGGACCAAATACTATAAACTCCGAAGACGTAAACCCATTACTTAAAAAGTTTTCTACTGTTGCGAATCTAGCTAGAACAAACGCTATTAATTTGAATAATAGCGACTTGATTTTAGGAGTTCTTTATGGAGAAGTATCACAATTAAGCCAACATTATAAAAAGATAGACGAAAAACATCCTGTTATTATAGGAAAAGATTTTTGGTATCGTTTAACAGGGTTTCCAAATTTCTACAAGAAGTTAGTAAAAGAATTAGATGTGTTAATCTTAAATATAGAAACAGAAGATTTCTTTAAACAAGGTTATATAACATTAGCTAAAGAAATTGAAGCGTCTTCCGATTTTAGTTTTTCATAATAATTATTTAGAAAATTCACTAAAGAATAACCAATCTCTTTTGCCAAATTCACAGGAACTGCATTTCCAATTTGTTTGTATTGTTGTGAGATTGAGCCATTAAATTTCCATTCATCAGGAAAGGTTTGTATTCGAGCATATTCTCTAACAGAAAAGGGTCTGGTTTCTTCAGGATGACAACGTTCGGTTTGTTTTTGAGCTGGACTACAGGTTAAAGTCAGACAAGGTTCGTCCCAACCGATTCGCCTTGCCATTCCTGTTTTCCCACCTCCTAAATAAAAACTTTTTTGCATGTATTCTTTCTGAATATGAAGCGGTAAATCTCGCCAATATCCTTTTGGTGGAACTAAATCTAAAACTACTTTTTTATGTTTAGGATATTTTGAACCTTCAGATTTTGGCACATTACAATCAAACAATTTTCCTTTTTTTAGAGCATCGCTTAAATTGTAAATCGTATCGTAAGGTAAAGGATAATCGTATTTTAAATCGATATCTTTTCTAATTCCAATTAAAATTAAACGCTCTCTTTTTTGTGGTACATTATAATGAATGGCTTTAAGAACTTTTACAGGAGAAACCACATTATAGCCAATTTCATCTAAAACCGAAATCATACCTTTAAGTGTTTTTCCTTTTTCGTGACTTAATAAACCTTTTACATTTTCGCCAACACAAATTTTCGGCTTTACTTCATTTACAACTCGTGCAAATTCGTAAAATAATGTTCCCCTTGTATCGTTAAGCCCTAATTTTTTTCCAGCATAGCTAAAAGCTTGGCAAGGGAATCCGCCAGTTACAATATCTACGTTGTTTTCATATTTTGAAAAATTATAGTTTTTAATATCACCTTCTAAAACATTCCAAGTAGGTCTGTTTTCTCTTAAAGTTTGGCAAGCCCATTTATCAATTTCGTTTAAAGCAATACAATTTAATCCTGATTTTTCAAGACCTAAGGCTAAACCGCCAGCTCCAGCAAATAATTCTAAAACAGAATATGCTTTTTTGGCTTTCACAAAATTACCTTTAAAATTAGAGCCATTTATGAAATCTTTAAATCTTGGAAACAATTTTAATTGCTCTTTATTATAAATTCTGTAGTCACTAATTGGTTCGCGAGTTGCAAGTAGTTTTCCTGTATTATCCCAACGTCTCAAAGTCTCTGTACTTTTGCCAAGAATATCTGAAACTTCAGAAATAGAATAATAATTTTTCATAACCAAGTTAAACAACATTATACATGGTTACAAATATAAAAAGACTGTCTTTAATACAAAAGAGAAGGTTGTAAAATATTTTTCACAATTTTTAAAATCTAAAAGAACCATTATATTTAGGCTTGTCTAAAAAAATATTTATACTTAAGTAAATATTTGTATATTTGTAGCCATAAAACAACTATTTTGGTTACACAATCTGAAGAAAATTATTTAAAAGCCATTTACCATCTAGGTAAGCAGGGAAGCTCTGCTGTAAGTACAAATGCCATTGCCGAAAAGATGCGTACTAAAGCATCTTCGGTCACCGACATGCTTAAAAAACTAGCCGATAAAGCAATGGTAGACTATAAGAAATACCAAGGTGTTTCACTAACAAAAAAAGGTAAAACCATTGCAGCCATTGTGATTCGGAAGCATCGCCTTTGGGAATTATTTCTTGTAGAAAAACTAAACTTTTCGTGGGATGAAGTGCATGATGTTGCTGAACAATTGGAACATATTAAATCCGAAAAATTGATAGATGAATTAGATGCCTTTTTAGAGTTCCCGACACACGATCCTCATGGCGATCCTATTCCAGATAGATATGGGAACATTGTAAAAAACAATGCGGTTAATTTATTGGAAATAAACATTGGAGATAATGGTGTATTAACCCATGTTAAGGATTCCTCAGATGTATTTCTAAAGTATTTAAACAAAAATAATTTGGCTTTAGGCGATACCATAAAAGTATTAGACATTGAACCTTTTGATCATTCTGTTAAAATTGAAAGCAAAGCTGAACAATTAATCATTTCAAAAAACGCTGCTAAAAATTTATATATAAATATTTAAGATGAATACATATAACCCTGCATACGCCTTATTAATATTTATTGCTATTACTTCTTTAGTATATCTGATATTTAGACCAAAAAAAGGTTTGGTTTGGTTAATAAGGAATAATTTAAAATTAAACGAAAGAATTGTTATTGAAGATGTTTTAAAGTATTTATACCATAGCGAGAATTCTAGCAAAGAAGATAATGTAAATGGTTTAACCAGCGCATTAAAGTTTAACGATAGAGTTATCGTTGATGTGGTAAAAAAAATGTCAATTAACGAATTAATACAATTTGAAGGAGACATTATAAAACTAACAAACATAGGAAGAGATTATGCGTTGCGCATTGTTAGAGTGCATCGTCTTTGGGAAAAGTATTTAGCCGAAAAAACGGGGTATGATAAAGCGGAATGGCATGAAATGGCCGAATTGAAAGAACATGAATTGGATTATGAAGAAACTAATTTATTAGCAACACAATTAGGCAACCCACTATATGATCCTCATGGAGACCCTATCCCAACTAATTTAGGTAAAATAGCTGATGTGAAGGGAGAATTTTTATCCTCGCTTAAGGCCAACACCATAGGAAGAATTGTTCATATAGAGGATGAACCAGATATAATTTATAAGCAAATTATTGCAGAAAATATTCATATTGGTTCTCAAATACGAGTTGTTGAAAACAATAAAGAGAGAGTTGTTTTTTATGCAGAAGGCGAAGCATTTAAACTCGCACCTATAGTAGCAGCGAATATAACCGTTGTTGTATTAAAAAAACATGAAGTCATTGAAGAAAATATAGCGAGATTATCTAGCCTTAAAGAAAATGAAACAGCACATATTTTAGGAATTTCCAAGGAAAGTAGAGGCGAAAATAGGCGACGCTTATTAGATTTAGGATTTGTAAAAGGAACAGAAATAAGTATTGATTTGGTAAGCCCTTTGAGAAATCCAAAAGCCTATATGGTTAAAGGGACATCCATTGCTTTACGTCGTAATCAAGCATCAAAAATACTTATTAAAAAAGATTAGAATTGTGGAAAAGAAAGGAAATAGTGCTTGTGATACCTGTGTCCATTTTAATGCAAAGGGATTAAAAAAGTTGGGAGTTAATACGCTTAATTTTGACTTTGTTGTAGCATTGGCAGGAAACCCTAATACCGGGAAAAGTACCGTTTTTAATGCCTTAACTGGATTGCGCCAACATACAGGAAATTGGCCGGGAAAAACGGTTACTAGAGCCGAGGGAGCTTTTGAATACAATTCGCAAAAGTTTAAATTAGTAGACTTGCCAGGAACATATTCTTTGCTTTCTACTTCACAAGATGAAGAAGTTGCACGAAACTTTATTCTTTTCGGAAAACCAGATGTAACTGTTATTGTTGTTGATGCTAGTAGATTAGAACGAAATCTAAATTTAGTGTTACAAATTTTAGAAATAACCAATAAAGCCGTGTTGTGCTTGAATTTAATGGATGAAGCTAAACGTAGTAGCATAAGTATAGATGAACGAACTTTAGCTAGAAATTTAGGAATTCCAGTAGTGCCAACAAGCGCTAGGTTTAATAAAGGAATACCTGAATTAATTCAAACCATAAACGAAGTTGCAACAGGAAAAATAATTTGCAAACCACATCAAATTAAAAATGTTCCAGTAAATATAGAAAAGGCTATAAAAAACTTGAGTGCTGAAATAAAAAAGCAATTTCCTATTATTCCAAATAGCAGATGGATTGCTTTCCGATTGTTAGAAGGAGACACACATATCATTGAAGCTTTAAGAAAAGGAGAACTGGTTTAAAATTAAAATAATGAAAAAAAAATCTATAGAACATATAATTGCATTATCTAATGATTTGCGATGGGAAATTGGTGATGATTTTCATGATGGACTAGCAGAAGGTATTTATGCGGATGCTTCTGAGATTGCAAATACAGCTATAAGTACTAATACTATTAAAAGACGATTTCGTTTAGATTCTAAAATAGATAAGATAGTTACAAGTAAATTTTGGGGATTTCCAATAATGTTTTTGATTTTAGGTGTGATTCTTTGGTTAACCATAATAGGAGCTAATTATCCTTCATCAATGTTAGCAAATTTATTGTTAGATAATATACATCCAGCTTTAAAAAGTTTAGCAACAAGTATTGGAATGCCTTGGTGGTTGGATGGGTTTTTAATTGATGGTGTGTATTTAGCAGTAGCTTGGGTAATTGCTGTAATGTTGCCACCTATGGCTATATTTTTTCCTTTATTTACGCTTCTCGAAGATTTTGGGTATTTGCCTAGAGTTGCTTTTAACATGGATTATTTGTTTAAAAAATCTGGAGCACATGGTAAACAAGCGTTAACGATGAGCATGGGTTTTGGCTGTAATGCTGCTGGAGTAGTTGCTACAAGAATAATTGACAGCCCTAGAGAACGTTTAATTGCTATTATTACTAATAATTTTTCTTTATGTAATGGACGTTGGCCTACACAAATATTAATTGCTACTATTTTTATTGGAGCCGTAGTTCCAGATTCCTTTTCTTCAATAGCATCTTTATCTGCTGTTATTGGAATTGCTATTTTAGGTATTTTTTTCATGTTTTTTGTGTCTTGGGCATTAACAAAAACTGTATTAAAAGGAGAAATATCAACGTTTAATTTAGAATTACCACCATATAGACCACCGCGCTTTTGGAAAACAATCTATACCTCATTAATCGATAGAACAGTAATAGTGCTATGGAGAGCCATTATTTTTGCAGCTCCTGCAGGAGCAGTTATTTGGCTGATATCAAATATATACATTGGGAACGAGAGTATAGCATCGTGGACTATTCATTCATTAGATGGATTTGGTTTTTTATTAGGGCTTAATGGTGTTATTTTGTTAGCTTATGTTGTTGCTATTCCTGCAAATGAAATTGTTATTCCTACTATTTTAATGTTAACCGTTTTAACAAGTGGTATTGTCGGAGGAGAAGGCGCGGGTGTAATGTTTGAATTGGATTCAGTAAATGCTACAGGAGATATATTGAGAACAGGTGGATGGACTCTGCTTACAGCTATTAATTTAATGTTGTTTAGTTTATTACATAATCCGTGTAGTACAACTATTTATACAATTTATAAAGAAACCAAAAGTGTAAAATGGACAACAGTCGCTTCTATATTACCAGTTATAATGGGATTAGTAATTACCTTTTTGGTGGCACAAATTTGGAGATTGTTTTAAATTCTAAACAAAGACATGAATACATCAATAAGAATAAGCATAATATCTTTAATTTTTATAAATATCTCAATTGAAGCACAAACCATTGTAACAGACAGACCCGACCAAACAGAAAGCTCATCAACAATTCCCAAAGGAAGTTTTCAGATAGAAATAGGAGTTTTAATCGGCTCTTCAAAGGGCAATGGTGTTTCTGAACGTCAATTATTAGCACCATCTACACTCTTGCGGTATGGTTTAACAAAAGGGATTGAAATAAGATTTGTTAACCAATTTGAAAGTATTAAAAACAAGATTACTTCTGAAAAAGGAAATGGAGTAAGTGATTTAGAGATAGGCACAAAAATTCAATTATTAAAGAAAGAAAACGTCAATACTGAAATTGCTTTTTTGTCACATTTAATTCTTCCAACAGGATCAGAAACCTTTACAAATGACAGATTGGGGAGCATTAATAAACTTTCAATTTCTCATACAATAAATGAAGCTTTAGGCATAGGGTATAATATAGGTTATGACTATTTTGGAGTTGGGAAAGGGGACTTTACATATTCATTGGCATTTGGTTTTAGTATTACAGATAAAATTGGATTTTATGCAGAGCCTTATGGGAGTGTTGTAGAGTTTGATACTCATAAAGTCAATTTTGATACAGGCTTAACGTATTTCATCAAAGACAACTTTCAGTTAGATGCGTCTTTTGGTACAGGAATTAGTCATACGATGACCTATTTTTCTGTAGGGATGAGTATAAATATTTCAAAAGAAAAGGAGTAATAATAAGTATTTCTTAGTTTTTTAGTGACAACCACAATCGTCTTTACCACAAGAATTATTGCTATTTTTTCTGGGCTTCCACAAGAATTTTTTAACTAAAAACAAAACAGCAAATCCTACAGTAATAATTACTAATATGGTTTGAAAAGTGTTATTCATTATTTTGTAGTCGTTTTATTCAGTTAAACATTTCTTTTTATTTTAATAATTGAAATGTAATTAAAGCTACAATGTAAGCAATGGAACTCATTCCAAATAATTGAATCATTGGCCACTTCCAAGTATTGGTTTCACGTTTTACAATAGCTAAAGTACTCATACATTGCATAGCAAAAGCGTAAAATAATAATAGAGATATTCCTGAAGCAAGTGTAAATATTTTATTTCCGTTAGGATAAACTTCTGCTGCCATCTGATTTTTAATAGTATCGTCTTGTTCTGCATCAGCACTACCTACACTGTAAATTGTGGCAAGTGTGCCAACAAACACCTCTCTTGCAGCAAAGGAGGTCACTAATGCAATCCCTATTTTCCAATCGTAACCCAAAGGCTTAATAACAGGTTCTATTCCTTTTCCAATAATTCCTATATATGAATATTCGAGTTTATGAGCCGCAATTTTGTCTTCCAATTCAATAGTATTTAAGGATGGGTTTTCAGAACGCACAATAGTTTCTGCGTTAGTAAAGGATTTTCCAGGACCATAAGATGCCAAAACCCATAAAACAACTGATATTGCTAATATTATTCTACCTGCTTCAAAAACAAAAGTTTTTGTTTTTTCTACAACAGTAATTGCAACATTTTTGAGAAGAGGAATTTTATAACTTGGCATTTCAATTACAAAAAAAGATTTGCTTTTAGTTTTTAATACCTTATTTAAAATATACGCCGAAAACACAGACATACCGAATCCTATAAGGTAAAGTAGCATTAATGTAAGTGCTTGATAACTCAATCCTAAAAGGCGTCCTTCAGGAATGACCAATGCGATAATGATTAAATACACAGGGAGTCTCGCAGAACAAGTTATGAAAGGTGTTACTAAAATTGTGATTAAACGTTCTTTCCAGTTTTCAATATTACGAGTTGCCATAATTGCTGGAATTGCACAGGCAGTACCAGAAATAAGAGGGACGACACTTTTACCACTTAAGCCAAAACGCCGCATAACTCTGTCCATTAAAAATACAACTCGACTCATATAGCCACTTTCTTCCAATACTGAAATGAAAAGAAATAAGAAAGCTATCTGAGGTATAAAAATAACAATACCACCAATTCCTGCTACAATACCTTCGGCTAGTAAGTCGGTGAATACACCTGAAGAAAAAGTGTTTTTAATCCAATCGGAAAGTGAGGCAAAAGAGGCATCAATAAAATCCATTGGTACGCTTGCCCAATCGTAAATGGCTTGAAAAATAGTAAGCAAAATGATGAAGAAAATAACATAACCCCAAACTTTGTGTGTGAGAATTCTATCAAATTTTGCTCTAAACCCTGTCGCTTTAGATGTATCTATGGTTTGTCCTTCTTTAAGAACGGCATTAATAAATTGATAACGTTTTATAGTTTCTTTTTGCTGTAATCGTTTTAATTCGGAATGTGATTTGGTTTTAAATTGTGAAAGGTCTATTTCTTGTCGTTCTACGTTTCCAAAATTAACATCTTGGGTAATTACTAACCAAAGTTTAAAAAGGTCTTGATTAGGGAATGCATTATTTAAATTTTTAAAATACTCAACATCAATAGTTGAGGTGTCCAAACACGGTTTTAAAGACAATTCTTTATAATTCTTTATAAGATCTTTTAAATATTGAATGCCTTCATTTTTACGCGTGCTTACTAAAGCTATAATTGTATTTAAGCGTTGTTCTAAAAGCGGAATATTAATAGAAATGCCTTTTCTATTCATTCTGTCAGCCATATTAATGACAAGAATGGTTGGGATTTTTAAGTCTTTTATTTGCGTAAAGAGAAGGAGGTTTCGTTTTAAATTTTCAACATCACTTATAAGCACTGCAACATCAGGAAAGTCTTTGTCATTTTTGTTTAAAAGCAATTCAATAACAACATTTTCATCTATCGATGAAGCATTTAGGCTATAGGTTCCTGGGAGATCTATAATATGCGCTTTAACACCACGAGGCAGTTTACAAAGGCCTTCTTTTTTTTCAACTGTAATACCTGGATAGTTTCCTACTTTTTGATTTAAACCAGTAAGGGCATTAAAAACGGATGTTTTTCCAGTATTTGGATTTCCGATAAGGGCAACATTAATTTGTTTACTCATTTAATTCCTTTTCAATTACAATTAATGCTGCAGTTTCTTTTCTAATTGCAAGATGACAACCATTTATGTCTAGATACATTGGGTCTGCAAAAGGAGCAACTTGAATTAATTCAACAGTATTTCCAGGAAGGCAGCCCATTTCGAGCAATTTCAGAGGAATATTATCAGAAGAAATATTAGTAATTACTCCGCGTTCACCTTTTTTTAAATCAGCAATAGTGAATACCATCCTTATTTAGATTCATTTTAAAGAAGCAAAAGTAATAAAAAGAATTAGTCTTTATAGGATGCTTCTAAAATTTTTATATCTTCCATCAAACGGTCTATTTCTTCTGGGTTTGTACCATCATAAAATCCGCGTATTTGTCGAGCCTTGTCAATAAGAATAAAATTCTCGGTATGTATCATATCAAAAGGACCTCCATCACCATTATCTTTTACTGCCAGATATGATTTTCTAGCAAGCTCATAAATTTGTTTTTTATTTCCAGTTACCAAATTCCATTTAGAAGCATTTACCCCTTTTTCATCAGCATAACGTTTTAATTGGGCTACGTTATCAATTTCAGGAGTAATAGTGTGAGAAAGGAACATGATATCATTATCAGTAATTGTTCTTTTTTGTACCTCATGCATATTCTTTGTCATAATTGGACAAATGGTTTGGCAGGTTGTAAAAAAGAAATCGGCCACATAAATTTTATCCTTATAATCGTCTTGAGTTATCGTTTTCCCGTTTTGGTTGGTAAAACTAAAATCGGCTATAGTATGATATTTTTTCTTGTATTGAATAGTTGTATCTACCATTTCAGAATTAACTTGAGAAGGTTGGTAAATGGGGAGTACTCTTTTAGGTTTTAGTAAAGAATAGATAATAGAAACAATGATAATAGAAAGGATTGAAAAAGTAATCCCAAAGAATTTATATTTGCTAAAAAATGATAACATAAAAACCCAATATTTGTTTTAGGGCACAAAAATACGACACTATTTAGAAACCAAATCTTTAAATATTAAAAAAGGATGTTAAAAAATACGTCTGTATTATGATTATCTTTTTTATACTAACTCTAAATACTTACTTTTGTGTCTTTATAATTTTTGACTAAAGATACATGGAGTTTGTTATTAAAATATCTCAATTTTTATTGAGCCTTTCCTTACTTATTGTTTTACATGAATTAGGACATTTTATTCCAGCTAAAATATTTAAAACAAGAGTAGAAAAATTTTACTTGTTTTTTGATATTAAATATTCGCTCTTTAAAAAGAAGATAGGAGAAACAGTTTATGGTATTGGTTGGTTGCCATTAGGTGGTTATGTTAAGATTGCCGGAATGATTGATGAGAGTATGGATAAAGAGCAAATGGCAAAACCACCACAACCTTGGGAGTTTCGTTCTAAACCTACTTGGCAACGTTTAATTATTATGCTAGGAGGTGTTACTGTGAACTTTATTTTGGCAGCAATTATATACGTTTTTATGGCTTTTGGTTATGGAGATACAGATATATCTGCAAGTAGTATTAAAGATGGATATTTGGTAAACAATCCATTATTAAAGGAGTTAGGTTTGAAAACAGGAGACAATGTGCTAGCCATAAACGAGCATGAGATTGTAAATTATTCTGATTTAAGAAAATATTTTTTAGAAGCTCAAGTAATAACTATTAATCGTAATGGTGAAGAACAAAAAATCAATTTACCTGAAGATTTTTTAGGAAGATTAAGTACGAGTAAAAACCGAGGTTTTTTTGAATTGAGATTTCCTTTTGTTATTGGCAAGGTTGCAGATTCTTCACTTAATAAAGCAGCAGGATTAAATAAAGGAGATATTGTACATTCTATTAACAACCAAGAACTAAAATATTTTGATCAGTTAGAAGAACGATTAAAGAACTTAAAAAATCAATCTATTGAAGTAGAGCTTTTAAGAGGAAATAATAAAATCACTAAAACTTTACAAGTAGATGCTAATGGAAAATTAGGCATTTATTCAGGAGGCAGTTATAGTGATATTGAAAAATTAGGTTATTATGAAATAGTTGAAAAACAATATTCA
>Ga0114934_10001171_pt1 | contig 17068 bp, 13 predicted proteins | sample 4SBtaG_2_FD_99695 | JGI IMG/M metagenome (GOLD analysis project Ga0114934, IMG submission 99695) | Deep subsurface microbial communities from Kolumbo volcano to uncover new lineages of life (NeLLi) - 4SBTROV10_white metaG | ecosystem: Environmental > Aquatic > Marine > Volcanic ...
GTAAAATTTAATTTAGACGAGAATAGCAATCCAATTAGTATATTCTTTAAAACAAGTAAAGATGCCAATAAATTAATTGAAGAATTTATGCTTCTAGCAAACAAAAAAGTCGCAGAATTTATTGGAAAACAAAGTTCTAAGAAAACATTCGTGTATCGTGTTCATGATGAGCCAAATGACCAGAAACTCGCTGCTTTACAAAATATAGTGAATAAGTTTGGTTATAAACTCAATTTTAAAGACCGAAAAAGCACAACCAGTTCTTTAAATAATTTATTAAAAGAAGTTAATGGTAAAAAAGAGCAAAATTTAGTAGACACCCTTACTATACGCACCATGAGCAAGGCGGAATATACAACACATAATATAGGACATTATGGTCTAGCGTTTGATTATTATACACATTTTACATCACCAATACGGAGGTATCCAGATGTAATGGTACATCGCTTATTACAATATTATTTAGACGGCAATAAGTCGGTTAATGAAGATGTTTTTGAAGAAAAATGCACACACTCGTCAAATATGGAAAACCTAGCCACAAAAGCCGAACGAGATTCTATAAAATACATGCAAGTTAAGTTTATGCAAGATCATAAGGACCAGGAATTCGCTGGTGTAATATCAGGTGTTACAGATTGGGGAATTTATGTGGAAATTATAGAAAATAAATGTGAAGGCATGGTACGTATTCGAGATATTAAAGACGACTATTATCGCTTTGATCAAGACGAATATGCCCTAGTAGGAGAAGCTACAAAGAATACATATCAATTAGGAGATGAAGTGATTGTTAAAGTAAAACAAGCCGATTTAGTAAGAAAACATCTAGATTTTACGTTAATAGGTAAGAATGAGGCATAGTTCTTGTTATTTGCATATAAAATTATAAAACAAAAAAAATGAAAAACACGCTAACATTATTCGCTATTCTATTAGCATCGGTTGTAACGGGACAAAATACTATTGAGAAGACAATAGGAGAATTTCAAAAATTAAAAGTGTATGATTTAATAGAAGTGCAATTGGTTAAATCAAAAGAAAACAAAGTAGTTATTTCTGGTCATAATGCCGACGATGTTGTTGTTATTAATAAAAACGGAAAGCTAAAAATTAGAATGAAACTTGAAGAAAGTTTTGATGGCAAAAACACAACAGTAACACTGTATTATACAAATATAGACGTTTTAGATGCTAACGAAGGCGCAATTATTACATCTAAAAACAAGATAAAACAATTTGAAATAGAACTTAAAGCACAGGAAGGCGCCAAAATAAATGTTAATTTAAAGGTTCAAATTGCTAGTATAAAATCTGTTTCCGGAGGTATTATTGAAACTGCTGGAAAAGCTTTAAAGCAAGAGATATCAATAAATACAGGAGGTGTTTATAATGGAAAAGAGCTTAAAACAGAAACAACGAAAGTTTTAATCAATGCAGCAGGAGAAGCAGATGTTAATGCTTCAGAGTTGGTAGATGTTAGAATTAGAGCAGGAGGAGATGTATATATTTATGGCAACCCAAAAACAGTTAACAAGAGTCGAGTAATTGGAGGTAGAATAAAGCACATGAACCAATAAAAGATAGAAGTTAATAATTATAAGAAGTTATACTACATTTACTATATTTGTTTGACTTCATTTTAATGCTGAATATTATATTCAGCATTTTTATTAAAGAACAATGATAGAAGACATTCAAACAGCAATTCCTTTAGGTTTTTTTTTAGCCTTTATGATTGGCCCTGTTTTTTTTGTACTTCTTGAAACAAGTGTTACTAAAGGGTTTAGAGCGGCAGTTGCGTTTGATTTAGGTGTTATTATAGCAGATATTTTTTTTATTGGAATAGCATATTTCAGTAGTTACCAACTCTTAGAAAACTTAAGCAATCAACCAGGATTGTTTGTGTTTGGGGGCATGATAATAACCATTTATGGGATTATTATTTTTCTTAAAAAACCAAAGAAAACCACAACAGAAGCAAGCGAAATACAATTTCCTAAAAACAATTATTTAGGATTATTCATAAAAGGATTTCTTCTTAATTTTATAAATATAGGAGTTTTAGTATTTTGGTTAGGTGTTATTATTATTACTGGTCCAAGTTTAGAAAATGATACCAACAGGTTCTTAGTGTTTTTTGGAACGATGATTTCAGCATATTTCTTAACCGATTTACTTAAGATACTGCTTGCGAAACAATTAAAAAGAAAACTAACACCAAATCGTATTTTAAAAGTAAAGAAGCTGTTGGGTTTAATATTAATTATTTGTGGGTTTGTACTCATAGTAAAAGGGTTCTTACCTAAGGACAAACTAAACCCACAAGAGTTTATAGAAGAAATTAGCGAATAAAAAAGAGACACATATTTGTGTCTCTTTTTGGTTGAGGCGTCTAGCGGATTCGAACCGCTGTACAAGGTTTTGCAGACCTCTGCCTAGCCACTCGGCCAAGACGCCCTTTTTAATGGACAGCAAATGTAAAAAAAATTAAGTGTTTACCCTACACACTATTGATTTTTTCGTTTTTCTGTTATTTTAATAGTTACCCTTTCCACATCACCACCTATTGGAGGATTTAACTTAGATATTGCCACAGTTACCTTATTTACTAACAAACTTTCTTTTAATATACGATTTATAATTCGATTACAGACGGTTTCAAGAAGTTTTGAAGCTATACCCATTTCCTCTTTTACAATAAGATTAAGCAATACATAATCTACAGTGTCGTTTAAATCATCTGAAGCGCTAGAAGCCATTAAATCCGCTTTTACGGCAACATCAATGCGGTAATCACTACCAATTATCGTTTCTTGGTCTAAACACCCATGATGGGCGTACACTCTAATATTATCAACTTTTATTACCCCCATTTTAGTTATTAACTTTTTTTATAAATCGATCCAAGTTAAGAGAATCTTTATCAAACAACATCATTAAAAACACCAATAAGACACTTCTAATAAATACATGTTGTAGATCCCAAATAGGAGATTGTAGTCCGTGGCCGAAAGCAACAATTAAAAGCACAAAAGCAAAAAGATAATACACTTGTTTTCTAAACAAACCAATAATTAATAAAAGCCCACCCAGAAACTCCACAATAGATGTAAAATACACAGTAGGTTTTAAAACAAACTCAGGCAAAAAAGTATCTTCAAAGGGTTTAAAACTGTTATTATAAACCGCGTCAATTCCCCAAGTAAAAACTTTTCCAAAACCCTGCCAAAAGAAAATAAGACCAAGTAACAGTCTCACAAAAAGAGCAACAATTTGTATTCTCATCTTAATGTTTTTTTGTAAAAATATGAATTAAAAATTATCTAGTTTTGTATCATAATAATTTATTATGTCTGAAGTTGGGAAATCGCTTAATTTTATTGAGCACATTATAGAGGAAGATTTAGCTAATGGAATGCCGAAAAGCAATTTACGTTTTCGTTTTCCACCAGAGCCTAATGGCTATTTACACATTGGGCACACTAAAGCCATTGGGATTAGCTTTGGTTTAGGAGAAAGGTACAATGCTCCTGTAAATCTTAGGTTTGACGACACCAACCCAACAAAAGAAGAGCAAGAGTATGTTGATGCCATTAAAAAGGATATTTCTTGGTTGGGCTATAAATGGGCTGATGAATGTTATTCTTCTGATTATTTTCAAACACTTTTCAACTGGGCCATTAATATGATTGAAGATGGTAAAGCCTATGTTGATTCTCAATCTAGTGAAGCTATAGCAGAGCAAAAAGGCACACCTACACAAGTAGGCACCAACAGCCCTTATCGCAATAGAACAATAGCCGAGAATTTAGACTTGTTTAATCAAATGAAGAAAGGTGAGTTTGAGGCAGGAGCACATGTATTGCGTGCTAAAATTGATATGGAAGACCCAAACATGTTAATGCGCGACCCGATTATGTACCGCATCATGCACGCAACACACCACAGAACAGGAGATAATTGGTGTATTTACCCAATGTACGACTGGACACACGGTGAAAGCGATTATATCGAGCAGGTATCACATTCTTTGTGCTCTTTAGAATTTAAACCACATAGAAAGCTTTATAATTGGTTTAGAGACCAAGTGTATCAGTATAGCTCTAAAATACTTCCATTACCACCAAAACAACGGGAGTTTGCACGTTTAAACTTAAGCTATACCATTATGAGTAAACGTAAGTTGTTAACCCTAGTTGAAGAACACATTGTTTCTGGTTGGGACGACCCAAGAATGCCAACAATTTCAGGATTAAGACGACGGGGTTATACACCAAATTCAATTCGGAAATTTGTAGAAACTGTTGGCGTCGCAAAGCGAGAAAATATAATAGATGTTTCACTTTTAGAATTTTGTGTAAGAGAAGATTTAAACAAAATAGCAAACCGTGTGATGGCTGTTTTAAATCCTATTAAACTTGTAATTACAAATTATCCAGAAGATAAAGAGGAGTGGTTAGAAGCAGAAAATAATCCAGAGGATGATAATGCAGGATATAGAAAATTACCATTTTCACGTGAATTGTATCTTGAAAAAGACGATTTTAAAGAAGATGCCAACAGTAAATATTTTAGATTAACACTAGGTAAAGAAGTGCGCTTAAAAAACGCATATATTATTAAGGGAGAGAGTGTTTTTAAAGACGTAGAAGGAAATATTACAAAAATTCACTGTACCTATGATGCTAATAGTTTAAGCGGAAGCGGAAGTGAGGCTAGTTTACGCAAAGTTAAAGGGACATTACATTGGGTGTCTATAAAACACGCCATAAAAGCGGAAGTGAGAGCATATGATAGATTGTTTTTAGACGAAGCGCCAGATAGCCATCAAGATAAAACGTTTACGGATTTTATTAATCCAAAGTCTTTAACTATAACTGAGGCTTATTTAGAACCAAGTCTAGCTGAAGCAAAAATAGGAGAACGATTTCAATTTCAACGCTTAGGGTATTTTAATATTGATGACGATTCTACACCAGAAAAGCTAGTCTTTAATAAAACGGTTGGTTTACGAGACACTTGGGCTAAACAAATACCTAAAACAGAAGCTAACCAAAACCAGTCAAAACCACAGGTACAACACCAATCGCGACGCAAACCTATTGATGTGATTAAACAATTGGGAAAAAAGTACACAAATTTACCAGAAGTAAAGCAACAAAGAGTTAAAGCAGAAATTCAAGAACTAGCAATGAGCGTTACGTATGATGAGCTGCAACCATTATTTGCTACTGCAGTAAAAAAAACAGGAACACGAATTGCTGTTATGTTAGCACTAGGGGTTTTACTACACAATGGTTTAGAACGCAATGATGAAATCAAGGCTTTCATTGAAAAAGCCTTAGAAGATAAAAATGAATTACTGGTTTTAGAGGCAAAAGCTTTATCAAAGTAAAAACAATCAAAAAAACCTCAAAGTATTTAGCTTTGAGGTTTTTTTAGATAGAATGGCTAAAATTATTCGTCCTTATTTTTTCTATTCTGTTCCTTCATTGCTTCACCAATTTGGTTGCTAGCCGTAAAACTTGCTACCATATCATTAAGCATGTTGCTTCCTGCTTGAGGAGAATTAGGTAATAATATTAAATTACTATTTGTCTCACCTCCAATAGCCTGTAAAGTATCATAGTGTTGTGTCACAACGATAAGCGCAGAAGCCTCTTGGGAGTTAATGCCAACCTTGTTTAGTACATCTACAGACTCTTCAAGCCCACGAGCAATTTCACGTCTTTGATCCGCAATACCCTGTCCTTGCAAACGTTTGCTTTCCGCTTCCGCCTTAGCTTTTTCAACAATCAATATACGTGCAGCGTCACCCTCAAACTGGGCAGCCACTTTTTCACGTTCAGCAGCATTAATTCTATTCATAGCCTCTTTTACCTGAGAATCAGGATCAATATCTGTTACTAAGGTTTTAATAATATCGTAACCATAATCCATCATGGCTTCGTTAAGTTCTTTTTTTACAGCTATTGCTATATCATCTTTTTTAACAAAAACATCATCCAGTTTCATTTTAGGCACTTCAGCACGCACCACATCAAACACATAAGATGTAATTTGATCGTGTGGGTAATCCAACTTATAAAATGCATCATATACTTTAAGTTTGATAACTTTAAATTGAACAGAAACTTTTAATCGCACAAACACATCATCTAGTGTTTTGGTTTCAATCATAACATCAAGTTGTTGAATTTTTAGGCTTAAACGACCAGAAATACGATCAACCAATGGAATTTTTAAATGTAATCCAGATTGACGAATACTATGAAATTTACCAAAACGCTCAACAATAACAGCGGTTTGTTGTTTTACAATAAAAAAAGCAGAAATTAGAATTATTAATCCGAAGAAAGCAAGTGGAATGAAAATATATTGACCCATGGCAATTTTTTTAAATGGTTAGAAATATGCTAAGTTAATAGCTTAAAAATTAATAAAAGTTGTATTTGCATATTCTATCTGACTTTTAAAAAATTAAATACGAACAGATAAAAATATTTGATTACTAAATTAAGTTATATTTGTTTTCCAACATCGAAAACTAACATGAAAAACAAACAGCTTACCTTATTAGTAGTATTTACCACCCTTTTCGTTACAATAACCTACGCTCAACCACAAAATTTTGTTATAAAAAACGGATTTAGTATCGGTGGAGGTTTCACCCAATTTAATATTAAAACAGATAATTTCACAACTATTCAAGGCTCTGGTTTTACTGTTGGCTTTGCCTCAACAGTAGACATACCACACAGATGGTACAACGTAAGTTACGGCATGCAAATCTCGGAAAACACATTTGAAGTTTCTGGAAGGATGACTAACGATATTATTGGAAATGAAATGATTGAATATAAGCTTATGGCTGCACAGTTAGGGTTTTTATTTCATAGTAAAATAATTGGAAGTAACCTTACTTTTGATGTTGGACCACAATTACAATACAACGGCAATCTAGAATTTAAAAACAGCCAACAAGAAATGTATTTTTTGAATGAGTATGACGGTTTATCAGCTTCAGAGATTACGGATATTTCTAAATTTAACATTAATGGCACTGTTGGTTTTACAGCAGGAATAGGGCTTCTCAAGGTAAGAGCACAATACCTTTATGGATTTTTAAACATCTTTAGCAAGATTAGCACTACCACAAACAATTTTAAAGGAAATCCAGAAACTTTTGTCTTCTCTGCAATGATTACGTTTTAACAACCACCACTACCTTTTTCAAAAGCGTTACAACGACATTATTATATTGAGTGTGTTAGTTTCTCAATCCGATTTAGCGTTTCGGCTTTTCCTATCAAAAACATAATATTAAAAACATCAGGACCTTGTAATGCGCCAACCAAAGCTAATCGTAAAGGCATCATTACTTTTCCAAATCCAATGTCGTTGGTTGTTATCCAACCTTTAATTTGTGTTTGAAGATTTTCAATAGTATAATCATCAACGCCATTAATAATTGAGATTAATTCAAGCAGCAATGCTTTGGTTCCGTCTTTAATAGCTTTTTTAAATGCTTTTTCATCATAAGTTTCTGGAGCAACAAAAAAGAAATGACTTAAACCCCAAAAATCGCTTACAAAAGTGGCGCGTTCTTTTATTAAGTCAACCACTAAAGACACGTACTTACTGTCAATGTCATTACGAGGAGCTTGCGACGTGGTAATCTCATTGTTTGGGGCAGATTGCTTCGTTTCACTCGCAATGCCGTTTAGTTGATTATTTATAATTGGTAAAAACTGTTTAACCAATCCATCATTACTTTGTTCCTGTATATAATGATGATTAAACCATTTGATTTTATCAGGATCAAAACGAGCACCTGCTTTATGTACACGTCCTAACTCAAAGGTGCTTATTAATTCCTCTAAACTAAAAATTTCTTGTTCTGTTCCTGGATTCCAGCCTAAAAACGCTAAAAAATTAACCATAGCCTCCGGAAAATAGCCATCTTCTTTATAACCCCTTGAAACGTCTCCTGTAATTGGATCTTTCCACTCCAATGGAAATACAGGAAAGCCTAATTTATCGCCATCACGTTTACTTAATTTCCCTTTTCCCGTAGGTTTTAAGATTAAAGGTAGGTGTGCAAATTCAGGAGCTTTCCAACCAAAAGCGAGATACAAAGTAATATGTAAAGGAACTGAAGGCAACCACTCTTCACCGCGAATGACATGAGTAATTTCCATTAAATGATCATCAACAATATTTGCTAAATGATAAGTAGGCATACCATCACTTTTAAACAATATCTTGTCGTCTAAAACTTCTTTTTTAAAAGAAACATGTCCACGGATTATATCTGTTGTTGAAATCGTTCCGTGGGAACCCTCTGTTTTTAGGTCAAGCATTTTAAAACGAATTACATAATCATCTCCATTAGAAATTCTGTTATCAACCTCATCTTTAGTTAATGAGATTGAGTTTGTTAGTTTCTCTCTATTATGCCAATTGTAAATGAAGGTCTTACCTTTTGCTTCGTGATCTTTTCTGTGAAAATCTAGTTCTTCGGGGGTGTCAAATGCGTAATATGCTTTTCTTTCATCAACTAATTTCTTAGCATAATCTCTATATATGTGTTTGCGCTCACTTTGTCTGTATGGCCCTAAACCACCATCTTTTCCTGGGCCTTCATCAAAAGGAATACCACACCAATTTAAGGCATCAATAATATAATGTTCAGCGCCTTCAACATAACGGTTTTGGTCGGTATCTTCTATACGAAGCACAAATGTCCCATTGTGTTTTTTAGCAAACAAATAATTAAAAAGCGCTGTTCTTACGCCTCCAATATGTAAAGGTCCTGTTGGACTTGGTGCAAAACGCACACGAACAGAGTTACTCATGTGTATTAACTTTCGGCAAAGATAAAACGATAATTATGAAAAGAAATATTTTATACCGAAATCATTTCTTTTGGAACACGTTTATTCATAATATAAAACCACAGAGGGGGAATTAAAGCCAACACCATAGAGGTAGGATAGCCAAAAGGAAGTTGTGGACTTTCGTCATGACATTCTAAAACTTGATACTTTTTTGAAGATTTGTAGTGATGATCACTGTGCCGTGTAAGCTCATATAAAATAATTCTACCCACAACATGGTTGGAGTTCCACGAATGAATTTCTTTAACGCGCTGGTAACGATTAGAATCATTTTTTAAACGCAACAAACCATAATGTTCAATATAGTTTACAGTTTCAAGAAGTAAAAATGCGGTTAGAGCTGCTAATAAGTCAAAAATCAATCCTATTTCGTCAAAAATTAAAAACACAGTAGTAAGGTAAGATGCTTGAAGAATTGCAAACCAAAACATATCGTTTTTTAAAGAGAAGAAGGAATTATTATTGTTTTTTAAAAGAGACATTTGAATCTTCCAAGCGCTTATATATTGTCTAATGGTTGAGGTAATCCAAAAAGAATAAACATTTTGTTTGTATCTTGCAGTAGCAGGATCTTCTTTTGTAGCAGCATGTAGATGATGACCGTGATTATGTTCAATAAAAAAATGCATATACAGAGAAGGAAGTAACAATAATTTCCCTATAAAACGTTCATTACTATGTAGCCTATGACCAAGTTCGTGCCCAACATTAATACCATTTACCCCTAAGACCATTCCGGTTGTTAGCACTAAGCCAATATATTCAAAAGTTTTAAGAGAGCCAGACGACACTTCTAGTAAAGCCCAAACCAACACAAAACACACTATTGGTAAATTAAGGTATAACAGCCAATCAAAAAGGGGGTTTACTTTTCTGTTTTCTGTTTCTTCTTTAGTAAAATTAGCGTCATTTTGAGGCAACAAAAGCTCTAAAACAGGAATAAAAACATAAGCATACACAGGAGTTAAGTAAAACCAAATATCTTTTAAGTAAATTCCAATTACAGCACATAGCGGAATGCTGAGCGCTGCTAAATATTTCAAGTCTCTCATATATTTATAAAAAGGCGATTATCAATTAAACAAATACAACAATTAGTTACAGGGACTTTAACAGAATGTTATAAAATTTTTGCACTACAAGTTAATAATAAAATTGTAGTTTTATTAGTTCAATCTAACAAAGAGCAGCTTTTGAGCAACTTTAAAAATATACAAGATAAATTAGAAGCATTTATTAAAAAGTATTACACCAACGATTTAATCAAGGGAGTAATCCTGTTTTTTGCAATAGGGTTATTATACTTTTTGTTTACGCTTTTAATTGAATATACACTTTGGTTAAATACAGCCTTAAGAACAGTTTTATTTTGGGTGTTTGTATTTATAGAATTGTCTTTATTTTTTATGTTTATTATACTGCCTTTGGCAAAGCTGTTTAAACTTCAAAAAGGAATAAACCATAAAGAAGCATCTAAAATTATAGGAAGCCATTTTCCAGAAGTTAGCGATAAGTTGCTTAATGTGCTTCAGCTTAACGAAAACTCAGATCAAACAGAATTGTTAATGGCGAGTATTGAGCAAAAAGCAATAGAGCTAAATCCAATTCCGTTTAAACTGGCAATTAATTTTAAAAGGAATTTCAAATATTTAAAGTACGCCGCAATTCCTGTGCTTATTATTTTATTGTCTTTTGTTTCAGGTAAGTTTGAATGGTTTAGCGATAGTTATAAGCGTGTTGTAAACTACCAAATCGCTTACCAGCCGCCAGCGCCTTTTCAGTTCTTTATTATTAATGATAGCCTTAAAACTATTGAAAACAAACCGTTTACACTTATTGTGAATACTCAAGGAGATGTGGTTCCGGAGAATATTCAAATCAATTATAACAATCAGGCATACTATCTTAAAGAACGTAATTCAGGAATGTTTGAATATGTTTTTACCCAACCCAATTCTAATATAGCGTTTAGTTTGTTTGCTAATAATGTAACCTCAAAAACCTATAGACTCGAAGTTCTTAATGCACCCATCTTACTTAGTTTTGATATGGTTTTAAATTATCCTGCATATACCAAAAAAGCAGATGAAACTATTAAAAATACAGGGAACGCAGTTGTGCCACAAGGCACTAAGGTAAAATGGAATCTAAAAACAAAATCTACTGAAAGCGTAATATTACATTCAAGAGATTCCATGATTAATTTCACTAAGGAAGGAGATGAATTTAATTTTAGTAAACTTGTTTTTAAATCATTAAACTATAGCCTTAACACAAGCAATGATGCCCTAAAGAATTATGAAAGTTTAGCGTTTACAATAGATGTAATCAGGGATGAGTACCCTGAATTAAATGTGAGTATGGAACAAGATTCATTAGACGCTCAAACCCTTTATTTTTACGGACAAGTGAGTGACGATTATGGATTAAGCAAGCTTCAGTTAGTGTATTATCCAAGCAATTCTGAAAAAGACAAAAAAACAGAAACCATTTCTATTTCAAAATCAAACTTTGATGAGTTTATAAATATCTTTCCAAATCAATTAAAGCTTTTAGAAGGCGTTAGTTACGAGCTGTATTTTGAGGTGTTTGACAACGATGCTATAAGTCATTACAAAAGCACAAAAAGTAATGTTTTTAATTATCGGAAGTTAACCAAGGATGAATTGAAGCAAGAACAATTGAAAACTCAAAGCGAAACTATCGAAGATTTAAATAATTCACTTCAAAAGATAGAAGACCAAGAAAAAGAGCTTAAAGCGTTTTCTAAGACACAAAAAGAAAAGTCGGAGCTTAATTTTAATGATAAAAAGAAATTAGAAAACTTTTTAAAACGCCAAAAACAGCAGGATGAGATGATGCAGAATTTCAATAAGAAATTGAAGGATAACTTGGAAGAATTTCAAAACGAAAATGATGATAAAGATCTGTTTAAAGAAAGCTTAAAACAACGTTTAAATGAAAATCAGGAGCAATTAGAGAAAGACGAGAAGCTTTTAAAGGAGCTGAAAAAATTATCAGAAAAGATTCAAAAAGAAGAGTTATCTCAAAAATTAGAAGAGCTTGCAAAGCAAAACAAGAACAGGAAAAGAAGTTTAGAGCAACTTTTAGAGCTTACCAAGCGCTATTATGTGGCTATGAAAACAGAAAAGCTTAAAGTCGAGTTAGAGGAATTGGCTAAAGAGCAAGAAAAATTATCGAAAGAAACAAAAGAAAATAATACTAAAGAGAAACAGGACGAGTTAAATAAAGATTTTGAAGATTTTCAAAAAGAATTAGAAGAACTTAGAAAAGACAATAAAGAGCTAAGAGAGCCATTAGGTGTACCACAAGACATTAAAAAAGAAGAAGAGATTAAGAACGAACAACAAGAAGCTAGTGAAAATTTAGAAAAGAAAGAGCAAAGCATAAGTCCACAAGAGCAACAGCAACAACAAAATAACGCTAAGAAAAATCAAAAGAAAGCAGCTCAGAAAATGAAACAAATGAGTGAGCAAATGGGTGAATCTATGATGGGAGGAGGAGGTCAGCAAATGGCAGAAGATATTGATATGCTACGTCAAATTTTAGATAACTTAGTATTATTCTCGTTCAACCAAGAGGATGTTATGAATAGGTTTAAAGGCATACAAGTAAATCACAACGAGTACGCCAAATATTTACGCAAACAACAAAATCTTCGAGAACATTTTGAACATGTAGATGATAGCCTTTTTGCGCTGTCGTTACGCCAACCAATGATTTCAGAACGTATAAACAAAGAGATTACAGAAGTGTTTTTTAATATTGATAAATCCCTTGCGCAACTTTCAGAAAACAGATTATATCAAGGGGTGGCTGCACAACAATATACAGTTACTTCAGCCAATGCATTGGCAAGTTTTTTAAGTGATATTTTAGATAATATGGAAAACCAAATGATGCCATCTCCAGGCAAAGGACAAGGGGGTGATATGCAACTTCCAGATATTATAATGAGTCAAGAAGAATTAAACAAACAAATGGAGGAAGGCTTAAAAAAGAGTGAAGAGGGAAAAGAGAAAGACAGTAAAGAAGGAAATGAAGGAAAACAAAAAGGAGACAAAGAAGGATTGCAACAAGAGAATGGAGAGGGCAATAATAGCGAAGAACTTAATGGAGAATTGTTTAGAATCTACCAACAACAACTGCAATTACGACAAGCTTTAGAGGATAAACTAGGAAAAGAAGGAAAAGGTGTTGGAGGTAATTTACTAAAGGAAATGGAGAACGTTGAGCAAGACCTTCTAAACAAAGGATTTACTAATAGAACGCTTCAAAAAATGCTTGAGTTGCAGCATCAATTACTTAAATTGGAGAACGCCACTTTTCAACAAGGAGAAGACACTAAGCGACAATCTAAAACAAACAAGGGTCAGTTTGACAATACCCTTTCTAAACAGTTATTAAATGCAAGACAATATTTTAATACTACCGAGATATTAAACCGACAAGCATTACCTTTGCAGCCAGTATATAAAAAGAAAGTACGGGCCTATTTTAAAAAGAGCAATGATTAGCTTTAATTACGAAACAGATTTCACATTAGAAAATAAAGACAAAATATCCATTTGGATAAGTAAAACTATTCAGTCTGAAAATTTCAAAGAAGGAGAGATAAACTATATTTTTTGTGATGACCCGTATTTATACAAATTAAATGTTAAATTCCTTAATCACGATACGCTTACGGATATTATTAGTTTTGATAATTCGATAGGAAAAACCTTACATGGAGATATATTTATTTCTATTGAAAGGGTTAAAGATAATGCCAATGATTTTGGCAACTCTTTTACAGAAGAATTGCACCGTGTTATAATTCATGGCGTCTTACACTATTGCGGCTATAAGGATAAATCAGAAGAAGACGCCAATTTAATGCGCACAAAAGAAAATTACTACTTAGAACAACTAGCTTGAAAAGTCTAAGATTCAATGTATATTTGCAAACTTTAATTTAGTAAAGAATAATTTGTTTCACGTGGAACGTTTATGAGTTTATTTCAAGACATATATGATGTAATTGTAGTTGGTGGTGGTCACGCGGGAAGCGAGGCAGCAGCAGCAGCAGCAAACATGGGGAGCAAAACCCTGCTCATCACGATGAGTCTGCAAAACATTGCACAAATGTCTTGCAACCCAGCAATGGGGGGAATTGCTAAAGGGCAAATTATACGCGAAATAGACGCACTTGGAGGTTATAGTGGTATTATAAGTGATACATCGGCCATACAATTTAAGATGCTTAACAAATCTAAAGGACCAGCAATGTGGAGCCCTCGAGTGCAAAGCGACAGAATGCGTTTTGCTGAAGATTGGAGATTGATGTTAGAAAGAACACCAAATCTTGATTTTTATCAAGAAATGGTTTCAGGGTTACTTGTCGACAATCATAAAATTATTGGAGTTACAACATCTTTAGGAGTTCAAATAAAAGCAAAAACCGTAGTCTTAACTAACGGAACGTTTTTAAATGGCTTGATTCATATAGGTGATAAAAATTTTGGAGGCGGAAGAGCAGGAGAGAGAGCCGCAACAGGAATTACAGAGCAACTTACATCTCTTGGGTTTGATTCTGGTAGAATGAAAACAGGAACTCCGCCAAGAGTAGATGGGCGCTCTCTAGATTTTTCTAAAATGATTGAACAACCTGGAGATGTCAATCCTGAGAAATTTTCATATTTAGATATTACAAAACCATTAGCGCACCAACGTTCTTGCTACATGACTTATACCAATCAAGAAGTTCATGACCTGCTTCGAGAAGGTTTTGATAAATCACCCATGTTTAATGGTAGGATTAAAAGCGTAGGTCCTCGCTATTGTCCATCGATAGAAGACAAAATTGATCGTTTTGCGGATAAAAGCAGGCATCAACTTTTTGTTGAGCCAGAAGGCTGGAACACTGTCGAGGTTTATGTAAATGGGTTTTCCACATCTCTACCTGAAGATGTGCAGTTTAAAGCATTGCGTTCTGTAGTTGGTTTTGAAAATGTAAAATTTTTTAGGCCTGGTTATGCCATTGAGTATGATTATTTCCCCCCAACACAACTAAAACACACCCTTGAAACGAAGTTAGTTGAAGGGTTGCATTTTGCTGGACAAATAAATGGAACCACAGGCTATGAGGAAGCGGCTTCACAAGGCTTAATGGCTGGGATAAATGCAAGTTTAAAGATTCAAGAAAAGGAGCCATTTATATTAAAAAGAGACGAAGCTTATATAGGTGTTTTAATAGATGATTTAATTACTAAAGGCACTGAAGAGCCTTATAGAATGTTTACCTCTCGTGCAGAATATAGAACGCTATTACGACAAGATAATGCAGATTTGCGATTAACGCCAAAAGGATTTAATCTTGGGTTAGCTAGTGAAAAGCGTTTAAAAAGAATGGAGGAAAAGCACAAACAAGCGGAACAATTTGTTCAATTTTTTAAAAACACTAGCGTTAAACCCTATGAAGCTAATCCTGTATTAGCATCTAAAAACTCAGCATTGGTAAAGCAATCTGATAAAATGTTTAAACTCTTTACGAGACCCAATATAGATATTGATGACGTTAGAAAGTTTGATGCTGTCGAGCAATATATACAAGACAATAATCTGGATAAAGAGGTTATTGAGCAAACTGAAATTCAGGTAAAATATTCAGGATATATAGCCAAGGAAAAAAACAATGCTGATAAACTAAGCAGATTAGAATATGTTAAGATTCCAGACAATTTCGACTATTCTCGAATTAAGTCAATGAGTTTTGAGGCAAGAGAAAAGCTTAAATACATTCAACCAACATCAGTAGCTCAAGCATCTAGAATTAGTGGTGTATCACCAAATGATATTTCTGTATTATTGGTTTACATGGGAAGATAATTTATAAAAGTTTCACGTGGAACATCTTTTAAATGGCAAACAAAACACCTTATATTATAGTTAAAGATTATTCGGTTTCTAATGATGAGTTTCAGCTTTTTCACAACAAAGATCTTGATTTACTCGAAACACATCCACAACCTTCTTTAGGAAATTTAGCAGAATATTATAAAAGTGAAGACTATATTTCGCACACAAGCTCCAAACGCAATCTGTTTGAAAAAGTGTATCATTTGGTTAGAAAAAAGGCATTAAAAAGAAAGCTAGAGCTCATTAATTCTTATACCAGTAGCGAAAAACAACTTTTAGATATTGGATGTGGTACAGGTGATTTTTTAAAAGTGGCTCTGCAAGATAATTGGAATATTACAGGGATTGAACCTAATAAACAAGCGAGACAAATTGCTAATATAAAAACCAATGGTTTGGTTTTCGAAACGAAACTTCTTCAAAAGTTAGAATCACACAGTTTTGATGTTATTACATTGTGGCATGTTTTAGAGCACTTACCAAAATTAGAAGAGCATATTTCGATATTCAAAAAATTGCTTAAGCCAAATGGCGCATTAATTATTGCAGTCCCAAACTTCAAAAGTTATGATGCTAAATATTATAATAATTTTTGGGCAGCCTATGATGTACCAAGACACTTATGGCATTTCTCGCAAACAGCTATACAGCGATTATTTTTAAAAGAAGAAATGAAGGTTGTAAAAATGTACCCAATGAAATTTGATGCGTACTATGTGAGTTTACTTTCGGAAAAATATAAATCAGGAAAGATGCATATTTTTAATGCTTTTCGAATTGGGCTACTTTCAAATAGAAAAGCAAAACAGTCAGGAGAGTACTCTTCATTAATTTATGTCATCAAGAACTACTAAAACACATTTTAGAGCTTTATAGTAAGCTAGACACCCAGAACCAAACGAAACACCTTTACGATTTGTTTTAGGGCAGTACAACTCATTATTGTAATTGATTTTTAATAGAAATAATCGATTTTAATTCACGATATCGATAAGTTTTATTTATTTGCCTAAATTTATTTGTTTTATTAACGTAGTTAGATTTACTTTTTTATTTTTGCGGAGCAATAAAATGAAAAAAATGAAAAATGTATTATTTGCCATAATTGTAATTTTATCAATTACATCTTGTCAGCAAACACAAAAGATAGGATATGTAGATAATTCTACATTAATAAACGACTATCAAGAAAAAAAAGATATTGAGACTAAGCTTCAAGAAAAAATTTCAGTTTACGAAAA
>Ga0114934_10001174_pt1 | contig 17030 bp, 18 predicted proteins | sample 4SBtaG_2_FD_99695 | JGI IMG/M metagenome (GOLD analysis project Ga0114934, IMG submission 99695) | Deep subsurface microbial communities from Kolumbo volcano to uncover new lineages of life (NeLLi) - 4SBTROV10_white metaG | ecosystem: Environmental > Aquatic > Marine > Volcanic ...
GTTACTGAAATTATTCCATTTACAAATTTTTATAAGGCCGAATTATATCATCAGGATTATTTTAGAAAAAATGGCTTGGATTAATAATGGATATTCTCTGATTTAATTCCCTCTATTGTTGAAATAATAATGAACTGCTGGCATTGCTAAATGTTAAGTATTGAATTTTGAATAAAAAAGAAACATTTCTGATTTTGATTATAGAATGAACACATAAAACTTTTTTTATCTTTGTCAATTATTGAGTTAAAAAATTATTCTTTAAAGAAAATGAGAAATTCATAATTTAAAAACATAAGCAGATGAAACAAGTAATATTATTGGGCGGGGCAATCTTCTTTTTTTTAACCACCGGATTTGGACAACGGAAAATTGAAGTTAATGAAACTTCATTCGGTTTTAGTACAGGCAACCAACATGCTTTGTATGTTACTATTTTTGAATCTACTTCAAAAGATATTTCTAAAGCTTGGCAAAAAAAACTCAAAGATTTTAAAGGCAAAATATCAGAGAAAAAAGGGGAAGTCTTTGCCGACAATGCTATTGTTAAAACATTTAACGATAACAATCCAGTGGATATGTACACGCGTTTTGAAGATACCAAAGACGGTAATGTTAAAATGTATGTTGCTGTAGATTTAGGGGGGGCGTATTTATCATCTTCCGAACATGCTGAAAAATATAAAGCCATGAAAAAGATTCTTTATGACTTTGCAAAAACAAGGTCAGAAGAGGTTGTTAATGAGCAAATCAAAGATGCCTCAAAAGTTCTATCAGGGCTTGAATCTGATCAAAAAAGATTGGAAAAAGATAACGAGGAATTGCATAAAAACATAGAAAATTATAAAGAAAAGATTAAGAAAGCCGAAGAAGATATCAAAACTAATTTGGCTGACCAAGAAGCTAAAAAGAAAGCAATTGAAGACCAACAAAAAGCAATTGATGCACTAAAAGAAAAATTGAAAGCCATAAAATAATGAGACTTCAAATTTTTATTCTTGTCTTTATTTTTGGATTGTCATCCCAAGCACAGACTATTGTTAGAGCAGGGTTAGCCCCGGATTTTACAATGGTTAGTATGGACAATGATACTTTTAACCTTTATACAGCGTTAGATGCCGGAAAAATTGTGGTATTGGATTTTTTTCAAACAGGCTGTCCTTCTTGCCAGCAAAACACACCGAAGTTGGATTCTGTATGGCAAGCATACGGTTACAATGGCGATAGTCTCTGGGTGTGGGGTATTGAATGTTCATTTGGCGACAGCAATTATGTTCAACATATCAACGATTTTGAAGCAAACTATGGCGGACAATTTCCTATTTTCTCCACCTTTCAGAATACCGATTCGGTACTGACACTATACGACATCACTTGGACGCCGCAATATTATCTGATTTGCCCCGATTCCAAGATTAAGCAACCACGAATGGAAATTACAGAAGTGGATAGTGTTATTCAGGCTTGTCAACAAATCCTTACTTCCATAAATTCGCTACCGAAAGAATGGCTGCCGGTGCTGTATGTTTCTGACAATTATCTGCATATCAGAGGCTTAATGGGCAATTCTTTCACAGTCAGTATCTATAACTTATTGGGGAAAAATGTGTTTCTGCAACACTTCCAATCTGCCGGACAGGAAACTACTATTCCTGTTTTAAATCTGCGGCAAGGTGTTTATTTTGTTTTGCTTTCTGATGGTAAAAAAAATTATTCCTCGAAAATTTTTATTGGGAAATGACCATTGCCGAAGCAGAGAAATATTTTATTAACGAACTGACAAGCATCTATCCGCATCACGAAATTAAATCCTTATTTTTTTATTGGATAAATTTCCACACCGGATACAGCAAAACAGAAATGATATTACAAAAAAACACGCAACTTACACCGGTTCTAAAAAAAGATTTAGTAGCAACAATTAGTAGATTGAAACAATATGAACCCATTCAATATATTTTAGAAGAAACCATTTTTTGTGACTTGCCTTTTTGTGTCAAAAAAGGCGTGTTAATTCCCCGCCCCGAAACAGAAGAATTAGTTAAGCACATTATTACACAGTTTTCCGGTGCAAAAAACTTAAAGATACTTGATATTGGTACCGGTAGCGGATGTATTGCCGTGGCTTTGGCAAAATATTTAGATGCAAGTGTTTTCGCAACGGATATCAGCTCCTATGCGCTATCTATTGCTTCTAAAAATGCCGAAATAAATAATGTTGCCGTTAATTTTGTGAAATCCGATATTTTAAAAGAAAAATTGACGCTTCCGGGCAAATTTAATGTTATTGTAAGTAATCCGCCTTATGTTTTGACATCCGAAAAAAAAGTAATGGCAGCAAATGTTATTAATTACGAACCGCGCGAAGCACTATTTGTCCCTGATAATGAACCGCTTCTATTTTACAAAAAAATTACAGAAAATGCAAAAGATTTTTTAGCCCAAAGAGGTCAACTTTTTTTTGAGATAAACGAAAAACAAGGAGAAAATATTCAATATTTGTTAGCAGAAAATAATTTTACGAATATTGTTTTATGGCAGGATATTCACGGAAAAGACCGTTTTATTAAAGGATGCTATGACCAATAAATTTACCAAAGAAGAAAAAGTAATCTTAAACAAATTGACGCGTTGGTGTTCTTTGTCAGAAAAATGTATCGCCGATGTTCACCGCTGGTTCTTACAAAAACAATTGCCATTGGATAGTCTTGAAAAAATAATAGGATATCTAATAGAGAATAATTATATAAATGAAACTCGTTATGCTGCGGCTTTTGTACATGACCGGTTTTTATTTAACCAATGGGGGCGTTTGAAAATTGCTGCAGAGTTGTCAAAAAAAAATATTCCACAACCCATAATAGATAAAGCAATTAAGGATGGTATAAATGATATGGAATATGTTAATATGCTGAAAAACTTATTGAAAAAGAAAAAAAAATTGCTAGAAGGAAAAGAAATAGCTGTTATCAAACAAAAAATGCTTAATTTTGCTACTTCAAAGGGATTTGAGTCCGGATTAGTATATAATGAAATAGAAGAATTAATAAATAAGTGATTTTATGAAAGTGTTTCTAGTGGGATATATGGCAAGTGGCAAATCTAATCTAGGTAGAAAATTAGCCCATATCATGAAGTTGGATTTTATTGATTTAGACCAGTTTATAGAAAATAAAACCAATAAAACGATTCCCTATTTCTTTCGTACCGAAGATGAAAAGACTTTCCGTGAAATAGAGATGGAAAGCTTAAAAGAAATTGTTACAACACAAGACAATTTTATTCTTGCAACCGGTGGAGGAACGCCCCTTTATTATGGGAACATGGATTATATGAATAAACATGGTAAAACGGTTTATTTAAAAGTAGAAAATGATATTTTGGTAGAACGGTTGAAAAATGCAAAAAAGAACCGTCCGGTATTAACAGATGTTCCAGATGATGAACTTGCAGATTTTGTTAAAAAAGAAATTGCATTTCGAGAAGATTATTACAATAAAGCAAAAGTTATCATCGACACTTATGCCGTGTCTGTAGATCAATTGGCAATGATATTAAATTATTGAGTTTAAATACTGTGTTAAATCCACTTTTAAAAGTAATGCTCAAAATTAATTATCTTTGGGCAAAATCTTTGTCAAAGAAAAATGAATTTTCATTTAAAAGGAAATAAGGCTACGCGGTTTGGTTTTGGCGAAGGCGTGGTGGCATTGGCAAAAAACAATCCCGACATTGTTGTTTTGGGTGGCGATATTACCAATTCTGTCGGATTGGGTGATTTTGTCAAACGCTTTCCCGACCGTTTTTTTTCATTGGGAATAGCCGAACAAAATGCCATCGGGGTAGCAGCAGGGTTGGCACATTCCGGGAAAATTCCTTTTTTCTCTACTTATGCGGTATTTTCTGCTCACCGGGACAATGACCAAATTCGTGTATCCGTCTGTTACAACAATCTACCTGTAAAAATAGGGGGTGCTCATGCGGGCATCTCCGTAGGGGCAGACGGCGCTACTCATCAGGCTCTGGAAGATATTGCCGTAATGCGTGTTTTGCCGAATATGACGGTGTTATCGCCCTGTGATGCTACACAGACAAAATTAGCAACCATAGCATCAGTGGAGCAAGTATCAGGTCCGGTCTATATTCGCTATGGCCGTGAGCCCGTTGCTAATTTTACCCCTGAATCATTATCTTTTGAAGTAGGCAAAGCTCAGGTTTTTCGTGCAGGAAAAGATATCACCCTTTTTGCTACCGGCAGTATGGTTTGGGAATCGCTACAAGCCGCCAAAATATTGGCAGAAAAAAACATTGATGCTGAAGTTATTAATATCCATACCATAAAGCCAATAGATAGGGAAACGATAATAAGCTCCCTTCAAAAAACAAAAGGTGCCGTAGTGGCTGAGGAACATCAGATAATTGGCGGATTGGGAGCCGCTGTTGCAGAGGTTACATCGCAAAATTTTCCGGTGCCTATGGCATTTGTCGGTATTCAAGATCGTTTTGGTGAATCTGGTAGTCCCGGCGAATTGATGAAAAAATACGGACTTACAGCAGAAAATATTTTCGAAAAAGCAATATCGGTTATCAAAAGAAAAAAAGAATTGTAAAATGCTGAGTCAAGCAAACCAAAAATTAATTCGCCAACTAAGGCAAAAAAAGTTTCGTAATAAAACAGGACTCTATATTGCCGAAGGTGAGAAGATTGTTTCCGAAGCCCTGCAAAATAATCAAGTCAAGGTCAAGAAACTCTTTTTTACCGACAGTCAATCACCCCATTTGCTGAAAATTGACCCCACCATTGATTTTTATGAGATTACAACACAGGAAATGAAACAAATCAGTGCTTTGGAAACACCATCGTCATTGTTGGCAATCATTGAGAAACCGGGTGCTATAATGTCTGACAATATTTTTTCAGAAACGGTGCTTGTGTTTGACCGCTTACAAGACCCGGGCAATTTGGGCACTATTATTCGCACGGCCGACTGGTTTGGGATTCATCACATTGTTTGTTCTGTTGATTCGGTCGATGTTTTTAATCAAAAAGTAGTTCAAGCCTCTATGGGCGGCATTTTCCGTGTGCAGGTTTTCTATGTGGATTTAGTTTCTTTTTTATCCAAAGCTCGTATTTTAAAAACACCGGTTTACGGTACCTTTTTGGAGGGAGAAAACCTTTATTCAATCACTGAACCATTAAACGGATTTTTTCTTTTTGGAAACGAATCTAAAGGTATTGCTCCTGAATTAGAAAAACATATTGATAGGAAAATCACCATTCCAAATTTTTCTGAAAAATCATTTAAAACAGAATCGCTAAATGTTGCATCATCGGTCGCAATAGTTTGCTCGGAGACAAAAAGGCGTTAACAAATTTTATATTATCTGTTTTTTTCTATTTTCTTTTTTGTAATTTTGTAGAAAATTACTAAGCGAATAAATGAAAAAAATTAAGCTGGATGTATTGGGCCTTAGTGGAAAAGGACAAGGATTACAGCAAGCTTATGCGCTAGTATTAAGTGAGGCAGAGGGAACTCGCAGAATACCCATTGTTATTGGACATGCTGAGGCACAGGCTATTGCTATTGCTTTAGAAAATATGCACGCTGTTCGTCCGCTTACCCATGATTTATTTGTCTCGTTTTTAGAAAAAAGCAATACTTCCATAAAAGAAGTGGTCATTGTAAAATTAGAATCTCATATTTTTTATTCTGAAATAGTTTTCTCTCATAATGGAGAAGAATTTTCGTTAGATGCCAGAACCTCCGATGCTGTTACAATGGCTATCAAAACAAATGCTCCCATTTATATCAATGAGGAAATCCTTAACCGTGTAGGGATTGATATCAGCAAAGAAAGTTCTATTCCACAAAAGCCATCCGAAACAACAAAGAAAAAAGAAGAATCATTAAAAGACAAATCACTATCCGAACTTAATAAATTACTCCAAAAAGCAATCAAGGCAGAGAATTATGAGCTAGCAGCAAAAATCAGGGACATCATTCAACAAAAGAAAAATTAAATGATAGTTATTTTTTATTTTCAAACACACCCCTTAATCCCCCGCTACCGAAAGCGTCCTCGCTTGTGGTAAGTAAAAAACGCAATATGAAAGTGATTATAAAACTTTAAATGCTAAATATTGAAAAGTTAAAAGTTTATAAAGTTAATCGTTAGATAATTAGCTTATTAGTGAAAATCATTAGAGCTTGGTAACTATATGATAATTAGAAAATTAAAAAAAATATAAACAGATGAAACAATATCTTGAATTACTGGACCACACATTGAAGCATGGAACAAAAAAAGAAGACCGCACCGGTACAGGAACGATTAGTACTTTTGGTTATCAGATGCGATTTAATATGCAAGATGGTTTCCCGCTGTTGACAACGAAAAAATTACATATTCGCTCAATTTTACATGAATTACTATGGTTTATTAAAGGTGATACCAACATAAAATATTTGCATGATAATAAAGTGCGAATTTGGGACGAATGGGCAGACGAAAAGGGCGATTTGGGACCAATTTACGGGTATCAATGGCGAAATTGGACTGCCCGTGAAGGCCATATTGACCAACTGAAACAAGTTATTGAATCTATCAAAAACAATCCTAATTCCCGGCGACATATTGTTAGTGCATGGAATGTCGGTGATATTCCGAAAATGGCATTACCGCCTTGTCATATTTTGTATCAATTTTATGTGGCTGACGGCAAACTGTCATTACAACTCTATCAACGAAGTGCTGACTTGTTTCTCGGCGTACCGTTCAATATTGCGTCTTATGCCTATTTGCTGATGATGATGGCACAAGTAACCGGTTTGAAACCTTGGGATTTTGTTCATACGCTTGGGGATGCACATATTTATCTGAATCATATTGAACAGGTTAGGTTGCAGCTCACACGGGCACCGCGTGCATTACCAAAACTGAAAATTAATCCCGCAGTAAAATGTTTGTTCGATTTCAAACACGAAGATTTTGAAATATTAGACTATCATCCGCACCCCCATATCAAAGGCGAAATATCCGTTTAACTTAAAAAAATACAGACAAGAAAAATGAAAGAAATTGCTATTATTGTTGCTATTGCCGAAAACTATGCCATTGGCAAAAATAACGATTTGCTTTGGCATATCTCCGATGATTTAAAACGATTCAAAAAAATAACATCAGGAAATCCTGTGGTCATGGGCAAAAAGACCTATTTCTCATTGCCTTTACGACCTTTACCAAACAGGAAAAATATTGTCATTACCGATATTCCGGGCGAAATCATAGATAACTGTACGATGGCTTACAGCATTGACCACGCAATAGAACAAATGGAGGAAGACAAACCCAATTTTATCATAGGCGGCGGTTCTATATATACGCAGTTTTTACCACTGGCGAATAAACTTTATTTGACGCGTGTCCACCAATCATTTGATGCCGATGTATTTTTTCCAAAAATAGATTTTAATGAATGGAAAAAAGTTTTTGAAGAACCCCATTTAGATGAACAATTACCCTATACTTTTCAGGAATTTACTCGAAAAAAATAATCCTTTGAACCAAACCAAACCTAAATGGATACCTTTATTTGCCACTAATTTTTTTGGGGTCTTAAACGACAATTTGTTAAAAAATTTAATTTGCTTTATTTCAATTTATTGGGTGGCAGAAGGCAATGCGTCCATTGTGATTATGTTGGCTACCGGCGTGATGGTTTTACCCTATATTATTTTTTCGCCTCTGGCCGGAAAATATGCCAAAACCAAGCTTAAACACCGCATTATATTTTACACTAAATTGGCTGAAATACCCATTATGTTGTTTGCGTGGACAGGATTTTATTTTGAAAATATATACATTGTTATTACGGGTATGTTTCTCATGGGATTGCAAAGCACCGTGTATTCGCCGTCAAAATATGGACTCATCAGAGATATCGGCGGAATGGAAGGCATCTCTTTTGGCACCGGTGCCATCGAAATGTTAACATTCTTAGGCGTATTATTGGGTACTTTTTTTGCCGGATTATTATCGGACATCAAAACTTACCGGTTAATTTTTATCCTGATTGTTGTTTTGTTGGTTGCCTTTACCGGCTTCTTTTCTGCTACCAAAATTAAAGCTGACGAACCGGAACCGCTTGGCAACAATATGAATTCGGTCAATCCCGTGAAATTTATTATTCGTATGATTCATTGGTCAAAAAAGGAAATACCCGGATTGAATTATACAGTTTTTGGTTTATCCGTATTTTGGCTTATCGGGTCACTTATTCAGATGAATTTATTGATTCATTGTCCGCAGACATTAAAAATGAGCAATACGGCTACAGGGATTGTGATGGCATTAGTAGCTGTTGCGGTAGCATTGGGCAGTTTACTTTCCGGGGTAATTTCCAAAAAGAAGGTAGAAGTAGGGCTGATTCCCCTTGGCGGATTTGGATTGGCATTAAGTATTTCAACCATTTTTATTTTTAATCCGTCGAAAATATGGTTTATCATTTTAATGATTACGGCCGCTTTCTCGGCAGGGTTTTTCAAAGTGCCTCTAAATGCCTGGATACAAGAAAAAGTGCAAGGTCGTAATTTAGGGGATGCCATTGCCTATAATAACCTGATAAATTTTATCTTTATCCTGATTTCTGCCGGTATTTTCGGCTGGGTAGAATCCATGTTTAATACACGCATCGTCTTCTTGGTCATCGCTGTTCTGTCGTGGTTTATTACTGTATTTTTGTTTTTTAAACTAAAAGGCGTTAAAAAAAGTGTAAACCGCCTAATATTTAAAATATGAGTAGAACGAACATCCCCAATATAGCTCAGCGCTTTGTAGCCTCTGTTTTTAGGGCGTTCTTATCGCTTCGTTACGACATTACCATAAAAGGGGAAGACCTGATAAAACTAAACCAACCCAAACTATTCCTGCCCAATCACCAGTCGTTAATTGACCCGGTTATCATTGTTACAAAAATTTTGAAATATCAGAAAGTGTCGTCAGCAGTATCTGCTACTTATTTTGAAAACAAGCTGTTCAGAGCCATTTTAAATTGGATTGAAGCCATTCCCGTCACGGATTTGGAACGGCGTGGTAATCGCGATGTGGATGTGCTGAAAAAAATGCTTGATGGCACGGTTCAAGCTCTTTCGGCAGGGAAAAATGCATTGATTTATCCTTCGGGGCAGCTGTCGTCGCAAGAAGAAGAACGGATAAAAAATAAGCAAGGCGTCTATCGTCTTATCCCATTGATACCTGACAATGTTTTAATTATTGGTATTCGTGTTAGAGGGTTGTGGGGTAGTCGTTGGTCGCGGGCAATGACCAATAAGACACCGGATTTTATGCGTGTCTTTAAACAAGGCATTTGGTTTTTATTGAAACACGGTATTTTTTTTGCCCCCAAACGAGCCGTTTCTTTTGAATTTGTGGACATAACAGAGCCAACAAAGCGAAAAGCTATAACCTCCGACAGACGCTCTTTTAATGACTATTTAGAGCAGTTCTTTAATGAGCAGACTAAAATACGATAGCAAAAGTCATTCTATGGATGACCCGCTTCATCCGGAATGCCTTTAATGAAGGAGGTGATGTAGAACTGTTAGTAGAAAAAGCCCTTGTTTTTTTGTGTTCTTTTTGGAAATCTATCGAAACGCGAAAATCGGATTGAAAAATATTTTACCTCGAAAGTACAAATTGAACGATGTGCTGCTTGAATATAATCAGTAGACTCTAATAATCTCAAATATTATCAATCACATTTCGTATTTTCTTAAAATCCGGTGGCAACCAATTATTTTCTTCATCGCGTTTGAACCATGAGATCTGTCGTCGTGCATAATGGCGGGTATTGCGTTTTATCAGGCGAACCGCTTCTACCAAATTATATTTTCCCTCGAAAAAGCCAAACAATTCGCGATAACCAACAGTCTGTAATGGCGGTAAGTCCTTATATGGAAACAATGATTTTGCTTCTTCAATTAATCCGTTTTCAATCATAATATCTACCCGTTTGTTGATTCGATCATAAAGGATTTCCCTTTCTTGGTTCAAGACAATTTTAATGATATTAAAAGGCCTTATGCGTTTTTGTTCCTGGCGTAATTGAGAAAATTTTTTGCCTGTTTGATAATATATTTCCAGCGCATGCAAAATTCTTTTCGGATTTTTCAAATCTACTTGTAAATAATATTCTGGATCTATTTGCTTTAATTCAAAACGAATACCCTCAACACCTTTTTTTTCATATTTTTGAAGTAATTTTTGCCTGATTTCCGGTTGAATTGTTGGTAAATCGTCTAACCCATTACATACAGCATCAATGTATAAACCACTTCCACCAACCATCAAGGCCAAATCCCGTGTCAAAAAATATTTTTCGAGAAATTGCAAAACCTCTTGCTCAAACCTGTAAGCATTGTAATAATCATGGATACTCAGGGTATTAATAAAGTGATGTTTGGCTGATTGCAATTCTGCCGGCGATGGCTTAGCGGTACCAACATTCATTTCTCTGTAAAACTGTCGTGAATCGGCAGAAATTATTTCTGCATCAAACTGGTTTGCTACAGTAATTGCAATTGCTGTTTTCCCTACAGCTGTAGGTCCCCCTATAACAACAAGGGTCTTTTTTGCCATGTTATCGCATTAAGAATGGGAATTTATCCACATGCTTTAAGGCGATCCCAGTTCCTCGTGCGACCGCATGTAATGGGTCTTCGCTTACATGAAATGGAATTTCAAATTTTTCTGAAAAGCGCTTATCCAATCCCCTTAATAATGCACCACCACCCGTCAGGAAGATTCCTTTTCTATAAATATCTGCATATAGTTCCGGAGGTATTTCCTCTAATACTTGCAAAATAGCTGTTTCTAATTTAGTAAGAGATTTATCCAAAGCATGGGCAATTTCTTTATGATTAACAGGGATTTCCAACGGATAAGCAGTTGTCTGATGTGGCCCTTTTATCAAATATTCAGAAGGGGGATCGTCAATATCAGACAATGCGGCCCCGACATTGATTTTAATATCTTCTGCCGTTCGTTCCCCAATCCTTATGTTATGGGCATATCGCATGTGTTCTAAAATATCATCATTGAACTCGTCGCCTGCTGTTCTAACAGATCTATTACAAACAATACCTCCTAAGGAAATGACTGCAATTTCAGAGGTGCCGCCACCAATATCTACTACCATACTGCCATCGGGTGCTTCCACATCCAATCCTATACCAATAGCTGCTGCCATTGGTTCATAAATAAGATATACCTCCCTGGCTCCTGCTTGCTCGGAAGAATCTCTAACTGCACGCACTTCCACCTCGGTACTTCCGGAAGGAATACAAATAACCATCCGCAACGAAGGGGCAAACCATCCCGATTTGTTATTAATCATTTTTAACATACCCCTAATCATTAATTCTGCCGCATTGAAATCAGCAATAACGCCATCGCGTAATGGTCTTATCGTTTCAATATTATCATGTGTTTTCCCATGCATTGATCGTGCCTGATTGCCAAGAGCAATTAATTTACCTGTTTTTTTATCAATAGCTACAATAGACGGTTCATCGACAACAATTTTATCATTGTGAATGATAATGGTGTTGGCCGTTCCTAAATCTACAGCTACTTCGTTTGTTAAAAAAGAAAAAAGTCCCATCGTCCGTTTTTATTAATGTTTAAAATGTCTAATACCTGTAAAAACCATTGCCATATCGTTATCATTGCAGAAGTCAATAGATTCTTTATCGCGGATAGATCCGCCGGGTTGAATAACAGCAGTAACGCCGGCTTCATGAGCAATTTCTACGGAATCTTTAAACGGAAAGAACGCATCGGAAGCCATAACGGCACCATGTAAATCAAAACCAAAATGTCCGGCTTTTTCAATAGCTTGCTTCAGCGCATCAATCCGTGAGGTTTGCCCTGTTCCACTAGCGAATAATTGTTTGCCCTTTGCCAAAACAATAGCATTGGACTTGGTATGTTTTACCACTTTAAAAGCAAATAATAAATCATCTATTTCTTCCGCTGTGGGTTTACGATTGGTAACCGGTTTTAAGTCTTCCGGCAATTCCGTTTTTAAATCTTTTTCCTGAAACAAAACGCCGTTTAGTGCTGTTCTGAAAATATGTTTTGGCATTTCCGTTGATTTCTGTATTAAGATACGACGATTTTTCTTTTGTTTTAGGATATTTAACGCATCCTCTTCATAGCCCGGCGCAATAATAACTTCTGAAAAAATTTTGTTCATCTCCTCTGCCGTCTCAACATCTATCTTACGGTTGGTAACAATGATGCCGCCAAAAGCAGAAACGGGGTCACCTGCCAGGGCATCTTTCCATGCCTCTAAAAGGGTTTTGCGGCTTGCCAAACCACAAGCATTATTGTGTTTCAAAACAGCAACAGTGGTTTCGTCAAAGTCAGCAATTAAATTTACGGCAGCATCAATGTCTAGGATATTATTGTATGAAATTTCTTTCCCGTGTAGTTGGTCGAACATAGCTTGGAAATTACCCCAAAAGACTGCATTTTGATGTGGGTTTTCACCATAGCGAAGGTGATTTGGTTTCAAAACGCTTTGCTTGAATGCCGCAAATGGGTTGCCAGCAAAATAATTAAAGATATGCGTGTCATAATGCGACGAAATGTTAAACGCCTCACGGGCAAAAGCTTTCCGTGTCTCTATGTCAGTATATCCGTTATTTTCAGAAAGAATTTTTAATAAATCAGCATATTGACTTTTGTGAGAAACCACTAATACATCTTTGAAATTTTTAGCGGCAGCACGAATTAAAGCTATGCCTCCGATATCAATTTTTTCAATAATTTCCGTCTTACTTCCTCCGGCTGCTACGGTTTCTTCAAAAGGATATAAATCAACAATTACCAAGTCTATTTCAGGTATTTCATATTCAGATAATTCATGAATATCTGTTTCTACTTCCCGGCGTGCCAGAATACCACCAAAAACTTTGGGGTGCAATGTTTTTACCCGACCTCCTAAAATAGAAGGATACGAAGTCAATGATTCTACAGCCGTAACAGGAATATTCTTTTTTTCTAAAAATGCTTGGGTGCCACCGGTTGAGTAAATTTTGATACCCAAATTGACTAAATTTTTAGCAATGTCATCAATACCTTCTTTGTAAAAGACTGATATTAAGGCAGAATTTATTCTTTTTTCCAAGGTTATTTTTTTTTCAAAGGTAAATCAAAATTTACGAACGAACCCCAAAAATAATAATTTATTAACCTATGAATAAAAATTATGTGTTGAATTCAAGTTATTACACCTAAGGATTGACAACTTTCAAAAAAACCATTGAGGGAAACTAAATTTAAAATATCTTTGATAATGTGTTTTTTGTTATTTTTGTTCCGGTATAAGAATCCTTTATTTTTAAGATTTTATAGAGAATTAATCGCTAACAACTTTTTTAAATTCAGCCATTCTAATGCTTTTTAAAAAAATAAACAAAGCAAATGAAGAATACATATTTTGATTTAATAGAACAAAGCTTTTATTTTCCCCAAGATGGTTTTGATTTAAGGAATGGGAATCTTACTTTTCATGGCGTTTCATTAAAACACCTGATAAAAAAGCATGGCACACCATTCCGGTTTATTTACTTACCTAAAATTGGCGATCAAATAAAAAAAGCCCGTAATTTGTTTAAGCGCGCAATGAAAAATAATGCTTACAAAGGAAAGTATTATTTCAGTTATTGTACAAAATGTAATCATTTTTATCATGTAATAAATGAAGCATTAAAACATCAGGTAGATTTAGAAACTTCTTCATCATTTGACATTGATTTAATTTTATCACTTTACAAAGAAGGGAAAATAACTAAGGATATAAAGATTATACATAACGGCTATAAAACAGATGATTATCTGAAAAAAATCGTAGAACTGCAAAATATGGGATTTAGTAATTCCATTGTTGTACTCGATAGTATCAACGAATATTTTAAATTATCAAAAATAAAAACCAATCACCGTATTAAAGTTGGTATTCGAATGGCTATCAACGAGGAAGCACAATCTGCCTATTATACATCCCGGTTGGGAATATCCCATACCGAAATAATTGAATTTTTTAAAAAACACATAAGAGACAATAAGAATTTGGAACTGAAAATGTTACATTTCTTTGTTGATTCGGGTATTAAAGACACGCCGTATTATTGGGGTGAATTTCAAAAAGCGTTGAAATTATATGTTGAGTTGAAAAAGGAAAGCAAAAATTTGGATTCTTTTAATCTTGGCGGTGGGTTTCCCATTAGAAACCATTTAGGTTTTGAATATAATTACGAATACATGATTAACGAAATTATAACCAACATTAAAGATGCTTGTGCCAACAACCATATTTCTGAACCCGATATTTATACAGAATTTGGCAAATATACTGTAGGCGAGTCAGGCGCCATAATTTTTCAGGTTTTAGAACAAAAACAACAAAACGAAAATGAAAGATGGTATATCATTGATAACAGCCTTATGAATACAATCCCTGATACATGGTCAATACAAGAAAAATTTATTTTATTACCCGTAAATAAATGGTATAACGAGTATGGCCGTGTTAATATTGGTGGTATTAGCTGCGATCATTCCGACTACTACAATTCGGAAGATTTAAATCAAGAGGTTTTATTGCCGCTGTATGATGACTCGGATGAAGAACCGCTATACCTGGGGTTCTTCCATACAGGTGCCTATCAAGATGCCGTGAGTGGTTATGGCGGCATAAAACATTGTTTAATCCCCTCGCCTAAGCATGTTATTATTGACAGGGATGAACAAGGCAACATTGTTGATACGGTTTATAGAGAAGAACAATCTGTTAGCGAGATGTTTAAAATTTTAGGATATAATGACTAAACATATAACTTTTGGTGGCATACCATCAAAATATGCAGATTTTGATAATGCGGCTGTTTTATTGCAATCAATTCCATACGATGGCACCAGCACTTGGGGTAAAGGTGCCGATAAAGGGTTTGAGGTGTTTTTAGAGGCATCGGAAAATATGGAACTGTATGACATTGAAACAGATTCTGAAGTTTACAAAAAGGGCATTCATATTTTACCGCCAATACTTGAAAAAAGTAGTCCGGAAGCTGTTTATCAAAAAGTCTATAATAATACGAAGGCATTGTTAAAAAGTGGAAAATTTTTAAGCTTCGTAGGCGGTGAACATTCAATCAGTATTGGCATCATTGATGCGTTTAATGAAAACTATGATAATCTCACAGTTTTACAATTAGATGCACATGCCGATTTACGAAAATCATATCTGGGTTCGGAATATAACCACGCCTGTGCCCTGCATAAGGCCAGTAAGACAACAAACCTCATACAGGTAGGCATACGAAGTATGGATGTTTGTGAAAAAGCGTATCTGAATTATAATAATTGTTATTTCGCCGAAAAAATATTTAACACATCAGGGTGGATGGATGAGTCAATTAATAAAATGACAAACAATGTCTATATTACCATTGATTTAGATGTATTTGACCCTTCAATTATGCCTGCAACGGGCACCCCTGAACCGGGAGGCTTTGATTGGAATACGACTATAAATTATTTAAAAAAGCTTTTTTATAATAAAAATGTTGTTGGATTTGATATTGTTGAATTTGCTCCAATAGAAAAACTAAAGGCGCCCGGCTTTTTGGTTTCTAAATTATATTACAAACTTTTATCTTATAAATTTTATGGAAAATAAAGGGAAAATATCAGCATTTATGCTTGAGCATTTCAAGCACTTCAATGCAGCCACATTGGTTGATGCCGCCAAAGGCTACGAACAGCAATTAGCGCAGGGCAATAAGATGATGATTGTACTCGCCGGGGCTATGAGCACAGCCGAATTGGGTAAATCGCTTGCTGAGATGATACGACAAGACAAAGTCCATATCATATCATGTACCGGTGCCAATCTCGAAGAAGATATTATGAACCTTGTCGCTCATAATCATTATAAGCGCGTTCCAGAATATCGTGACTTGACACCTATTCAGGAAAAGGAATTGTTAAATAAGGGATTAAACAGGGTTACGGATACTTGTATCCCCGAAGAAGAAGCCTTTCGTCGATTGCAAAAACACATTTATGCTATATGGAAAGAAGCGGAAGACAAAGGGGAGAGATATTTCCCACATGAATACATGTATAAAATGCTTTTATCGGGCGTTTTGGAACCGTATTACGAAATTGACCCTGCCGACAGTTGGATGTTGGCTGCAGCAGAAAAAAATTTACCTATAGTGGGACCCGGATGGGAAGATTCAACGATGGGAAATATTTTTGCATCCTATTGTATTAAAAATGAGTTGAAACCTCAAACAATGAAAACAGGCATAGAATATATGTCATGGCTTGCCAATTGGTATTCCGGGAATACCAAGCAAAACGGAATAGGCTTTTTTCAAATTGGCGGCGGTATTGCAGGCGATTTTCCTATTTGCGTTGTGCCAATGCTTTACCAGGATTTAGAAAGAACCGAAACCCCATTTTGGCGCTATTTTTGCCAAATATCGGACTCAACCACCAGCTACGGTTCCTATTCCGGGGCTGTTCCTAATGAAAAAATTACCTGGGGTAAACTTGATGTAGATACCCCTAAATATATTATTGAATCGGATGCAACAATCGTTGCGCCTTTAATTTTTGCCTATTTATTGAATTGGTAAAAATATAGGGAGAAATAAATTAATATTACGGTAGTGTTGGGCATTGTTTACTTCCGTCCCTCTCATTGAGGGATTGGTAAAACTTAGCTATGACATCAATATGTTTTTCATAAAATTGAAAGCAGGTTGGTATAACCTGGTAAAAAAAATTTGTTTTTCCGAAACTATTTTCGTTATTTTGCGTCTTATAATGAAAAAATTATCTGCTATGAAAAAAATCTATCCTTTATTTTTCTTTTTAGCAATTTCTGTAAGCAGCTTTGCACAAACAGTTGCCGACTCCTTAGTGAGAGACTCTGTCCCCATTTTATTAACGGA
>Ga0114934_10001175_pt1 | contig 17021 bp, 13 predicted proteins | sample 4SBtaG_2_FD_99695 | JGI IMG/M metagenome (GOLD analysis project Ga0114934, IMG submission 99695) | Deep subsurface microbial communities from Kolumbo volcano to uncover new lineages of life (NeLLi) - 4SBTROV10_white metaG | ecosystem: Environmental > Aquatic > Marine > Volcanic ...
TTTGTGCTATGGAAGACATTTTTGAAGAATAACTTTGGGCAATCTTATGCCCCGAGAATTTCCGATTTTTACGATTTTAGTTTTCATGATTAAAATGTAATTACTTTGTGACTCTTTTACAAGCGTTATTTTAAAAAAACACCGCAAATAAAAACAACATTAGTCAAAAATTAAAGGCTTTTAACATATCTTCTTTTCATTAAGGCCAATATTTCATCTGTTTTCATTTTTGTGGTTGCAACACCGCGGCATTTTCTGAATCGTTTTCTTGCCTGTTTGTCTTGACTTTTTACGATAAATGCTCGGCCATTTTCAACGATAAAGTCAGCCTCTGTTTCCGGCATAATATTCAATTTTTCCCGAATATGAGCTGGAATGGTAACCTGACCTTTCTCTATTACTTTCATTAGATGCCCCCTAATCGAAATTATTCCATTATTAAAATAATACATTTTATCAACCACTTCAAGAAAAATAGCGTGTGAGAGGGACGCGTGATAAAAGAAACCCAATAATCTGAAAGATGCCATTCGGGTGCTTTCGGTTTATTTCTAGTAAACGCAATATGGCTAATATATCATTTTTTGTCTTGATTTCTGAACATTTTGAATCTAAATTAAATAAATTCTTGGAGGAATCATATGTCGGCGGAATCGCCTCATATAATTATTGACGCGTACAATCTTATCCATCGCGTAAAAGATTTGCGACAGATTCTTGAGCAAAATCTCGAACGCTCCCGTACAGTCCTGCTTTCCCGCCTGGAAACTTATCGCCAAAAAAAGCACGTGCAAATTACGGTAGTATTTGATGGCGATAATGTGGGTGAGAATCCTGTGCGCACGGTTTCAGGGCTTCGCGTGATTTTTTCCCGCAACCCTCAAAAAGCTGATCCAATCATCAAGGACATCGTTCGCCGCTCAAAAAAGCGAGCCTCCATCCTGGTTGTTTCCTCCGATCGTTCTGTTGCTGATTACGCGCGGAGCATGGGTGCACGCAGCATGCCATCGGAAGAGTTCTACCAGAGATTTTTAACATTTGAGCGGGCCAATCCGCTGTCTGAAAAATACGATCAAACGATCACCGAATCCGAGGTGAAAGCCTGGATGGAACTTTTTAATGCATCAGACTTGTCCGCGGATGACGAGGAATGACGACTTCTTTTGAAGTTCCAGAAATAAAAACTCCCCACCGCAGGCAGAAGATTTATGCTTACGGATTGATTCTGGGATTGTTGATGGTCTTTTTTCTGGTAAATCTGGATCGCTGGTTTTTCCTGCAGGAGGTCTTTCACTCTTTTGATAATGAGCTTTCACAGAGGCTTTACAGCATTGGCGGTTTATCTACGGAATTAATTGAGAATTACGGATTCACAGACATTTCTGATTTGTCATCTGATCCGCTTAAATTGCTTCTTGTGGACTCGCAGCTGCGGAAAATCAAACAACAAAATCAACTGGATGCTATTTATATTATTGACCCTAAGCTAACAGTTGTAGCGGATGCCCGGACGCCAGCGTCATCTCTCCAAAAAAGAACTTACCTTCAAACGGATAGTCTGGCTATTTCACGCGCTTTTCACGGATTCAATAGCAGCTCCCAATTGCATCATATTGCAAATGCGTACTTTAAAAATGGCTATGCGCCCTTGAGAAATGAACAGGGCAAAATTATTAGTCTTCTGGTTACGGAAGCCAGTGCCAGCTACTTTACAACACTAAAATCTTACAAACGAATCTTTTGGATTTTCCTTCTGGCTTCGGCTGCACTTTTTGTTCTGTTCAGTCTTTTTATTTGGCAATCCTTTCGAAGGCTCCTTGTGGCTGAGGAATCACTGCGGCAAGCGGAACATCTGGCATTTCTTGGAAAAATGGCAGCTGTTTTGGCCCATGAAATCCGGAATCCTCTGGGAATTATTCGCGGTACGGCCGACGTCCTCCGCAGCAAGTACAAGCAATCCGATCAGGAAGAGCTTTTCGACTACATTCCCTCAGAGGTGAATCGCATAAATGCCCTTATTGAAAATTTCTTAACTTACACCAAGCAACCGCAGCTTGAGCGCCATTCTTTGAACATACGGAAATTTATTCTTGATCTATTGCGTCAGCTTTCGATTTCCGATTCGCAAATGGAGATTCATTTCGAAACATCTTTTCAAAATCAGAATTTAATGATTCAAGCAGATCAAAATGCTCTAAAACAGGTTTTTCTGAATATTCTTCAAAACGCTATTCAAGCCTCTCAAAAGGGTAACACCATTAAAATTCAGCAAACTATTCTCCGAAGGAAAGGAAAATCGTGGGTAGAAATTATGATCGAGGATCAAGGCAGTGGAATTGAGGGCGATCCCGAGCGGGTGTTTGAACCTTTTTACACGACAAAAAGTACGGGCACCGGACTCGGAATGCCAATTTCGAAAAAAATAATTGAATCCCACGGCGGGAGAATTTCTATCGAAAGTGAACCTGGAAAAGGAACACGCGTAAAAATTATTTTGCCGATTTGATCCTGTCGCTACAAATTGCAAAAAAATATCAACGCCACGAATTCACGAATTTTATCTGAATTAAAAATTGTAAATGAGTGCATTTGCTGCTAACTCATTTGAAAAAAATGGTAGAAAACATAACAAATCTAACAGGAACCTAAATTCAGCGATTTGAAGTTTTCAAAAAAAATAATATCAGAAAAAACACCTGATTTTTGCTCTAAAAATTTTGCTCATTTGAAAACCTGGAATGACATCAAAAACGCTTCCGGTGTTTGTCGGTTGGTTCAACTCCTTGGTGCTTCTGAGCGTCGTTGTTGTCTGACACCACGGAATCGACAAACAGCTGGAGGACCGCTGGCTTCTCCACGCGGAGCCGGCGAAGGAAGAAACCGAGTAGAATTTTGCGATCAAGAAAATGGGAACAAGCATCAACTTACGAAAAAAACCGTTTGATCGGGTACGATGGAACCATTTGTGCCGGACGCGTTCTCCAAGATGGCAGCATACCCACCATCTGATTTACGGCGATCAAAACCGGTCACGGACCTATTGCTGCCATCTGCCTGGTAAACTGAATCAAGGGAAGTTCTTTACCGAAAAACGTGAGAAAATGAAAGTGATTTTCAAAAAACGAATAAAATTAGATGCTTTGGACCTCTCGCAAAAAGAAAAACAGACCGCCGCCGCCCGACACTTTGCCCTTCGTTATCTCAACGTTTGAGATTTTTACTTGCTTTTTATCCTGTTTTATTGCCATATTATCTGCAGCTTTTGGGTTTTGATAGCTTGTTTTATTTGTTTGCAATAATTAAATATTATAACAACACCTTACAAACCCCAAAGGTTTTTTTGTTTCTCAACAATCGCTCAATTTGGGAGAAAATTGGTTATGATTCCACCCTTTCGACTACTTATTGTGGACAATGAAGAAAAAATGTGCACACTGCTTAAGGCCTATCTTTCCAGCGAAAAATTGGAAATAGCAACGGCACTTAGCGGAGAAGAGGCCATTGCACGTTTCAAAGAAGAACCCTTTGATGTGGTTGTGACGGATCTAAAAATGCCCGGGAAATCCGGACTGGATGTTCTGGACGAGGTACTGAAAATTGCACCGCAAACATCGGTTCTTTTAATGACCGCCTTTGCCACCGCTCAAACCGCAGTCCAGGCCATGAAAAAAGGGGCTTATGACTACCTGATTAAGCCATTCGATTTGGAAGAAGTTCGACTGAAAATTGACCACATCTTAAAAGAAAAAACCTTGCGGCAGGAAAATGCCGGACTTAAAGAGCAACTAAAAACCAGGTTTTCTTTCGAAAATATCATTGGACATTCCGGTGCTATGCAGGATGCCTTTAGACTGATTGAAAAGGTGGCCGATGTGGATACGACGGTTCTCATTCGGGGTGAAAGCGGAACCGGAAAGGAATTGGTTGCTCAGGCAATTCACCGCAACAGTCGCCGTGCAGAAAAACCGTTTGTGGCGGTGAATTGTGCGGCCATTCCGGAAAATCTCTTAGAGAATGAATTGTTCGGTCATGAAAAGGGCGCATTTACCGGAGCGGATCGCCGCAGGCCCGGGCGTTTTGAATTGGCTGAGGATGGAACAATCTTCCTGGACGAAATCGGTGATCTGAGCCCAGCCCTTCAGGCAAAACTGTTGCGTGTTCTTCAAAACAGGACCTTCGAGCGTCTCGGTGGAACACAGGCTCTTCAGATGAAAGCACGCGTTATTGCAGCCACCAATCGTGATCTGGAAGCCGCCGTAAAGGACGGAAACTTCAGGGAAGACTTGTACTATCGCATTAATGTTTTCCCTATTTTTCTGCCTGCACTCAGAGACAGAAAAGAGGACATTCCCGAATTAGTCGAACATTTTGTAGCCAAATATTCCAAAAAACCGGTAAAAATTACGCCGGATTTTATTCGTCTCTTGCAGTCCTATCGCTGGCCAGGAAACGTGAGAGAATTGGAAAATATCGTAGAAAGAGCCCTGATTTTGGCTGACAACGATGAACTTACCACCGAACATTTGCCCCCGCATCTTGCTCGCGAAATGGATGAGTTCCTACCTGGCACTGAACCTCCGGATGCCGTGATGGAGCTTGAAAAAGTGGAAATACAATTGATTCGGAAAGCCTTGGCAAAATCAAATGGGAACAAAAGCAATGCGGCTAAATTGTTGGGAATTACCCGGCGAAAATTATATTCCATGATGGAACGACTGCGGATAGATAAATAATGAAGAATCTCTTAATATTAAAAAACAAGGGCCATTGGTCGGTTGATTTCCATATGAATTATTTTAATTCTTGCTGTTTTTTCAATAAAAGGTCTAAATAGGCATTAGCAACAAATTGATTTTCAGCAAGTTGAAAGCTTTGTTTAAGATGATTTATTAGAATGGGAGCTTCACTCTCCTCCTCCTGCGTTTTAACAATAATTTCAAATTCGAGAAATGTGCCTAATTCCCGAACGCGGTCTAAATGAATTCGGGCATTTTTCAGCCGATATAGTTTGCGATTCTTTTCAACAATGCCAAGAATGCCCAAACTCCTTTCCAGCAGTGATTTCGTCTTTTCCGGGTCGGATATTCGTACAATCTCGTAATCACTCCATTTTTCCGATTGTCGGTTCGGGCGAAAATAAGCAATCAATTCGGAAATTCCGTCGTTGGTTTCGCGCAATTTAAGACGACCTTGGAGCACCCGGAAAAACGTATCTCTTTGGAAACGTTCCCATTGGTACTCTGCCCCAAGGCCTCTCGCAATTTCTTCACCTTTTTCCAGGTCGGAATAAATGGCTTTTAATTCAAGATTTTTCATTAATTCAGAGTTTATACCCAAACTTGCGGAGAATCTCTTTTCGTTCCCGAATGTCTTTTTCGGTTTCGATGCCAAGGGTACTCAGTCCGTCGATCACACCCAGAACACCCCTCCCCTGCTCTGTCTCGGCAAGTATTACTTCTGTCGGGTTGGCAGTGGCGCAAAAGATTCGAACGACTTCCGGCACGGATTTCACGGCATGAAGTACATTGATTGGAAATACATTTTTTAAAAAAATGATAAAAACGTGACCCGCAGAAATGGCATTGGCGTTCCTTTTTGCCAATTCAATCATCTCGTCATCTGTTCCGCTGTAGCGAACCAGCCGAGGACCCGACGATTCACAAAAGCCGAGTCCAAATTGAATTCCGGGAACAGCCGTAACCAAAGCCTCGTGAATGTCCTCCACGGTTTTTATAAAATGAGCCTGGCCCAAAATAAAGTTCAGATCCTCCGGTTTTTCGATTTTTAATGTTTTAAGTTCCATTGCCACCGTCCTCCATTAATTGGGTGCTTTTTATGGTCGAAGAATTTGTAATTGTACTTGATCAAGGCATTCCATTTTGCTTCAGGAAAAAAGAGAGTGCATCACGGAAACAGGTACGAAAATTGTTGGCAATTCCTCCCTTACTGTTTACAATGTACACACGATGATTTGTGTGAAAAAGCTCATTTTTTAACCTGATAACCGGAAACGTATCTTTTGCCAGCCATCCATAGCGGCGGATTAATTCTTCTTCAAACAGACGCACAATTTTGTCTTTCATTCGCAGATGTGTGTCTTCGAAAAATATGGCAATATCCGGCAGCAGGTCCTGAATACGGGAAAGAAAATTTCTCACCTGCTGATTATCCACAGCCTTTGGTGGAGATGATTTCACCTCTACATAAAGTAAAAAATGGCCAATAAGGGCCAGCACATCGTAGTCACCACCAACATGGCCATTTCTCAAAACAACTCGAAAAGAAGTCGGAGCAGCAAAGTCACGGCGTAAAGCCTCAGCAATGTACCACTCAAGCGTTTCTCCAAAATTGGGAACAAAATCTACTAAAAGTGTGGATTTTCCATCCCGGTCTTGCCTTACGATTTGAAAATCTTCCAATGCTTTCAAATAACGATGAGCGGCTCCTTCCGAACAGTAGTGCGTTAAATCCTGCAGCGTTGAACTGGGTTGAAATTCCAGCAAATCTCTCAAAAACAATCGAAAGGAATAGCGATGCATCAATCGGTAGAACCGGTCAAGGGACTCAGGCGACTTCAAATTTTTGGTGATTAATTGATCGCCAACGTCGGCATGCTGAATTTCCATTCCTCTGGCAAGAATGGCCCGAGAAAGTTGCGCATCCATTGTACCTCCTCATTCTGCCCAGGTGTTGTTTTTTCCTTTTTTGGAGGCAGAAAAAACGCTATTTTCAAATTTAGCGCGACCTTTCAAAAGAATCAAGCGTTTTTTTCCGGAAATTAATCTTGCAAGCCGTCAAAGAGTTTTGTATTTTTAAATAATTCTTAATGGCTATTGTAAAATCAAAAAATCTATCCTTAAGAGCTTTGCAAACATTTTCGCTACAGTAATTTGTAGTGATTGGTCAAGGTGGTGAATGGGTTACGACTAAGTATACCTATGGTAGCCTGGAAAAAATGTCATTCTGGGTCCGCCCCACGCTTCGACAAGCTCAGCGACCGTGCGGACGAAAAATCTGTTTCCCCTCAACGGAGTTTCTTTTCGCCTGAGTCGGACAGGAGGCAAGCGCAGAATGACACTCTTCTTTAAAATTTGCAAAACGACAGTATACTTAGAATAATATCAAACAATGAGACAAAGCTCAAAGCAGTAGAAATCAAAATTCTTTACCTGATTGTTTATTTATATTTCGGCGCCTTGTTGGCAAAATCAACGTCAGCACAATAAATTACGGGTATTGTTCATCAACAAATGAGTGATTTTGGGCTCGCAATGAAAAGTTTCATTAAGAATATTTTTATTCTGTCTTTTCTTTCTTTTTCCCTTTTAGTAACCGATTTTTCTGTTCTCTTTGGGCAGGTTTTTGAAGGTTACTGGGAACAGGTCGGCCATATAACGTCTCTGCTTCCGATGATGGGAAAAACAATGGAGAAAGAGGACCATCGCATTTTTATTTGCCCGGAGAAAATAAAAACAGTCGATATGAACGATGGCCGAACGAATATTTTTAGGTACGACGAGCAGATGATTTACCGGTTGGATCCGGCCAACAAAACCGTGGCAGAAATCTCTTTTCCTGATTTTGAAAAATTAATGAAACGAAACTGGCAGCGCATTGATCACATTAATAAACGCATGCATGAAAAAATGAAGTCCCTGACGCCGCAGCAACGCAAACTGATGGTACAGATGCTGGATGGGGATCCGGAGACGGAATACCAATCACCCAAAGTTAGCCTGAAATGGCTGCCCGGTTCAACGCCTCTTTTGGGGTATTCATGTCGACATTTGCAATTACTGGCAAATGGTGCCGTGCTAATGGATGCCGATTGGACAAAGAAAATCCGGCTGCCACGAAAAATATTTGACATCTTCTATCAATTTGGATATTTTCCCTACAAATTGCCTGAAGCTGTCCGAAAAATTGAGGGATTTCCTCTGAAAACTCGGCTGAGCATTTCCTACGGAACAGCGAAAATTTCCTCTGAAACGCGCGTAACGAAAATTGTCCCGACACACGTGAGCAATAAGGAATTTGAAATTCCAAAATCTTACAAGCATATTCAATGGACCTACATGAAATTATTCTAAGAAAGGCTCTTACCATGAAAAAATTAGTCATTCTTTTGCTTGGATTTTTATGGATTTTGCCAGTTCAGGCCAAAACCGGGCCTGACTTTGCACGATTTTTTAAAGACCGCACGTTACGAATGGATTACGTGCATTCTGGAACCAAGACTACGAGCATTTACAGTTTGAATCATTTTTATGAAGAAGGCACCTGGCCGGGAAATATCACAAATTTGATCGATACTCTGAATTTGGGGAAATATCTTCTGCGGGTTTACGACCTGAAAACCAATCAACTTATTTATTCCTACGGGTACAGTACTCTTTTTGGAGAATGGCAAACAACAGATGAGGCGCTGGAGGGTATCTCGCGATCATTTTCAGAAACGGTTCGTCTCCCCTACCCTAAACGGCCTGTACAAATTACAATTTCAGAAAGGGACCACCGGAATATCTTTCACGAGAAATTTTCCACAGTCGTGTATCCGGGTTCCAGATTTATTAGCCGCGAAACACGGATTCCCGCGGATGTTGAAGTCAAAGCGCTCCTAAAATCCGGAGACCCTCATCACAAGGTGGATATTGCCGTTATTTCAGATGCGTACTCAATTCAGGAAAGGGCAAAATTTTTCTCCGATGCCAAAAAGCGAACGGACGTTTTGCTAAATACGGAACCCTACAAATCTCATAAAAATAGAATCAATGTATGGGCTATATTTACCCCTTCGCGTGAATCGGGCCCCGATGAACCCAGAAAGGGGATTTATCACAATACCGCTATCGGCACCAGCTTCAATTCTTTGGATCTTCCGCGCTATCTAATGACAACCGACAATCGGGCGCTGCACGATATTGCGGCGGCCGCTCCATATGACAATATTTACATTCTTGTGAATTCTTCGCGGTACGGCGGCGGTGCAATCTACAATTTTTACGCTGTTTGTATTTCAAATAATAAATGGAGCAACTACATTTTTGTGCATGAATTCGGGCATGCGTTTGGCGGACTGGCTGACGAGTATTACTCCTCCAAAGTCACTTACAACGATTTTTACCCTCCCGGAATAGAACCGTGGGAACCGAATATTACGGCACTTCTGAATCCCAAGAATTTGAAATGGAAAGATTTAGTTACTCCGGGAACGCCCATTCCCACGCCTCCGGATTCCGCAAAATACGGGCACGTAGTGGGCGCATTTGAAGGAGCTGGCTATGTGGCAAAAGGGCTTTACCGACCGACTCTGAATAGCTGTATCATGTTTAGGAAAAAATCAAAAAAATATTGCCCGGTTTGCCAACAGGCCATTTTGCGAGTGATTCGATTCAAGTCGGAATAAAATAGACAGGATTGACAAGATCTGTGGGTTTTTGAAATCCTGTTAATCCTGTCCCAGTAAATGGTTTTCTACAGATACCAAAATTTTCTCTTTCCAAGGAATCGTTTAGTCAATTGGCTCACCAGAAAATCGTATGCTTCATCCACCGTGTTCGCAAATGCAAAGAGCGATAGATCGGAATTGTCAATTGTACCCCAGTCCACAAATTTGTGAAATTGAATCACGTCTTCCCAATAGTCTACTCCGAATAAAACGATCGGAATCGTCTTTTGAAGTTTTTTCGTCTGGATAAGCGTCAATACTTCAAAAAGCTCATCCATTGTTCCGAATCCGCCGGGCATGACGACAAGAGCCTTGGCAAGGTACATAAACCAAAATTTTCGCATGAAAAAGTAGTGAAATTGGAAGTTGAGTTCCGGCGAAATGTAGCGATTTGGTGATTGTTCGTGCGGGATGCTGATATTCATCCCGATACTCACTCCACCGGCCTCAAAGGCGCCACGGTTGGCGGCTTCCATCATGCCGGGGCCCCCGCCGGAGCAGATGATGAAGCGCTGTCCATTTTGCAGGGACATTGACCACTCGGTGAGCCGCCTGGCTAATTCGCGGGCAGATTCATAATATTCAGCCAATTTCACCATTCCCTTAGCCTCCGAAAGCGCGATTCGATCCATTTGGTTTTTATCCGGATCAAAACCATCTTTTTCTACGATTTCAGAATATTTTTCCTGAGCCTGGTCCATTGGAAGAGCACGTGCAGATCCATAAAAAACGATGGTATCTTTAATTCTGTATTTGCGAAGGCGACTAGCTGGTTCCAGATATTCTGCAAGAATGCGAATGGGCCTGGCAGAACCTTTCTTCAGAAAATTCTGATTTTCATAAGCCACTGGCATTTTGGAATTATTTTTCATCCTAACCATCTCCTTTGTTAAAATGAACCGCTAAAACGTTTGTCGAAGCCAATTAATGGTCTCCGTGATGACCTGCTTTCTGTGTTTTACGGTGTCATATGTGTGACGTGCGCCTGGAATTTTCACAAACGTTGTCGGTCCAACGGCTATTTTCTTAAAGGCTTCAAATCCTTCTCGAAAGAGTGGTTCATCCTGATCCCCCTGAACGATTAATTTGGGAAGTGTCAATTTGGCAAAGGATTTTTGAATATCAAAGGATAAAGCCTCCAGTACAAATCCGCGTTCCACGAGCCAGCCTTCGTATTCAAATACATTCACCTTTTTAAGGGTACCCTCTAACTGGTCGTTTGTGTGCTGCTCAAAGAGTTTGCGAAAATCCGGAAGGGTTGACCATAAAATAAGGCCGTCAACACTTTCGTTAATTAATGTTAAGATGGCCGTTGCGGCGCCCATACTGATTCCAAGAACAATGATCTTTTTAAATCCCATTCTTCGCACAGCCGATAACCCATCTTTCAGATTTTGAATATTATGGCTCACACGGGTTTCCCGAAACTCACCTTCACTATCACCGGAACCAAAAAAATCAAATCGGAAAGCCATTGTGTTATTTCTGGCAAATTCCCGCGCCATTTCCACAAACAGTCGCTTGTTTTCACCCTTGTTCGCCGTGTAACCGTGACACATCACCACGGCTCGTTCAGTCGGATGTTCCGGATAATGCCGGATTCCCACCAGCTGGTGACCTTCACTGTAAAAGACAGTTGGAATTTCTAACATGAATCCTCCGGGTAAAATACCTTAAAAGTTGTTAATCCACAGAAATTGATTTCATCGAACTTTGGGAAAATCATTTAAAATGATACTTAAATATTCAGCTCCCGTCCCACCAAAAACGACCGAACAAAAAACAAAAAGCACCCTAAACCGCGCTTGCAAAACGGGGTGCTTTAGCACGTTTTTCGCTGTTAGCCCGGCGATTCACCCATTGTGTAAAAATTATTAATCTGCCCTAAAGTAAACCTCAGGGCTAAATAAAGAAAGGATTCTAAAGAATCCTTTCTTTATTTATTTTTTGGCAGTTATGAGCATCCTTTAGGATGCTTTCTCCCATTTGCCCGAAGGTTTACCCTCGGGGGCTTGTGAATCGCAACCAACAGATTTTTCACACAGTTTCTTCCCCACAAGGTCAAATAACAAAAGCCCTCTTTTTTTGTACAATTTTTACTGTAAATTTTCGGTGTTCCCAATCCGGGTTTATAAAACGGCAGAATTTTAAACGGAATTGTTGTAAACACAATTCCGGTCAAAAGTAAAATTCCTGCCTCCATATCGCCAAAGTGTGTGGGAAATGGTTCTGGGACCAGGACGACAGGCGTCATAAAGACGATGGTTGCCAAAAACAAAAGCCGTTACAATTTCAAATACCGAAGGGTTCGGATTTCCCAGCACTTTCTTGCCGAAAACAATGAATACAGCCCGGCTTATCCCGAAAAGCAAAACCAGTCCACTGCCCACGTGATTTCCCTTGCTCAAAGAGAATCCGCAGCCTTTGGCAGTGAGCAAATAGATGCCTGCAAACGCCGCAAAATTGCCGGGTATTTATCCCACGTTAATTTTTCCTGAAGTAAAAAATACGCAACTATCACTACAAAAATCACATTAACGTTTACCAAAAAAAGGCCTTTGCCGCAGTTGTAGTTTCCATTCCCAGAAATTGAAGCAGGTAACCCGCGGCATTAAACGATCGCAGCCACCGGCTTTCCCCGGGAAATCGCCAAAATCTGCGCCTATTTTTTAAAAACGGAAACAATGCCAGAAATGCAATGACCATTCCCAACTCAACAAATCACAGCGGTTTCAGGTAACATAATCCGAATTTAACAATCGGGAACGACCCTCCCCAAAAGATGGCGGCAAAAATAGCCGTGATTATCAAAGAGCGTTTTGTTTTCATTTTTACTTCAAAATGGAAAGCTTTCTTGAATAGCGCCGATTGCCAATCTGTATCTGATAAAAATATTGTCCGGAACTCACCGGTCTTCCGAATTGGTCGCTGCCTTTCCAGATAAATTGATGAGTACCCGGTTGGGAAATTTCTCGTTTAACAATGAGCTGTCCCAACAGGTTGTACACAGAAATGCTTGCGGGCAATTGAGAATTTGACAGGCGAAACCGTAAATTAATTCCGCTTGAATGAAGTGTTGTTTTTTTCACGGGATTTGGGAAAAGTTCGCTAAGATAAAAATTCTGCGGTTCTCCGACAGGTACATCTTCTGTTTGAACACCGGCAATTGTAAATCCCATAAATCCAAGAATTCTGCCCATTGACTTATCCCGAACCGAATCGATTGTGATGGTTTCGAAAGGAAATCCCCAGTAAATCATCCCTCCAATTTCTGTTCCGGTTCCAAAAGTACCCTTATATTCCACTCCTGCGTTGTAGGAAGTTCCGGTGTAGGAAAGGTCGATTGTACCGCCATTCGCAGCAGAAATGCAATCGGCGCTACTTACCATGTAAACCCCGTGCGTTCCATCTCCAAAACGAAACTTTCCCATCGGCGAGAAATATGTGCCGGGCATTCCCGTCACGGAAAACCGATTGGAGCCATCCTTAACATAGGTTGATTTCAAGTAGTTTCTGAAAAATGCTCGTCCGTGATTTTTGTAGTCCAGATCCCAGGCGATTTCAGATCCGGAAACAAAAAGCCCTCCCCCACCCTCGAGGTAAGCCTTCACTTTTTCTTGCTCGGCGGCGCTGAATGTGTGGTCGGCTGTGGATTCCTCACCCAAAATCCAATCAACAAATCTGTATTTAGAAAGATCAACCGCACCGTTCTCAACCATTTCATTACTGCACGACTCAAATGAAAGACCGTTATTTGAGATCGCGTCGGCGTGGAATCGGATAAAATCTTTTGTATTTGAGGATGTTATCCTGTCGTAGCCATAGACCATTAAAACATTTGGCGGGCTGCTTCCAGGCTGAACCGCAAGCACTTCTCCATAAGAACTCTCTTCTCCCGTTGTGTCGATTGCAACCAACCGAACATAGGTTGGTTGATTGGGTGATAACTGGTCGACGGTAAATGAGGAGTCGCTCTCTTCCTTGAAAAAATTGAAGATGTGACCATCCGAACTGGTAAAAACCTTTACCGTTGATATCTCCGGGAACTTTTGCCAGACTATTTCCGCCATTTGGGGCCCGATACGCTTGATCAAGTACGGCGGGGCCTTCACAAAGAGCTGATTGAAACGCCGCGGCGTGTAATCGCCCCAGGAAACAGCACGGTGAACCACCTTTGCAGCACTTCCGGAGGCTTCGTACACGATGGGCCGCCCGTCCGATGCCCGCTTATCAAACAATCGAACGTGGCTGTGGGGCTTATTCAAGATGTCCCCCTGCCTCAACTGACTGCGAGTAATTTCCTTCGAATAATTTGGAAGCGTCGCCGTTGATTGCCGGGGGATTTCCCAGCACCTCGAAACGTAGGCAGAGCAGTCGATTCCAGTTGCCCAGGAAGGCACGCCTCCGTAATATTTGTAATGGCACAGGTGACTTCCTGCACCGTCACCGGCAGCAATTCGCTGCAAGAATCTCTCAACAGAATCATTTCCACCGTAGGAATAAGCTTCCCCGCGAAAGGTACCGCCTGCATAAAAGTCGCAGGATTGGCACCCGCCCGATGTGTAGGGATGATTCACATTTGCTGATGAACAGGTCCAGACGACATCGGCAAAGGTTTTTGCATTTTCCATAATTTTTTCTCGGGTAATGGCTTCAGCCTGAGTGGTCAAAAAAGACAGGAGAATAAAAAATCCGATTTTCGAAAGATGTTTAACGTTTATCATTGGTGCCATTCCCATTTTAGAATTGAAAAACTCTGCGGCAAAATTCGAATGAAGTAAATAGTCCCATTGGCATCAATTGTAACAGGTTTGTGAACATCTGCGATATTTTTATTGGGAATGTCAATTTTTGCAATCGTTTTGCCATCGGAAGAAAAACGCTGGACGCAAAAAACAGATTTTCCGGGTTCAGGTAAGATTTCCTCCAAAATGTAAAAATTGCCTTTACGATCCGAATTGAGATAACGAACTGCACCAAGCGCTGCATCCGGAGTGACTGATATTTCCCTTTTCTTTTGACCAGCCGCATCTAAAACCCAAATTCCCGCGGAATTTTCCGATCTCCAGGTTGTGCGGTAACGATTATTTCCGAACTGTCCCGCCAGCCCCTCAAGAGGCTGCACACTGATTTTCAAAAGAGAAGGCAATTGAGAAATTGTTTTTATTTGAGATTGATTCAGCAACGCATAAGATTTTTGTTCGGATGTAAGCACTACCAAACGGCCGGACTCCCAACGGATTCCTTCGGGAAGATTAATTGAGGATGGAATGAAAAGCGTCTTTTTTAATTTACCCAGCGTATCCAGAACCGATATTTTATAATCGTATGGTGCGAATAAATAAAGTAATCCATTCGGGCCGGAAGCAATATCCATTGCGCGAATTTGAATTGGAATGCTGCGAATAAATTGAGCATCTTTGCGAAAGCCCTGAACGCGGCTGTTTACCAGATCGATTATCCAGATATTACCGTCAGCATCCACCGTAAGAGCCTCGGGCGCCACCCCCTCTGCCTCTTTAAGAAGCCCAAACTGACCGGGGGCAGATCCCCACGGAGTTTGAAGAAAAACCTTTTCCGAGTAATCACCTCCCTTTGAGCAGGAGACAAGAAATAAAATCAAAAATACCGAAAGCCAGCCGATTCTAAACGATTTTGCCATGGTGTTTCCTTTTTAAATCTTTAAGGTTATTTGCGAAGTGCACATTGCTATGAATTTTAATAATAATCAAATTCCGATCAAAAATCAAGTAAATTAGGTTCAATCCCCCAAAATGGGCATATTTTGACTTTGAGAGATTGGCCATGAATTCACAAATTAATAGGGAATTGTAGGTTGGCAAATTTTAAAGAGGGGTGTTATTCTGAGCGCAGCGAAAAATCTCCGGTGGGGGGAAAAATAGATTTTTCGTCCGCCGCATGGTCGTTGAGCTTGTCGAAGCGTACGGCGCACTCAGAATGGCCTCTTTGCCAAAATATTTCAAGAAAACAAAGTCGATTTCGTGCACGTGAAATTCAGTTTCTCCCGCTGTGAACTTTGTAAATGAATTTTTCCTTCTTTTATTTTCTTGATTCTTTCAATCACATTTCCTAAATTCAATTTAATTTTTCCGAGGTAATAGAATTGAAGGGAGAATGATTTGGATCAATCCAAAGAAAAAAAAATAAATCAATTATCCACACGTTCCGAAGAAAATATCAGCAACCGGCGATTATTAACGCTCTCCATTGCCGCACTCGGTGTTGTATTTGGGGATATCGGTACCAGTCCGCTCTACGCCATTCGAGAATGTTTTTACGGAGATTACAGGGTTGATGTTACATCAGCAAACATTTTTGGGGTTCTGTCGCTTATTTTCTGGGCGCTAATTATTGTGGTTACACTCAAATATCTCACATTCATTTTGCGAGCGGACAACCGCGGTGAAGGCGGAATTATTGCGCTAACCTCTCTGCTGAAACCAAGAGGCCCAATGAAAAGAACCTGGCAGTGGACACTTGTGGCAGTTGGCGTCTTTGGTGCCAGTCTGCTTTACGGGGACGGAATGATTACACCGGCTATTTCAGTGATGAGTGCTATCGAAGGCCTTGCCGTTTTCACGCCAAAATTTGATCCGTTTGTGATTCCTTTAACCATTGCAATTCTTACCGGTTTGTTTTTTCTTCAATCTCGGGGAACCGGGAAAATTGGTTCTCTTTTCGGTCCCATTATTTTTATTTGGTTCCTGACAATCGGTGTGCTGGGACTTTTTGAAATTATCGGAAATCCAAAAATCCTTTTGGCTCTTTGGCCGGGTTACGGATTGAGTTTTTTGATCCAAAACCACATCCACGGCTTCCTGGTTTTGGGAGCCGTTTTTCTTGTTGTGACGGGTGCCGAGGCTCTTTACGCAGATATGGGCCATTTTGGCAAAAAGCCTGTTCGCCTTGTTTGGAGTACATTCGTGCTTCCCTCCCTGCTTCTCAATTATTTCGGCCAGGGAGCCTTACTTCTCCACAAACCCGAACTTGCGCACAACCCTTTTTATGCTCTGGTTCCCTCCTGGGGAATGATTCCAATGGTTATCCTTGCAGCCATTGCCACCATTATTGCCTCGCAGGCTGTTATTTCCGGGGCTTTTTCTCTCACTCTACAGGCGGCACAGCTTGGCTTTTTGCCTCGAATCAAAATTATTCACACGTCGGCCAAACAGTATGGCCAAATTTACATCCCCATTGTAAATTGGATTTTGATGATTTCAACCATTAGTCTTGCAATTGGATTTAAGTCATCGACCCACCTTGCGGCCGCTTATGGGGTTGCCGTAACATCCACGATGCTAATCTCAACCGTGCTTTTTGCTGTTATTGCTCGAAAAAAATGGAAATGGAGCTTATCGGTTCTGATTCCTCTGATCACTTTTTTTCTCATCGTGGATATGTCATTTTTTCTGGCAAATATCAGTAAAATCCTGCACGGCGCCTGGTTTCCGCTGGTGATCGGGGGGCTAGTTTATTTAATTATGATTACCTGGCGGCGAGGCAGGGATTACCTGGGGGCACAAATGAAACAATTGACGGTACCTCTCCAAAA
>Ga0114934_10001176_pt1 | contig 17014 bp, 17 predicted proteins | sample 4SBtaG_2_FD_99695 | JGI IMG/M metagenome (GOLD analysis project Ga0114934, IMG submission 99695) | Deep subsurface microbial communities from Kolumbo volcano to uncover new lineages of life (NeLLi) - 4SBTROV10_white metaG | ecosystem: Environmental > Aquatic > Marine > Volcanic ...
CGCGCACGGACGCAACGATGGCGCTGGCAACGCAATTTTGTTTTGAGGCGGGCCCGGTGATTGAATGGGCTGACGATCTGGTAGCGCAGGGCATTGATATTCCCGTTCATATTGGCATTGCCGGGCCTGCCAAACTGCAGACAATGATCAAGTTTTCGATTGCCTGCGGCGTAGGTGCCTCATTGCGGGTGCTCAAGCGGCGTGCGAAAGATGTGACCAAACTGATCATGCCGTTTGAACCTGATGAAATTCTGAATGATCTGGCGGCCCATAAATCGGCCAACCCGGATTTTAACATTCAGGGCGTTCATTTCTTTCCGCTGGGCGGCATCAAACCCAACGCTGCCTGGGTGACAGACCACGGCGGCCGCGCCGGTGTTGCCGCCGCTTCGTAAGGACAACAAAATGACACAGACGATTGTCGAATCAAAATCACAGACCGCCGTCATCGGTTTTGATCAGCCGTTTTGCGTGATTGGCGAACGCATCAATCCGACCGGTCGCAAGAAACTGGCGGCTGAACTGGAGGCCGGGGATTTTTCGACGGTAGAGGCGGATGCACTGGCACAGGTCGCGTGCGGCGCCACAATGTTGGATATCAATGCGGGTGTTGTCTACAACTCCAACCCCAATCCGAATGAGACCGAACCGCCCTTGATGAAAAAAGTTATCGAGATGGTTCAGGGGCTTGTGGACATTCCTTTATGTATCGACAGCTCGGTTCCCGGCGCACTTGAGGCCGGACTTGAAGTGTGTGAGGGACGCCCGCTGCTGAATTCTGTCACTGGCGAAGAAGACCGGATGGAGGCAATCCTGCCGCTGGTCAAGAAATACAACGTGCCGGTTGTGGCGATTTCCAACGATGACACGGGGATCAGCGAAGACCCGGATGTGCGCTTTGAAGTGGCCAAGCGGATTGTTCAACGGGCGGCGGATTACGGCATCCCGGCCCATGACATCGTGGTTGACCCATTGGTTATGCCCATCGGTGCGATGGGGACTGCCGGATTGCAGGTGTTTGCGCTGGTGCGGCGGTTGCGCATGGAACTGGGTGTGAACACCACCTGCGGGGCGTCCAACATCTCGTTCGGGCTGCCCAACCGCCACGGTATCAACAACGCCTTTTTGCCTATGGCGATGGCCGCTGGAATGACCAGCGCCATCATGAACCCGGTGGCGCTGCCAATTGGTCCGGCAAAGATTGCCGCCAAAATGGCTGAACTGGCTGCGGCTGGAATTGTTGTGCCTGCGGACATTGATCCGGAAGTGTTGGCCAACCTTACGGGCATGGGTTCCACCAAAGCCAAATCCGGCAAGGAAATGGAAGCCATCCGCGCCGCCAATTTCCTGACCAACAACGATCCGCACGGGGCGACCTGGATCAGAACCAACAAGACACCGGTTGCCGCCGGCGAAGCCGAGGCAGGCGCGCGAGGGGCCCGCGGCGGGCGACGGCGGCGACGCGCTTAGATCAGGCTGGCTGTTTTTGAAAAGCACGCAGCGGTAATATAAAGATCAACAAGAACAGCACGTTACCGGCCACATTTAAAGGAACGCCGGCCACCAGTGATCCGGCGCTATCCAAAACAAACCATGTGCCAATGCTCAGCAATATGATCCTGCGTGACAACTGCGGTGCCTCGCGCAATCCGGCAGTGGCAAGCATCCACAGACAGATGCCCCAGCCAACCATAATGCCGCCACTGACAGCACTGAGAAACCGCATCTCGGAAGCTTCGCCGGTTTGTGCCCCGTCTAAGGGCCAGATCATCACATCCGCCAAAAACACCACGATGCCGTTTGTTGACGGGTGCGCCCCGAGGGCAATCACAATGCCAAACACCACCACCATCGCTGATCCGGCCTGCAACCATTTTATTCTTTGTTCCAAAGTCATGGGATTTCCTTTCGTATTGCATATCTCCGGGTGTTTCGTGCCAAAGTCAGATAATCAAAACAATTACCTCGATGGTAAGTGTGTAACGCAGAGAGTTGCCCTAATGTGCGGCATACCGGAGGCACCGCATGCAAACCCAATTTGGAACAACACTGAAACACTGGCGCGGCATGCGCCGGATGAGCCAGCTTGATCTGGGACTGGCGGCCAACGTGTCTGCCCGCCATATCTCTTTTCTGGAAACCGGACGTGCCGACCCCAGCCGCCCGATGGTGCTGCAACTGGCCGAAACCCTTGCGATGCCACGTGCTGCACGAAACGGTTTGCTGACGTCCGCCGGATTTGCCCGTGCCTATCAGGACCGCAGCCTTGACAGTGCCGATCTTGCGCAGGTGCGCGAGGCCATAGACTGGACGATCGCGCGGCATGATCCCTATCCCGCTGTGGTATTGGATCGCCTGTGGTGTCTGGTCAGTGCCAACAAAAGCGGCACCATGATGCTGGGCGCGTTCGGTGTGAACATCGGCGACAGTATGTTGACAGCGATGACAGAAAGCGGATGGCAATATCTTGAAAACTGGCCGGAGGTTGCGCACCACATGATTCAGCGTCTGCGCACGGAAAGTTCGCATTTTGGCGGCGTGCCGGAACTTGACCATGTGGCGAACACCCTGGCTGCGGACAAAGAAGTGCGGGAATTTGAAATATCGGGCCCGCTGCCCGCCATTATTCCGGCGCGTTACCGGGTGGGCGATACCGTTATGTCGCTGTTTTCCACCATTGCGCAATTTGGTGCCGCAGAAGACATCACGCTGGCCGATCTCAGGATCGAGATGATGTTTCCGGCGGATGCGGCCACCAAGAAAATGTTCATGTCTGCGGCCAATTGAGGCCCGGCAATCCGGCATCTTGCCTCCAACGGGTTCTTCACGAGCATGTCAGGCGGCGCTGAATGGCTTGCGTGGCATGGCGATGAACGCCTAAGATTCCTCAACCGTAATCACAGAAATCTCTATGTCCAAAACCCGAGCACTAAGACAAAAGGCTGTATTTCGCACATTGATGCGCGGGCTGGTCCTGATTGGGTTCATTTTACTGGTGAACTACGGCGTGCGGCAGTTGCTGGAGATGGTTAAAACCACGGGCACCGGTGATGCGCAAACGATCCTGACTGGGGTCATCATCGCCAGTTTGCTGCTTTATACCATCCTGATGGCCGTCCCTTTTGTGCCCGGCGTTGAAATCGGTCTGTCGCTGTTGATGATCCAGGGCGCAACGGTCGCGCCTTATGTTTTTCTGGCGACATTTACCGGACTGACCATCAGCTTTTTGATCGGGCATTACCTGCCTGCCTCTGTTTTGCGCAAAGCACTGGAAGATCTGGGGTTCAAACGCGCCAGCGCGCTGATTGCGCGGATTGAACCGCTGGGCCGGGAACAGCGCTTGGCGCTGATCCGCAGGCGGCTGCCTGCATGGATGGCAAAAACGGTGGTCAGATACCGTTATCTGACGATTGCGATTGCCCTGAATATTCCCGGCAATTCCATCATCGGTGGTGGCGGCGGCATTGCCCTGATCACCGGTTTCAGTGGCCTGTTTTCCCCAGTGGCCACCATGATAACCTTTGCCCTTGCTGTCTCGCCGGTGGCGTTGGCGGTTTATTATTTTGGCACCGGATTTTTGGGCTGACGGCGAATGCGCCGTATTTGGCACAATTTTGGACGTTGGCGGCTTTTGTTTGCCCACATTCCGGCCTAAACGGTTTTCAAGACTGAAAGATGGACCGTTCAATGTCAGACACCAAGCCGCTGGTCATTTTCACGCCCTCGGGCAAGCGTGGGCATTTCCCTGTGGGAACGCCTATTTTGCAGGCGGCGCGGTCGCTTGGGGTTGATCTTGATTCTGTCTGTGGCGGGCGGGGAATTTGCTCTAAATGCCAGATTACACCGGCATACGGTGAGTTTCCCAAACACGGTGTGACGGTTTCAAATGGCGCACTCAGCGACTGGAACGCGGTTGAGGAACGATATGACCGCATCCGCGGCCTGCCCAAAGGGCGGCGGCTGGGCTGTCAGGCGCAAGTGCAGGGTGACGTGGTTATTGATGTGCCACCGGAAAGTCAGGTGCACAAGCAGGTGGTCCGCAAAGCCGCCAGTGCACGCGCAATAACGATGGATCCGGCGACAAAACTTTATTACGTCGAAGTTGAACAACCAGACATGCATTCACCATCGGGTGATTTGGAACGGCTGGCGGATGCTTTGGATAAACAGTGGAATATCAAGGATGTAAAAGCCGATCTTCACATCTTGCAGATGATGCAACCGGCCCTGCGAAAGGGAAATTGGACAGTCACCGTGGCGGTACACAAATCCCACACAGCAGAGCCGCCGCGCATCATGCACATGTGGCCGGGATTTTATGATGGGGCCATTTACGGGCTGGCGGTTGACCTTGGCTCGACCACCATTGCCGCGCATCTTTGCGATCTGTCAGACGGCGTGGTCAAAGCCTCTGCCGGTGTAATGAACCCGCAAATCCGATTTGGTGAGGATTTGATGAGCCGGGTGTCCTATGTGATGATGAACCCCGGCGGTGATGTGGAAATGACAAACGCCGTGCGCACCGCGTTGAACGGTCTGGCAAAGGATATTGCCGCAGAGGCCGGGATTGCGCCGGACCTTATCATGGAGGTGGTGTTTGTCTGCAATCCCGTCATGCACCACCTGTTGCTGGGCATTGATCCGGTGGAACTGGGACAGGCGCCGTTTGCCCTGACCACGGCCAATGCACTGACGTTGGCGGCGCGGGATTTGGACCTTGATCAGCTTAATCAGGCCGCGCGGGTTTATGTTTTGCCCTGTATCGCCGGGCACGTGGGTGCGGATGCAGCGGCGGTGGCACTTTCAGAAGAACCAAACAAATCCAAGGATTTGGTGCTGATTGTTGATGTTGGCACCAACGCCGAAATCCTGCTTGGCAACACCAATAAAGTGCTGGCTTGTTCGTCCCCGACCGGCCCGGCCTTTGAAGGCGCGCAGATTTCCAGCGGCCAGCGGGCAGCGCCCGGCGCGATCGAGCGCGTGGAAATTGACGCGGACACCAAGGACCCGCGGTTTCGGGTTATCGGCAGCGATCTGTGGTCAGACGAGCCGGGCTTTGACGCGGTCATCAAAGATACCGGCGTGACCGGCATTTGCGGCTCTGGTATCATCGAGGTTGTGGCGGAAATGCGCATGGCCGGAATTATGGACCGGGGCGGTTTGATCGGCTCTGCCGCGGATGTTGGCACATCACGCTGCGTTCCGGAGGGGCGGACCAATGCCTATGTTCTGCATGACGGCAGCGCGTCCGGCGGGCCATTGATCACCGTAACCCAAGGCGACATTCGTGCCATTCAACTGGCCAAATCAGCGCTTTATGCGGGGGCAAAGCTGTTGATGGATAAGCTGGAGGTGAAAAACGTCGACCGGGTGGTACTGGCTGGTGCATTTGGGGCCCATATTTCGCCAAAACACGCGATGGTTTTGGGCATGATCCCCGATTGTGCACTTAACAAGGTGATCTCTGCTGGCAACGCAGCCGGAACCGGCGCGCGCATTGCCCTGTGCAACGTGGCCTCGCGCATTGAAATCGAACGATTGGTGCGGGAAATTCACAAAGTGGAAACCGCGGTGGAACCAAAATTCCAGGACCATTTCGTCGCCGCCAGCTATATCCCGCACGACAGTGACCCGTTTGTGGAACTGGCGAAGGTCGTCACCCTGCCCGCCCCAAGGTTCAACGCCGGTTCAAACGGAGCCAAGCCAAGACGCCGCCGCCGGGGCTGATCCTGATTGATTGAGAAATGAGCTGTTAACCTGAACCGCCGCCAAAAGGCGGAAAAGCCGGTTCTATCCACCTATAAAAACGTCCGGGCATGGGCGCGGTCTGCGCTTTCCAGATGCGGAATGGCGTTAAACTGGGTCAAAAACGCGGTGCCGCCGATGATCCTGAAACGGCTGTAGGACGCATTATAAGTCATCAGGATCAAATCAATCAGCGCTTGCGTGTCCAGCCCCAAAACCGCCTGCATCATCACCCCGATCGGCCCGCCGGAACTGACAATCAGCGTGTTGTGATCCTGTTTGGCGACCTCTGCAATGGCCGATTTTACGCGGCTTTGAAACGTCTCAAAACGCTCCGGTGCCTGCCTGATCTGGCCATTTTTCCAGGCCTGCATCACCGTAATAAACATGGCCGCCAGCTGTTCGCCGGTTTCGGGTTGGCTGATATTACGCGACTGCCGGTATTCATCTTCCATGCTGTGAAAGGCAATCTCGTTCAAACGCGGATCAAACGTAACCTCATCAAACATAAGCGATTTTTGCATGGCCGACAGGGTTTCCCTATGCCGCCTCAATGTGCCGCAAACCACTTTGTCAGGCGCAGGCAGATGATCCACCACATGCTGCCCCAGCCAGTCTGACTGCTGGTGCCCCAAAGGTGACAAACGGTCATAATCATCCGAACCAAACGATGCCTGCCCGTGGCGTATCAGTATCAGTTCACCCAATTTTCCCCCAAACCGGACCGTTCCGGCAGTTTGTGCGGCGTTGAAGGACTGGTAGGCCCGGCAGGACTCGAACCTGCGACCAAAGCGTTATGAGCGCTCTGCTCTAACCAACTGAGCTACAGGCCCGCCTGCGGGTTGCTTAGCTGCGCCGGGTTGCGCGGTCAAGACGTGCAATCCGGCGTTTTCAAGCGCAAAAATATGCGCTACATCGGCGGCACCTCATGCTGCTGACCCAACCACGGAATTGCGATGAACACCCCCACAAACGGCCTTACCTACGCGCAGTCGGGCGTTGACATAGACGCCGGCAATGCGCTGGTGGAGCGGATAAAACCCCACGCGCGGTCAACCAAACGCCCGGGCGTGATGGACGCGCTGGGCGGGTTTGGGGCGCTGTTTGATCTGAAAGCCGCCGGTTATGTTGATCCCATTCTGGTGGCGGCTACAGATGGCGTTGGCACCAAGCTGAAAATTGCGATTGATACGGATGTTGTAGACACGGTGGGCATCGATCTGGTGGCTATGTGCGTGAATGATCTGGTGTGTCTTGGCGCGGAGCCCTTGTTTTTTCTGGATTACTTTGCCACCGGCAAGTTGCGCCCAGACGCGGCGGAACAGATTATCAGCGGCATCGCTGCCGGGTGTCAGCAGGCCGGAGCGGCCCTGATTGGCGGTGAAACTGCTGAAATGCCCGGGCTTTATCAGGGCGATGATTTTGATCTTGCGGGCTTTGCGGTTGGGGCAATGGAGCGGGGCACAGCACTGCCCAATGGGGTTGTCGCGGGCGATGTTTTACTTGGGATTGCCTCAGACGGCGTGCATTCCAACGGCTTTTCGCTGGTGCGGCGGATTGTCAAGAACAGCGGGCTGACGTGGAACGCGCCCTGCCCCTTTGGCGGGGGCACGCTGGCGGCGGCCCTGCTTTCACCCACCCGCATCTACGTCAAATCCGCGCTGGCCGCCCTTGACGGTGGTGGCGTTCACGCGCTGGCTCATATCACCGGTGGCGGTCTGACTGAAAACCTGCCCCGGATTTTGCCCGAGGGTCTGGGCGCAACCATTGATCTTACCGCCTGGGCCATGCCGCCGGTTTTTGGCTGGCTGGTTGGGCAAGGCGGGCTGGCGCAATCGGAACTGTTAAAAACATTCAACGCCGGGATCGGCATGGTTGTGGTTGTCGCGGCTGACAGGGCCGATATCATTAGCGAAGTTCTGTGTAAGAACGGCGAAAATGTCAAAGCAATCGGCCATGTCACAAGCGGCGAGACCATCACCTATACCGGCACCCTGACGTGAGCCGCAAACGGGTTGCCATTTTGATTTCGGGCACCGGATCAAACATGGTGGCACTGGTTGACAGCATGACGGGCAACCATCCGGCCCGGCCTGTTTTGGTTCTCAGCAACAACGCCGATGCACCGGGTTTAGTCAGTGCAAAAGACCGCGGTATTGCCACAGCGGTTGTCGATCACCGGCCGTTTGAGGGTGACCGGCATGCTTTTGAAGCAGCCTTGCAGGCAAAATTGCATGAATTTCAGCCCGATATCCTGTGCCTTGCCGGGTTTATGCGGATATTGACCGCGGAATTTATTGCCAAATGGACGGGTAAAATGCTGAACACCCATCCCTCGCTGCTGCCCAACTATAAGGGCCTGAACACCCACGCCCGGGTTTTGGCGGCGAAAGAGACGGTTCACGGCTGCAGCGTGCACGAGGTGACGGCAGAACTGGACACCGGGCCGATCCGCGGTCAGGCGCGCGTTGAAATCATGCCGGATGATACAACCGATATTCTGGCGGTGCGGGTTCTGGCGATGGAGCACCGGCTGTACCCGCTTGTTCTGCGGCGGTTTGCAGGTGGTGAAAGATCGCCGGTCTTTTTACCGTGAGCAACGTTTCGAGCATCCGAAACCTTGGCCCGGCGGTCGAGGCGATGTTCGCCCAAATTGGGATAACCACCGCTGAACAGCTGATTGATATCGGTGCCGACGACGCTTACCGCCAACTGCTGGCAAACGGTGTGCGTCCGCATTTCATCGGCTATTACGCGCTTGTCATGGGATTGCAGGGGCGACCCTGGAACGATTGTCAGGGCAAGGAAAAAGACGCCCTGCGCACCCGCTTTGAGACGCTAAAGGCAGCGCGTCCGGTACAGGCAGCGAACAAATCAGAAATTGAAGCGGTTCTTGACCGCATCGGCGTGATCAAGCCTGAGCGCTGATTCTGTATGGCCATTCATGGCAAAGAACGCAGCACCTGTTTTCATCTTTGCCCAAATACTCAAAAAACTAAACCGTCGGCGCCGGGCTGGTCTTACGTGTTGAGTATTTGGGCAAAGATGAAATTCTCAGGGAAACAGGAAACGGTGCCAATATTTGATATTTAACACCGTTTTGGCTGTTCCCAATCAGCCCACCATTTCCAATCCGGCAAAGAAATACGCGATTTCCACAGCGGCTGTTTCCGGCGCGTCAGAGCCGTGAACGGAGTTTTCACCAAGGGACAGCGCGTGTTCTTTGCGTATGGTGCCGGGTTCCGCGTCGGCGGGGTTTGTCGCGCCCATCACCTGGCGGTTGAGTGCAACGGCGTCTTCGCCCTCCAGCACCTGCACCACGATCGGACCCGAAGCCATAAACTCGCACAATTCGTCATAAAACGGACGTTCTTTGTGGACCTCATAAAAAACGCCGGCCTGGGCTTTTGTCAGATGGATGCGTTTTTGCGCGATGATGCGCAATCCGGCGTCTTCCAGCATCGCGGCGATCTTGCCTGTCAGGTTGCGTTTGGTCGCGTCGGGTTTGATGATTGAAAAAGTGCGCTGCAGGGCCATTTACGTCGTCCTTTGATTGAATTTGCGGCCAACTAGCATGGCTTGCCGGGCTTGAAAAGGCACGTTTTTGCCGGGCCCGCGCCGATTGACACCACGGGTGCCATAAGGCATTCCCCGCCCCATGTTACGCATCTCTGACATCAGTTTTTCCATCGAAGGGCGGCCGCTGTTTGTGGACACCGGTGTGGTGATCCCGACCGGGCACAAGGTGGGTTTTGTCGGACGCAACGGCACCGGCAAAACCACGTTGTTTAACCTGATCACGGATGAATTGCATCTGGACGGCGGGCAAATTTCTGTGCCCAGGGGCGCACGGATTGGCGGGGTGGCGCAGGAAGCACCGGCCAGCCAAATGTCGTTGATTGATACGGTTTTGCAGGCCGATGTCGAGCGGTTGAACCTGCTGGCAGAGGCGGAAACGGCAACGGATCCCACCCGCATCGCTGATATTTATGCCCGTCTGGGGGATATCGACGCCTATTCCGCTGACGCCCGCGCCGCGGCCATATTGTCGGGCCTTGGATTTGATCAGGCCGCGCAACAGCGCCCCTGTGCCGATTTTTCCGGCGGCTGGCGCATGCGCGTGGCACTGGCGGCGGTGCTGTTTTCGGCACCGGACATTTTGTTGCTGGATGAGCCGACAAACTATCTTGATCTGGAAGGCACGATCTGGCTGGAAACCTATCTGGCCAAATACCCGCATACGGTGCTGGTGATTTCCCACGACCGGGCATTGCTGAACCGTTCGGTCAACTCGATCCTGCATCTGCACCAGCAAAAGCTGACGTTGTGGACCGGTGGATATGACCAGTTTGACGCGGCCCGGCGTGAAAAGCTGGCGCAACAGGCCGCACAGCGCAAAAAGCAGGATGCACGGCGGGCACATTTGCAAAAATACGTGGATCGTTTCCGCTATCAGGCGACCAAAGCCAAGCAGGCACAATCGCGCCTGAAAATGATCGCCCGCATGACACCGATTGCCGATGACAGGCAGTCCGGCACCCTGGCGTTTAACTTTCCGTCGCCCGAAGAATTGTCACCACCGATTATCAAGCTGGAAGATGTTGCGGTCGGTTATGACGGCACGCCAGTGTTGCGCGGTCTTGATCTGCGTATAGACCAGGACGACCGCATCGCCCTGTTGGGGGCAAACGGAGAGGGGAAATCCACCTTATCCAAGCTGCTGGCCGGGCGTCTTAAGCCCATGACGGGGCGCATCCATGCCTCTTCCAAACTGCGGGTTGGCTATTTTGCTCAGCATCAGGTGGACGAGCTTGACCTTGACGACACGCCGCTTCAGCACATCCGCACATTGCGCCCACAGGAAACACCGGCCCGCCAGCGGGCGCGGCTGGCTGCGGGTGGACTGGGGCCTGATCAGGCGGATATAGTTGTGCGCAAATTGTCTGGCGGGCAAAAATCCCGTCTGTCACTTTTGATTGCCACCATTGATGCGCCGCACATCCTGATTTTGGACGAGCCCACCAACCACCTTGATATTGAAAGCCGCGAGGCGCTGGTGATGGCGCTGAACGACTATACCGGGGCTGTCATTCTTGTCAGCCACGACCCGCATCTGATTTCACTGGCGGCGGATCGTCTGTGGCTGGTGCAGGGCGGTCAGGTGAACGTTTATGACGAGGACATGAACGCCTATCGTAATTTGCTGCTGTCCCAAAGGGGTGCAGCTGGCAAACCGGCAAAAGAAACCGCCAAGACCCCACCGCCGCCGCGCACCACGGGAACCGGCAAAAAAACCAACATTCAGCCACTTCAAGCGGATGTCAAGACCTGTGAAGACCGGTTGGCCAAACTGGAAGATATGCAGACACGTCTTGATAAAAGCCTTGCCAATCCCGATCTTTACAATGGCGAAAACGCTGCACGAGTGAAGGATTTGCAAATGAAACACAGTGAATTGCAGGCGGCCCAGAAACGCGCCGGCGATCTGTGGGTGAAAGCGGTGGAACGGCTGGAAGCCGCCAAAGCATGAGTGGTGACGATACCGCCAGCCTGATTTACCTGCTGGTTTTGGGCGTGGCCATCAGCGCCTGGGTATTTGCCCGCTATCGCCACCGGCTGACCCAGGCACTGCAACAGGCGCTGTTGTGGGTGCTGTTGTTTTTGGGCGTTGTGGTGTTGTACGGCTTTAAAGACGACCTGCAAAGCACGGTGTTTCCGCGGCAGGCGGCGGTTTTTGACGGCGAGCGTTTTGCGCTTGCCCGCGCCGCAGACCGGCATTTTTACCTGACGCTGGATGTGAACGGTGTGGACATTGATTTTGTGATCGACACCGGGGCCACCGGCGTGGTGCTCAGCCGTGCAGACGCGCAGGCGGTCGGGTTTGAGCCTGAAAACCTGCTGTACCTCGGCATTGCCAACACCGCCAACGGACAGGTGCGCACCGCACGGGTAAAGCTGAAAACTGTACGTCTGGGCGATTTCGCAGACCAGAACGTCACCGCATGGGTGAATGACGGTGAACTGGACACGTCCCTGCTTGGCATGACCTACCTGTCGCGGTTTTCCAGTATCGAGATTACCGGGGACACGTTGTTTTTGACGCGGTGAGGGGGCTTTCGCTCTCTGGCTGAAATTGATGATTTGGTTAAAATACGGTGGGTAACAAACATTCACCATTTTCCCATGATGTGCCGCGGGGTTGATCTTAGCAATGATACAGGGCAATTTTATTGAAGTTTAGCGCCCAAATTCCGGATGCACATCAAATACCTTGACCCAAATCTTTTCAAACCGGGCTTTTGCCGGTGCGCTGTCAAAACGGGCCCGCAAATGGCGGTGACGAAATCCGCAATGCCCAAGCTGGCCCTGATAGGTCAGATCATAGTGCCAGACCATTTCTATTCCCGGCAAACCAAATGTTTTGAGGTCCACCACAACGGGAAAGTCCGACGATTCAGTAAAAACCGTTTCGTGCTGTTCGTATCCAGTTTCGTCGGTTCCGCAGATAAATCTGGATTCGTGTACGCCTTCTTCCTTAACGCCGCCGCCAGCCGCCAATTTCTTGTGCTGTGAAACGTCAACGCCGCAGAGGTCTTTGAACAGCGCGCGTAAAAAGCTTGGAGGGCCCGGCAAGGCGGTAAGGTCTTCAACGTCCCCGTGCGCGGGCTCCTGAACCATTCCGCCAACCAAAATCATCCAGTTCGGCGCACCGGGCCCGTTCATACTTCGTGGCATCTGCCTTCCAATCCCTGTTCTTACCCCACCATCATAAACCCGCGCTTGATCGCGTGGTCCTGAAAGGCCTCCAGAACCCAGTAATCTTCGGCTGTTGTCAAGGTGACGCCCTTAAGCAGAAGCCGGGTGCGGCACGGGGCAAGTTTTTCATCCTCAAACACCTTCTGCAGCGCATTTTGTACCTGTACAACCTGCGCCTCAGGCATCTGCGCGCTGACAACAAAGGGTGGTGCAGGCGCTGGATAAGTGCTGCCCAGCACCTTAATGCCATCCAGCGTTTCGGGGTATTTTATTTGCAACAGTGCCAGCGTCACGCTGTCAATCGCGGCCACATCCACCTGCCCATTTTGCACCAGTTCAAGACTGGCAAAATGGCTGCCGCTGACGGTCAATGTGGCGAAAAAATCCCCCGCCCCGTGGCGTTGCGAGATCAGATGGCGCAGCGCGCTCATGCCGGAATGACTTTCCGGCCCGTTGATTGCGGCACGTGTGCCGATCATGTCACGAACGTCTTTGAACGGGCTGTGCTGTCGAACGATGATCTGGCTGCTGTAGTTGCCATCCGAACAACCAGGCGCGGAATAGAGCGGTGTTGCAATCGGGCGCAGGGTTTCCTTGTGCCGCGCGATCACGTCAAAGCCGCAGCACTGGCTGAAAAACAGATCCGGATCATCCCAAAGTTCAGAGACTGCGCAACCGCGTGTCAGTTGATCCGGCACACCCGAAAATCCGTGACGGCGCAGTTCACGCGCCAGTGCGGCCCAAAACACATCGTTGGAGTCACGGGTCGCGTCCATATCATACATCGGCAGACTGGCTGTCGCCATCAGTCACCATCGGGTTTTCAAGAAACGGTATCGTTCAGGGATATATCCCGATTTTCGGTTCAATTCCATCAGAATTTCGCCCGGGCGGCTTTTTGGTTCAGGGCTGGTTCTTTTGCGCCTTTGCCTGCCAGTTGCCGCTCTCCTGTGACCAGTATTTCGCCGGTAATCCGGCGTCTGTCAGGGTTTTCCACTGGCCACGCGCCACTTCCAGCGCCGCCGGATCATTGCCGTCAAATATCACGCAAACGCGCTGGTAGCCCTGACATTCCTCAGTTCTGACATCACAGCCATCAACCGCCATCATGATCTCGGCGTGATTGGTGTTTTCATCGCTGAGTGTCAGCAATACCGGCTGCATATCCGACCGATCCCGATCCGCAATCCCATGCGCCAAAAATCCGGTGTCATTCTGGGTCCATAACAGATCATCCAGCCATTTCAAACGGTTGGCGGACGAAAGTTTCAACAGCACGCGCCAGTTTCGGCCGCGACATTTCGCCAGCAAATCGGCGAGGGTCACCGGCAGGGACGTGCGCGTCAGGTGGTAGAAATAGACCTCTGCCATTTAGGGTTCAAACCGGTCCCGGATCAGGCGGTCCAGCGTGCGCACACCCCACCCGGTGGCCCCCTTGGGCGCAAATTTGGTTTCCGTCTTTGTCAGCGCCACCCCGGCGATATCCAGATGTATCCAGGGCGTTTCCTTTTTGACAAAGCGCTGCAGGAACTGCGCCGCTGTAATGGACCCGGCAGAGCGCCCGCAGGAATTTCGCATATCGGCCACGCGGGATTTCAGCATTTTATCGTAGGCGGTGCCAAGGGGCATGCGCCAGGCCCCTTCCCGTTCCGCCGCAGCGGCTTTCAGGAAATTGCCGCACAGCGTATCATGATTGGAAAAAACACCGGCGTTTTCGTGGCCAAGTCCCACGATTATCGCCCCCGTCAGCGTGGCCAGATTGATCATGCCGCTCGGTTGAAACCGCTCTTGGGTATACCAAAGGATATCGGCCAGAACCAGACGCCCTTCGGCATCGGTGTTGATCACCTCAATCGTGTCTCCTTTCATGGACCGCACCACGTCACCGGGCCGTTGGGCAAGACCGTCCGGCATGTTTTCCACCAGCCCGACAACGCCAACCACATTGGCTTTGGCCCGACGAAGCGCCAGCGTGCGCATAACACCTGCCACGACACCGGCACCGCCCATATCCATCGTCATGTCTTCCATGCCACCGGCCGGTTTCAGTGAAATTCCGCCGGTGTCAAACACCACACCCTTGCCGACAAGGGCAAAGGGTGCCTCCTCTCCGCCACCGTTCCATTTCATCACCACCACTTTTGATGGCGACGCCGAGCCCATGCCCACGCCCAGCAACGCCCGCATCCCCAGTTTTTCAAGCTCCGGTTCCTCTAAAATCTCCACATCCAGCCCCAGTTCGTGCATGGCGGCCAGCCGGGCGGCAAAATCGGTTGTGGTCAGGATATTTGACGGCTCGTTCACCAGATCGCGGGTGAAAAACACGCCCTCGGTCACCGCTGCCATCTGTGCTGCTGTTGCCGCCACCTCTTCCGGTTTGTTGACAGAGAAGGAAACAGCTGTGGGGTCAGCTTCGGTTTTGTCCAGCGTCTTGTGGACGTCAAATTTATAAGACCGCAAGGCCAACCCCAATGAAATATCTGCCGATTTGGAATTTCCGCCCGCCAGAACATGCAAAGGTTCAGCGTCTTTGAACATGGCGATTGCCACCCCGGCACCACGGGCGGCGCGCTGGCTTGGCTTTTTGTCAAGCTTGATCACCTGAACCGCATCACACTTCAGACCGGCGGGAAAAGAAATCACATGGCCCGCGCCGCTTTTCATCTTTTGAAAAGCAGCACTGGCCGCAAACCGGGCAATCGCGCCTTTGCTCAGCGTGTTAACTTTGCGTGTAGTTGCATCCATCGACCCTTTATCATTCAAGAAGATGGCGATTTTGCCCTCCAGTTTTGCAATGTCATTAAGCGAGGTTTCTGAAAAATTGATCTGCAATGGCGTGGTCATGATCGGCGGTTCCTTGCTGCCCGTTGTGTTTTCACAGACCCTAATCAAGGGCGCTGGGAATATCCAGATAACACTGTCGCCCTGCGAACAATTGCGCTAGTTTGCGGTTTGAAACGCGACGGGCAGTTTCGGGGGAGCACATTGGTCCGAATTGACAGATACGTCCTGGCCTTGCTGATGGGGCCTTTTGGCTTTTTCGCCTTGATATTGATCGGGATTTTCTGGGTGAACCGGGCAATTGGCGTGTTTGACGATCTGATCGGAAACGGTCACAACCTGCAAATTTTTCTTGAACTGGTGGTGCTTTTTTTACCCCAGGTGGTGTTGCTTGTGCTGCCCACCGTTGCCTTTGCCGCGGCTGTCTATGTGTCAAACCGCATGCATTCAGACAGCGAGATCGTGGTGCTGATGGGTGCCGGGCTAAGCCCGTTTCGTCTGATCCGCCCGTTTGTAATTTTTGGCGTTCTGGTGTCGCTGCTGGCGGCATTGCTAAGCCATATTCTGGTGCCAATCAGCCAGTCTGAGATCCTTGAGCGCCAAAAAGAGCTGACCGAGGATCTGGCAGCGCAGTTTATCGTTGACGGTACGTTTTTGCATCCCGCCGATGGCGTTTCCTTTTATATCAGGGAAATAGACGCCGCCGGGCAATTGTTTGACATCTTTTTGCATGACCAAAGCGAGCAAGACCAAATCAACACCTATACCGCCAAGCGGGCGCTTTTGCTGCGGGTGGACAATTCGGCCAAGCTGATCATGTTTGAAGGATTGATTCAAACCTTGAACGTCCAAACCAATGTTTTGTCCAAGGTGCAGTTTGACGATTTTGTCTTTGATCTGGCGCCATTTATTGACTTTGATGTGGAGCGAAAGCGTGCAATCAGTGACTATTCCACTTGGGCAGCGCTGTTTCCCACCGATGAAATGGTAGCGGACACCGGGAAAACCAGCGCGCAGTTTCGGCACGAGGCGCACGACCGCATCGTGCAACCCATCCACGCGATCATGTTTCCGCTGATCGGTATGGCGGCCCTGATGCTTGGCGGTTTCAGCCGTTTTGGCGTCATCTGGCAGATTTCGCTGGCGGTGCTGTTTATCACGGCTCTTGCGGTGACGCTGGGGCCGATCCGGGTGATGGTCAAGAACGATATTTCATTTTGGCCATTCTTGTATCTGCCTGATATCGTGGGACTTTTTGCAGCCATCGGCATGATTTACCTGGCCTCCAGAAAGCGTCGTAAATCCAGAATTCGCCAGATGCGTTATCGGCGGTCAAAGCCATGACCCTGCATCTTTACTTTGCCCGCAAATTTGCGTTGCGGTTTTTTCTGGTTCTGCTGGGTTTTCTGCTGATTGTGGCGCTGATTGAAAGCGTGGAGCTGCTGCGCCAGTTCAGGCGGCAGGACGTGCCCTATTCCACCGCGCTGTATCTGTCGCTGCTCAGCTCTGCGCCGGTCACCTATCGGGTGTTTCCGTTTATCGTCACGCTGGCCACATTGGGAATTTTCCTTGATTTGGCCCGTTCCAGCGAAATGATCGCAACCCGGGCTGCCGGACGGTCGGCGTTGCGGGCGCTGGTGGCACCGGTTCTGGCGGCCTTTGTGATCGGTCTGATCTCGGTTGCGGCCCTAAATCCGATTTTGGCCACCACCAGTAAAGTTTATGAAACGTC
>Ga0114934_10001178_pt1 | contig 16984 bp, 19 predicted proteins | sample 4SBtaG_2_FD_99695 | JGI IMG/M metagenome (GOLD analysis project Ga0114934, IMG submission 99695) | Deep subsurface microbial communities from Kolumbo volcano to uncover new lineages of life (NeLLi) - 4SBTROV10_white metaG | ecosystem: Environmental > Aquatic > Marine > Volcanic ...
ATAATTTTATAATGTAGTATCGCTTTTTTAGTATTATTTGTTTCCTTGGTAAAAGCAGTTGATTTATTATTTTTAGGATTCTTCTTTAACCAATGTATTAACTTGTATGTCTCTTTTGGAGGTTTTTGACCAACAATAGCCCAATAGGTTTTGCTAATATTTTTATCAGCAAACAATTTGTTTAAGCGTGATAATGCTTTTGAAGTTCTTGCAAATACAACAATTCCAGTAGTTGGTCTGTCTAAACGATGTACAACACCAAGATAAACGCTTCCAGGTTTTTTGTATTTGTCTTTTATGTATTCTTTTACAACGTCGCTAAGCGGTTTGTCTCCAGTTTTATCACCTTGAACAATATCTCCAGCACGTTTATTGACTATAATGATGTGGTTATCTTCATAAAGAACTTGAAGATTGTTTTTATTTGATAAAGTTTTAGACACGTTAGATTTTTAGACTGTTAGACTGTTAGATTGTTAGAATTATTTTAATGTAGATTTAAATTTAGATGTCATTCTTACAATTTCATCTATTTCGGATATTAAATAATCAAGTTTTTTTTTAGAAATAAACTTTAAATCTAAAGCAATTAAAAGTTGTGTTTCAATTTCATAAGCTGAACCAATAGCAATCTGGAGAAATCTTGTAAAATCTTTATTTGAATGTCTTGAAGAACCTTCTGCTATATTTGAAGGTATAGAAACTGATGCTCGCCTTAATTGATTTGTTAATCCAAACTTTTCAGAATCAGGAAATTTGGATGTTACCTCATAAATTTTTGAACAGAAACACCTACTTCTTTTCCAAATTTCTAAATCTTTAAAACGATGCATAACATTTCTTTTCTAAAAATCTAAGTTATCTAATAATCTAAAGATCTAGTATTGTTCCTCATCATTAGGAAAATCTACATTCTTTACATCTGTTACATATTGCGAAATAGCTTTAGTCATACCTTCGTATAAATGCATATAACGGCGTAAAAAACGAGGGTTAAATTCGTGTGTCATTCCTAACATGTCGTGTAACACAAGCACTTGCCCATCCACTCCATTTCCAGCACCAATACCTATAATAGGAATGCTCACACTTTCAGCAACTTTTTTTGCCAATGCTGCTGGAATTTTTTCAAGAACAATGCCAAAGCATCCAATTTTCTCAAGCATTTTAGCATCTTCAATAAGTTGAGCAGCTTCATGTTCGTCTTTGGCTCTAACTGTATAAGTGCCAAATTTGTATATAGATTGAGGTGTTAAACCCAAGTGTCCCATAACAGGAATTCCGGCATTCAGAATACGTTTTATAGAATCTTTTACTTCTTTACCACCTTCAACCTTTACCGCATGTCCACCGCTTTCTTTCATAATTCTTATGGCTGAACGTAACGCTTCTTTAGGGTCACTTTGATAACTTCCAAAAGGCAAATCTACCACTACAAGTGCACGATCAATAGCGCGTATGACTGATGACGCGTGATAAATCATTTCGTCTAAAGTAATAGGTAGCGTGGTTTCGTGACCTGCCATCACATTACTTGCCGAATCACCAACCAAAATAACATCAATGCCAGCACCATCTACTATTTTCGCCATCGTGTAATCGTATGCTGTAAGCATCGATATTTTTTCGCCATTAGCTTTCATATCAACTAATGTTTTTACTGTAATTCTCTTATATTCCTTTTTTGAAGTAGACATGATTGTTGGATTATTTAGAGTATAAAAATACTAAATATTGATATAGTTAAGCCTTGTGTTAACCTTTTCTTTAAATCTTTTTAGATATATTGTGAACACTTATTTTAGTGAAAATTAATTATCATGAAACATACACTATTTCTAATTGCAATATTGTGCACAGTTTTGGTTAATGCTCAAACATATGAAACTGCAAATGTAAAAGCTGCTATTGATACTTTTTTTGAAGGTTTTCATAAAGGCGACACAACTTTAATGAAGACTGTGATGATGGGTAAATTTATAACACAAACAGCGTTTAAAAATAAAGACGGAAAAGATGTATTACGAACAGAAGATTCGTCTAAACTTCTTGATGCTATTGGTAGACGACCTGCAGATCAAAAATGGGATGAACGTTTAAAGGACTACATTATTAAAGTAGATGGGAATATGGCAAATGCTTGGACGCCTTATGAATTTTGGATCAATGGTAATTTTAGCCATTGCGGCGTCAACTCATTCCAACTGTTTCATGATAATGGACAGTGGAAAATCATCTATTTAATTGACACTAGACAGCGTACGGGCTGTAATGAGATAAAAGATTAACAATCAGATAAACTCACTCTAACCGCTAAACCACCTTCTGAAGTTTCTTTGTATTTGTTATTCATGTCTTTTGCGGTTTCCCACATGGTATCTACAACTTTATCTAAAGGCACTTTAACATGTTTAGGATCGGTATCTAAAGCAAGTTCAGCAGCATTTATTGCTTTTATTGCTCCCATAGAATTACGCTCAATACAAGGCACTTGTACTAAACCACCAATAGGATCACAGGTTAGACCTAAATGATGTTCCATAGCGATTTCGGCAGCTATCATAACTTGTTCTGGGTTTCCACCCAATAATTCGCAAAGCGCACCTGCAGCCATGGCAGAAGAGACGCCAATTTCTGCTTGACAACCTCCCATTGCAGCAGATATTGTTGCTCCTTTTTTAAAGATGCTTCCTATTTCTCCAGCAACCAATAAGAACCGTTTGATTTCTTTAAATCCAGCTTCATGATTCTCTATAACCAAATAGTACATCAATACCGAAGGGATAACTCCAGCACTTCCGTTTGTAGGAGCAGTAACTACGCGACCTAATGAAGCGTTAACTTCATTAACACTCAATGCAAAACAGCTTACCCATTTTAATATTTGACGAAACTTTACTTCTGTTTCTCTAATACTTTCAAGCCATTCTTGAGGTGTATTATACGGCACATCTCCAATTAGTTTTTGGTGTATATCAAAAGCACGACGACGTACATTTAATCCTCCTGGTAGCTTTCCTTCTGTATGACAACCTATATACATACATTCTAACATGGTATGCCAAATGCGAATAAGTTCAAAATCGATTTCTGTTTCTTGTCGTAAAGATTTTTCATTCTCTAAGACAATTTCAGAGATTAATTTGTTTTCTTTAGAACAATAAGCTGACAATTCAGAAGCTTTAGCAATTGGAAATGGAAATGTTTTATAGATTTTTAAGTTTTCTTTGGCATGCGTTAATGCTTCCTTTACAACAAAGCCACCACCAATAGAGTAGAAGGTAGACATATAATCTTTACCATTAATAGTTGCAGTAAACATGATACCATTAGCATGAAATGGAAGGAATGTTTTATCAAAAATGATATCAGTTTCAGGATTGAAAGCAATGCTCTTTTCACCATTAAAGTTTAAAAGATGAGTAGATTGAATAGTTTGAATAATACTGTCAATTGATGCTATAGGAATTGTTTCTGGATTAGCACCTGTAAGTCCTAACATAATGGCCAAATCTGTGGCATGCCCTTTTCCTGTTAATGATAGCGAGCCATACAAATCTACTTTAATAGTTTCGACAGCATTAAAACGGTTTTCAGATTTAAGTTCATCAATCCAACGCTCAGCAGCACGCCAAGGCCCTAAAGTATGAGAACTTGAAGGACCAATTCCTATTTTAAGCATATCAAAAACCGAGATACATTCCATTTGCTAATACTTTTTTGTATTTGGACAAATATACACGTTGTGTACTTAAAATAGTAGGGACAAGATTTAATTATTTTATATAAAAAAAGTCCAAAATTATACTTTTGGACTTTATAGTTTTACCTGGATGATTTGTCATCTAAAATCAATACTTTGAATGTTATTTACATTTAACACAGCATTAATATTTGATACATCAATACCATCAATGTTATCAGCTGGTACAACAACAACTCTAAAAACTTGACCTTGTGTCCAAACATCATCTAAAATATTGAAATCTGTAGTACCATCTAAAAAGAAGCGAACGTCTTCTTGGGTAAAATCGAAGTTGTAAACCAGACTGCCATCATCAAATGTAACCGTTTGTGGCATTAAACGCCATATATCTTGTCCGTTAGATGTGTCCCATAAAATGTAGACTAAAGTTACATCTGATGGTAATACGGTAAATCCGTAAGGTTCAATAAATTCAAAATTGTTGGCGGTATTAAAATCGACTTCAATTTCAAAAGCAGATGAAACTATAATTTCGCCATCTAATCCATCCAACCCATCAAATCCTGGAGGTCCTGGATCGCCTTCACAAGATGTTAATAATAAAGCAAATACTGTAATTAAGGATAATATACGTTTCATATAAATATAGTTTTATTGTTATATATCAAATCATATACCAAAGTGATATTTAGATAAATATGTTTTACGAAATTTTCGTCTGACATCATGTCATATTTTTTGCCATGGCATAATGATTGACTATATCAAGATGTATTTAAAATAAAACAGAACACAATTAAAGAATAAATAAAGTTATGAGTAAAATTATTGGAATCGATTTAGGAACAACAAACTCATGCGTTTCGGTAATGGAAGGTAATGAGCCAGTTGTAATCCCAAACGCGGAAGGTAAACGTACTACACCATCAGTAATTGCTTTTGTTGAAGGCGGAGAAATTAAAGTTGGCGACCCAGCAAAACGACAAGCTGTGACAAATCCAACCAAAACGGTATATTCAATTAAGCGTTTTATGGGAAATAAGTTCTCTGAATCTAAAAAGGAAATAGAGCGAGTACCATATAAAGTTGTAAAAGGTGATAACGATACACCAAGAGTAGATATTGATGGTCGTTTATACACACCTCAAGAATTATCAGCAATGGTACTTCAAAAAATGAAAAAAACTGCCGAAGATTATTTAGGGCAAGATGTAGCTGAAGCAGTAATTACTGTGCCTGCATATTTTAACGATGCACAACGTCAAGCCACTAAAGAAGCAGGTGAAATTGCAGGTTTAAATGTTCGTAGAATTATTAACGAACCAACTGCTGCAGCATTGGCTTATGGAATGGATAAAAAAGGTACAGATCAAAAAATAGTAGTATTCGATTTTGGTGGAGGAACACACGATGTATCTATCTTAGAACTTGGAGATGGCGTTTTTGAAGTTTTGTCAACTGATGGAGATACACATTTAGGTGGTGACGATGTAGATGAAAAAATTATCAATTGGTTAGCCGATGAATTTAAGACTGAAGAGGATATGGACTTACGTAAAGATCCAATGTCTTTACAACGTTTAAAAGAAGCTGCCGAAAAAGCGAAGATTGAGTTATCATCTTCAGCACAAACAGAAATTAATTTGCCATATATCACAGCTACTGCAAGTGGACCAAAACACTTGGTAAGAACACTTACAAAAGCAAAATTTGAGCAATTAATTGACGATTTGGTAAAACGTACAATTGAGCCATGTGCTTCGGCTTTAAAAGCAGCGGGATTATCTAAAAATGATATTAACGAAGTGATATTAGTAGGAGGGTCTACACGTATTCCTGCAGTACAAGAAGCTGTTGAAAAATTCTTCGGAAAAACACCAAGTAAAGGTGTTAACCCTGATGAAGTAGTTTCACTAGGAGCAGGGATTCAAGGTGGTGTTTTAACTGGTGATGTAAAAGATGTATTGTTATTAGATGTTACACCATTATCGTTAGGTATTGAAACTATGGGTAATGTAATGACTAAGCTTATAGATGCTAATACAACAATCCCAACAAAGAAATCTCAAGTATTCTCAACAGCTGCCGACAATCAGCCTTCTGTAGAAATTCATGTATTACAAGGAGAGCGTCCAATGGCTGTAGATAATAATACAATTGGTCGTTTTCATTTAGATGGTATTCCACCAGCAAGAAGAGGTACACCACAAATTGAAGTAACTTTTGATATTGATGCTAATGGAATTATTAAAGTATCTGCGACTGATAAGGCTACAAATAAAACTCAAGATATTCGTATTGAAGCCTCTTCAGGTTTAACAGATGCTGAAATTGAGAAAATGAAGCAAGATGCTGAAGCTAATGCAGAAGCTGATGCTAAAGCAAAAGAAACAGCAGAAAAATTGAATGCTGCCGATGCTATGATTTTCCAAACAGAGAGTCAGCTAAAAGAGTTTGGTGATAAATTATCTGATGATAAAAAACAACCTATCGAGGCCGCTTTGGAAGAGTTAAAAAAAGCTTATGAAACTAAAGACATAGCCATTATTGACCCAGCTTTAGAAAAAATAAACGAAGCATGGAAAGTTGCTAGCGAAGAAATGTACAAAGCGCAAGCTGATGCTCAACAAGGTGGCGCTGCACCAGATGCTGAAGCAGGAAGCGATACTACTGAAGAAAGTGATGTAGAAGACGTAGATTTCGAAGAAGTCAAGTAGCCTGTCCTGAGCGCAGTCGAAGGATAGATTTCGAAGAAGTGAAATAAATATCATTCTGAATGAAATGAAGAATCTCAATTAAGATAACATAAATTATTTTAACATTAAGAAAAGCGTAATCATTAATTTGATTACGCTTTTTGTTTGTTATTTAATTTATAGGATGCGATATGTTATGCATGCATAATTATAATTATATTTGGCATGTACTTCAAACATTAGAGTAGAAGTATTAATTTATAATGATTGTTCATTTAAAAAAATTCCTGCTTTCGCAGGAATGACATAGCCATGACAAAACTCACACAACTCCTAAATATTAAGTATCCTATAATACAAGCACCAATGTTTTTGGTGTCAAATACAGCCATGGTTATTGAAGCTATGAAAGGCGGTATTGCAGGTTGTATTCCGGCACTAAACTATAGAACCTTAGATGAGCTGCGTGCTGCTATAAAAGAATTAAAAGCAGCAAAGGTTGAAGGTGGTTCGTTTGGGTTTAACCTTATTGTAAACAAATCAAATATCAAATACAAAGGTCAGTTAGAAGTGATTTGTGAAGAAGGTTGCGATTTTATTATTACGTCATTAGGAAGCCCTGAAGAAACCATCAAGCAAGCTCATGCTGTTGGTATAAAAGTATTTTGCGATGTTGTAGATTTAAAATTTGCTCAAAAAGTAGAGGGTTTAGGTGGCGATGCTATTATTGCAGTAAATAATGAAGCTGGAGGACACCGAGGAAATATGACTCCTGAAGCATTAATTAAAGAATTAGTTACCAATTGTAATATTCCAGTAATTTCCGCAGGTGGTGTTGGCCAGAAGGCAGATATTGATAAGATGTTAAGCTATGGAGCCGAAGGTGTCTCAGTTGGAAGTCCGTTTATTGCATCTACCGAAGCTAATGTTACTAAGGAATACAAACAAGCCTGTGTAGATTACGGCGCCAATGATATTATTATGACTGAGCGCATTTCAGGAACACCCTGTACAGTAATTAATACACCTTATGTAAAAAAGATAGGGACTAAACAAACGTGGATAGAATCGGTATTGAATAAAAATAAAAAGTTAAAGAAGTGGGTAAAAATGATTCGCTTTTCTATTGGGATGAATGCCACTAAAAATGCAGCTACAAAAGCAACTTATAAAACAGTTTGGGTTGCAGGACCTAGTATTGAACATACTAATTCAATTTTGCCAACAAAAGAGATTGTAAATAAATTGGTTAAATAATTAAATAATATAAAATGTCAAATCAAGGCTTAAAAGTAAATCCTTTTAAAAAGTTATTACATAAATTAAAAAGCAGTTATAACGATTCTCGAGTAAACGCTTCCAATGAGAATGACTTAGATAGATTAGGAAAAATATACGGTACCGATAAAATAGGAAAGCATTTTTATACCCAGCATTATAGTTCACACTTCGAAAGCTTTAGAGACAAGGAAATTAACATGCTCGAAATTGGTGTCGGAGGCTATAAAAAGCCATTAAAAGGCGGAAAGTCTTTACGAATGTGGAAAAAGTATTTTCCTTTAGGAAACATATTTTCTATAGATATTTACGATAAGTCGCCACTTCAGGAAGACAGAATAAAGATATTTAGAGGGAGTCAAGTAGATGAAGTTTTTTTACAGAAGGTAGTTAAAGAGATTGGTGAAATTGATCTTATTATTGATGATGGCAGCCATATTAATGAGCATGTTATTGAAACCTTTAAACTTTTATTTCCAAAGCTAAAAGATGGTGGTATTTATGCTATTGAAGATACACAAACATCGTATTGGAAAAAATATGGAGGCGATAGCGAGGATTTAAATAACCCTAAAACAATGATGAACTTTTTTAAGAGCTTAACAGACGCATTAAATAATAAAGAATTTATAATTCCTAATTACAAGCAAAACTATTTTGATAAAAAAATAATCTCTATGCATTTTTATCATAATATGATATTTATTTATAAAGGCGATAACGATGAAAAATCTAATATAGTGGTTAATAACCAACTGAAATAAGCTGATTTCAAAATATTTTAGTATTGGAAAATGATAGAATTATTGTTTTTTTCAGGAGAAGATTGTGGTGTTTGTCAGGTTCTTAAACCTAAGTTACTTGATGAAGTAAGCTCAAACTTTCCCGAAGTAGCCATACAAGTTATTAATACCAGTAGCCAAGTGGAGTTAGCCGCTCAACATTTAGTATTTATGGTACCTGTTGTTATAATTTTAGTAAATAAGAAAGAATCCTACCGCTTTGCAAGAAGTTTTTCAGTGTACGAAGTCACACAAAAATTAGAGAGCATTATACAATTACAAAAAGGCTAAAGATATTTTTGTTAATGCCATTGTGAATCACGTCCCGATAACTATCGGGATAGCGTGATGTGGCAATCTGTTTCTTGATTTCGTCATTGCGAACACAGGGAAGCAATCTCATGATGCGAGTTTAATTAATAAGATTACCACGTCACTTCGTTCCTCGTAATGATGTAACCTGTTAATAACTCTTTCTAACTTTGTGAGTAAGTAGTTGATTACAAGTTTGTAAAAAGCTAACTTCGTTTATGGGTTGATATAGTTTATTAAAACAGAACCATATCTTACCCAATAATCGTAACCCCTAAAACCCTTTAAAAATTGTAGTTTTGATGTGGTGCCATTCCTCTTGTAAAATGCTATAACAACAAGTGTTACGTTTAAAACCATCTAATAAATACACGTTCTTGCGTAGGATGCCTTCTAGAGTGGCTCCCAATTTTTCTACAGCTTTTCGCGATGCGGTATTGCGCTCATCTATACGAAACTCAACTTTTTCAATTCCCAAAGTTTCGAAGGCGTATTGCAACATAAGAAATTTCATGTGCTTATTTAAGCCTGTACCTTGAAATTGGCGACCAATCCAAGTCGCACCAATTTCCAGTACTTTATTGTTCCAATCAATATTCATAAAACGTGTGCAACCAGCATGGGTTTGCTGTTGCTTATCAAAGATTATAAAAGGAATTGCAGTTTAGCCATCTACAGCAGTTTGTACATAATCTTTTAAAGCGTCTGGTGTCGCAATATTACTAGGGGAGTATTGTACTAAATCCTTTTGACTTGCAATATCTGTTAAATACTCATAGTTGCTAAGGTCTAGCAGCGATAATTTTACACGTTGGTTTTCTAATGTTGGTGCATTCATATTTATTTTTCACGAAAGAGGGAGTCTTTTTAATTGAAACTATATTTTTTCGGATTAATGAGATTGCCACGACTTTTTTAAAAAGTCTCGCAATGACGTATCGTTTATGCTAAATTATTTATCAATTCTACATTCACTATATGTGCACCTTTAAATGGTATAATAGTGACGTCGCTACCAAACAATTCTTGTACCCGTTGCTGTTCGTATTGCATGTGCTCTTCATTCATATACTCATCTTGAGTGCCATATATTAAAGTAATTTTAGCTTTTAAAAAAGCAAAGTCTTCAGCAGTTAATTCTTTAGGAATACCTCCAGACATCAATACCATTTGGCAACACTGTAACTGTCGTTTAGCCACATAACGCATCGCAACACTCACGCCTTGCGAATAGCCAATAACAATAAGATTGACGTTGCTAGGAATGTTTTCAGCATCCAAAACAGCGTCAAAGTTACGCATCACGTTTTCAGTTTCTTGAATCGTATTTTCTTTGGTTAGCCAACTAGAGCCAACATGTTTAAATTTGGGTGGTATATAATACTTGCTTTGTGCTTGTGGCGCAATAATATAGTTTTCATCTGCATCTAATGCTTCGAAATATTTTATAAAATAACGACCCAAATAACCCATTCCGTGACATGCAAACCACACATTTTTAGTGTGTTGCGTAAGTGTATTTAAAGTAGAGTATGAATTTGTAGTTTGATATGATATTTCTTTTTCGGTGGAATTCATTTTACAGCTTGGTTTTGTATTTTTACACAATAAGAGAATAAAAATAAGTTATTATATGCAATTATCTAAAGAAGATGCTTTGGTACAAGCTAATGCGGTTTGTAAAAATACATTAATGGAAACATTAAACATAGAATTTATTGATTTTGGTGATGATTTTGTAGTCACAAAAATGCCGGTTAACTCCAGAGTACATCAGCCAGATGGTATACTTCACGGAGGAGCAACTGTTGCTTTAGCCGAAACTACAGGAAGTTTTGCAGCACATATGTTTTTAGATTTAGATAATGTTTTTGTAAGAGGCATAGAGATTTCGGCAAATCATTTAAAGAGTGTTAGAAAGGGAAATATTTATGCCAAATCTACATTTATTCATAAAGGAAAGACAACACAGCTTTTAGAAATTAAAATCACCGATGATGATAATAATTTAATATCGCTTTGTAAACTTACTACAGTCTCACTACCTAAATCTAAATAGAGCGCATGACCTCTAAAGATTTTTTTAATTTCATTTCTGAGCATTACGAAAAAGAGCTTCCGTTTGTGGCATATAGTAAGCCCAATACCTTTGAAATAAAGGCAATACTACAAAAAGACAAGACGCTTTATAAAATTGATAATTACGAAGAAAGCGGTTTTGTGTTTTCTCCGTTTGATGTTAGAAAGGACACTATTTTAATTCCGTATAGTATGTCCCGAACATTAGTAACCCTTGATGATGTTGCAGTTGAAGAAGACAAGCCCATAACCTTTGAAGCTAAAAAGGATAAGGAACACCACATTAATTTAATTAATAAGGGTATTGATGCCATACATAAAGAAGCATTATTAAAAGTGGTGTTATCTAGAAAGGAAACCATTACACTTTCGGTAAAAGTAAACCCATTACAAGTGTTTAAAAGCTTGTTAAATACCTACAACTCTGCATTTGTGTATTGTTGGTACCATCCAAATGTTGGTTTATGGTTAGGTGCAACTCCAGAAACCTTGCTTGAGGTAGAACAAAATCGATTTTCAACCATGGCATTAGCAGGTACGCAAGATTACTTAGGAAAACTTAATGTGGTTTGGGATGATAAAGAAAAACAGGAACAACAATTTGTGACCGACTATGTGTTAGATAATTTAAAATCACATTTAGATAATTTAGAACTTTCGGAAGTTAAAACAATAAAAGCAGGACAGGTATTGCATTTAAAAACTGATATTTCAGGGCTTTTAAAAGAAACTTCAAAAAATTTACAAAATCTAATTTTTACAATGCATCCTACGCCTGCAATTTGTGGATTACCTAAAGTAGATGCCATGCAGTTTATATTGGATAACGAGCATTATAATCGTGAGTTTTACACAGGGTTTTTAGGAGAACTCAATAAAGAAACTAAAATACAACCACTTTCAGGACGCCTTAATACCGAGAATAAAGCCTACGGATTTAATAAACGTTCATCGCATCTTTTTGTGAATTTACGCTGCATGCAATTACAAGAATCTAAAGCTATATTGTATGTTGGTGGAGGAATTACTAAAGATTCTAATCCTGAAAACGAATGGCGAGAAACAGTTAAGAAAGCAGAAACAATAAAAAATGTTTTGTCTGGGACAACAGGTTTATAACCTAATTTTTATTGCTACATTTGAGCACCGTTATACATTAAATGAAATTACCAAAAAACTCTCTAGCACAAACCGTTATTCAGCTATGTAACGCCAAAGACATTAAGCATATTGTTATTTCTCCAGGTAGTAGGAATGCACCATTAACTATTGGGTTTACAAATCATTCTTATTTTAAATGTTATAGCATTGTAGACGAGCGTTGTGCTGCTTTTTTTGCGTTAGGAATAGCACAACAATTGCAAGAACCTGTTGCATTAGTATGTACTTCAGGAAGTGCGTTACTTAATTACTATCCAGCAATTGCTGAAGCATTTTATAGTGATATTTCGTTGGTAGTTTTATCGGCAGACCGACCGAAACATTTGGTCGGTATTGGCGATGGGCAAACTATAAATCAAGAAGCTGTTTTTGTTAACCATATTTTATACTCAGCGAATTTGAAGGAAGATGATCAGCAAACTAATGATGTTAAAATTAATAATGCTTTAAATACTGCTGTTTTACAATCTGGTCCAGTGCATATAAATGTGCCTTTTAGTGAGCCATTGTATGATAGGATTGATGAGTTTTCGGTAATTCCTAAATCTGTTGAAGCTATTAAAAAACTTGAAAAGATTGAAGATTTAAGCGATTATCGGTCATTATGGGATAATGCAAAACGAAAACTGGTGCTTGTTGGTGTGAATGCACCAAATACTGTTGAACAAAAATTTTTAGACCTGCTTGCTAATGATGAAAGTGTCATTGTATTTACTGAAACAACATCTAATTTGCATCACAATAATTTTTTTCCAAGTATCGATAAAATTATTGCCCCTCTTGTAGAGGATGAATTCAAACAATTACAGCCTGAAATAGTATTGACTTTTGGTGGTATGATAGTATCTAAGAAAGCAAAAGCATTTTTACGAGACTACATGCCTAAATACCATTGGCATATCGATACTAAAAAAGCAAACGATACTTTTTTTTGTTTAAGTAAGCAATTTAAATATTCTGTCAATCATTTTTTTGAATCGTTTTTTAAGAGTTATAAATCTGCTCAAAGTAATTATCAAAACTATTGGCAAGAAGTAAAACAAACTAGAGCAAAACGACATGAAGCCTATATAAATACTATTCCATATTCCGATTTGAAAGTATTCGATGTAGTTTTAAAAACACTTCCTAATAATTGTATGTTGCAATTAGGGAACAGTTCTACAGTGCGTTATTCACAATTATTTGATGTAAATAAAACACTAAAGGTTTTTTGCAACAGAGGCACAAGTGGTATTGATGGTAGTACATCCACAGCTATTGGAGCTGCTTCTGTTTCAAATACACCAACTGTTTTTATTACAGGTGATTTGAGTTTTTTTTACGACAGTAATGCCTTGTGGAATAATTATATACCAAGCAGTTTTAGAATTATTGTAATTAATAATAGAGGTGGAGGTATTTTTAGAATTCTTCCAGGGCATAAGAATACTGATAATTTTGACACCTATTTTGAAACCAAACACCAACTTTCAGCAAAGAAACTTTGCACAATGTACGGTTTAGAATATACTGAAGTTAGAAACCTTGAAGAAATAAAACGTAAGATATCCTCATTTTATAGTACAAGTTCTCAACCAAAGCTTCTAGAAATTTTCACACCACGAGAAGTGAATGATCAAGTATTACTCAATTATTTTAAAAATATTTAATACGGTAGTTTTAGTTTTTAGTTTGTGATTTTAATATCATTATCTTTGCAGCATGATACACATTGGAGAATATAATACCCTAACAATACTTAGAGAGAGAGATCCAGGCTTGTTTTTAAGTGATGAAGAAGATAATGAAGTGTTATTACCAAAAAGATATATTCCAAAAGAGTTTAAGATTTGGGATAAAATAGAGGTTTTTGTGTATTTAGATAACGATGAAAGATTAGTAGCCGTAACTGATAGGCCACATATTAAGCGTGGTGATTTTGCAGTATTACGCTGTAATGAAGTTTCAAAGCATGGTGCTTTTTTAGATTGGGGAATGGTAAAAGAATTATTTTGTCCTTTTAAAGAACAAGCCTTTAAAATGAAAAAAGGCGGCTGGTATTTAGTGCATTGTTATCTTGATGATGAAACCAATAGGTTAGTTGCTTCAAGTAAAACCAATAGGTTTTTAGATAATAATGAACTTACGGTAAATCAATTTGATGAAGTAGATATAATAGTATCTCATCCTTCAGAGATTGGTATGAATGTGATTGTAAATAAAAAACATTCAGGTCTTATTTTTAATGATGTTATTTTTAAAGACCTTAGTATTGGCGATCAATTAAAAGGGATTGTTAAAAAAATACGCCCTGATAACAAGCTCGATATTTCATTAGGTCAAGTAGGCTATAGAAATATTGAGCCCAATGCTCAGCATATTTTAGAAGTACTTGAAGATAATAGTGGATTTATCCCTTTAAATGATAAATCAACTCCAGAACAAATTAAAGCTGAATTGCAAATGAGCAAGAAAAGTTTTAAAAAGGCAGTCGGTACACTTTATAAGCAACGCTTAATTTCAATAGAAAGTGAGGGCATTCGGTTATTATAAATATTAATTTCCAATTTTAGATGCTTTTGCTTTTTCTATGATTTTAAGAGTCCAATTAATAGCATCTTCCATATTAAAAAAGGCACTTCCTTTAAACCCAAGTAGCTGTTTTTCTATTTCAAAATTTTTCAAAGTAATTTCTGAATATGCTACAACGGCATTGGCAATTAAAAATTGAAACTCATTTTTTAATGATAAAACATCAACTAAATTTATAGAATAAGCATATAAATGATGACTTATAAGACCATAGGGTTTATTAAAACTAAAATGCTTATGAACCAAATTAATGACTTCAACCACTTCAATATGTGTAATGACTACACCTTCATTTATTTCGGAAATAAAAAAATCATCATAAAAATATAAATCTCCAGATTTTAAATTGTAAACAACATTAGCTTTTTCTGCCAAAGCAGTATTTTTTATTGACATTCTAGTAGGGATTTAAAAAAAGACAAGTTATTAATAATTATAATAGAAAAAGCGAATAATAATATTTTTTATATACGTATTTTTACACTGAAAATTTGAAAGCAAATGAATCACATTGACTGGGTTATAACCAAAGAATTTGAAGATATAACATATAAAAAATGCAATGGTGTGGCACGAATTGCGTTTAATAGACCAAACGTTAGAAATGCGTTTCGACCTAAAACTACCAAGGAATTGTATGATGCTTTTTATGATGCTCAAGAAGACACTTCTATTGGCGTAGTCTTATTAAGTGCGGAAGGCCCTTCGACAAAAGATGGAGTGTATTCGTTTTGTAGTGGAGGAGATCAAAAGGCAAGAGGACATCAAGGATATGTTGGAGAAGATGGGTATCATCGTTTAAATATTTTAGAGGTACAACGCTTGATTCGTTTTATGCCAAAAGCAGTAATTGCTGTAGTTCCGGGTTGGGCAGTAGGAGGCGGTCATAGTTTGCATGTGGTTTGCGATTTAACTTTAGCAAGTAAGGAACATGCCATTTTTAAACAAACAGATGCCGATGTAACGAGTTTTGATGGTGGTTATGGATCGGCATATTTAGCAAAAATGGTAGGACAGAAAAAGGCAAGAGAAATATTTTTCTTAGGACGAAATTATTCAGCTAAAGACGCTTACGAAATGGGAATGGTAAATGCTGTTATTCCTCATAATGAATTAGAAAATACGGCCTATGAGTGGGCTCAAGAAATACTAGCAAAATCACCAACTTCTATTAAGATGCTAAAATTTGCTATGAATTTAACGGATGATGGTATGGTTGGTCAACAAGTGTTTGCTGGAGAAGCAACGCGTTTGGCATATATGACAGATGAAGCCAAAGAAGGACGTGATGCCTTTTTAGAAAAACGTAAACCCAATTTTGATAAAAAATGGATTCCGTAAGGAATTAGTGTTAATTGTTATTAATGAATAAAATAAAACCTTGGATCTCGGCCTTTAGGTTACGTACCTTGCCGCTTTCTGTTTCTGGAATTATTGTGGGAAGTTGTTTTGCTTATTACAATGGATTCTTCGATGTGCTAATATTTGTATTTGCTATTTTGGTAACCATAAGCTTGCAGGTTTTATCAAATCTGGCTAACGATTATGGTGATGGTGTTAAAGGGACTGATAACGAAGATAGAATAGGCCCTGAACGTGCATTACAAAGTGGAGATATTTCCCCAGAGCAAATGATTGCAGCTATAAAGACCAATATATTAATTGTAATTTTATTCGTGTTCCTGTTAATTCTAAGTGCCTTCGGAACCCATAATTTTTTGTATTCAATTTCATTTTTTATTCTTGGATTAGTATGCATTTTTGTAGCCATACGATATACCGTTGGTGAAGGCGCCTATGGATATAGAGCACTTGGAGATATTATGGTGTTTATATTCTTTGGGCTTTTAAGCGTCTTGGGCACCTATTTTTTATATGCGAGACGATTAGATCATGTAATACTACTTCCTGCATCTGCAATTGGTTTGCTAAGTGCAGGCGTATTAAATTTAAATAACATGCGAGATTTAGTATCAGACAAAGCTGCTAACAAAATTACCTTAGCTGTTAAATTAGGATTCAAGAACGCGAAACTATATCATTCTTTTTTAATCATAACCGCAATACTACTTACCCTAATATTTGGAATATTATATTATAGATCGCCTTATAATTTTGTGTTTGTTATTGTTTATGTTCCGTTAATAAAACATCTGTTTAGGGTTTCAAAAACAACAGAGGCAAAGCTATTGGATCCAGAATTAAAAGTATTGGCGTTATCAACTTTTGCACTTGCAGTATTATTGGGTTTTGGATATATTGTTAATATTATAACCCGTTGTGCATTTTAAATAATGCTAATTTTAATATTGTTAATGTTTCTACCAAAAACAAACTTGTTTATGTATTGAATTACTGTTAATGCAGTAATTTTTGATAGTATTCTAGTTTTAAAC
>Ga0114934_10001179_pt1 | contig 16971 bp, 13 predicted proteins | sample 4SBtaG_2_FD_99695 | JGI IMG/M metagenome (GOLD analysis project Ga0114934, IMG submission 99695) | Deep subsurface microbial communities from Kolumbo volcano to uncover new lineages of life (NeLLi) - 4SBTROV10_white metaG | ecosystem: Environmental > Aquatic > Marine > Volcanic ...
AGTGGCTTTGCTACTTATTCGTGGAATACAGGTGCTACCACACAAAATATTACCGTAAATAGTGCCGGTACTTATGCTGTAAGCGTAACTGATGCTGGCGGATGTTCCGGTGATACTCAGGTCGTTGTGACTGAAAATCCTTTGCCAACGCCAACGATTACAGGTAGTCTGTCTTTTTGTACAGGCAGTTCAACAACATTAGATGTCGGTAGTAGCTATGCTAATTATTTGTGGAGTACTAATGATGCGACACCTACTATAACAGTAAATACGGCAGGGAATTACGCCGTAACAGTTACCGACAATAATGGTTGTACCGGTTCTGATCAAGTTACAGTAACAGAGGCTTCCAGTCTGTCGCCAATTATTTCGGGAAGTACAACTTTCTGTCCAGGGTCGTCCACAACATTGGATGTTGGTAGTGGCTTTGCTACTTATTCGTGGAATACAGGTGCTACCACACAAAATATTACCGTAAATAGTGCCGGTACTTATGCTGTAAGCGTAACTGATGCCGGCGGATGTTCCGGTGATACTCAGGTTGTTGTAACTGAAAATTCTTTACTAACACCAACTATTACGGGTAGTTTGTCTTTTTGTACAGGCAATTCAACAACATTAGATGCCGGTAGTAGCTATGTTGATTATTTGTGGAGCACAGGAGAAACCACACAAACAATTTCTGTTGGTGTAGCGGGTACATATTCTGTAACTGTAACAGATACAGGTGGTTGTACAGGAATAGACCAAGTACCTGTAACAGAAATCCCCGAATTAACACCCGTTATCACAGGGAATACAATGATTTGCTCAGGTAATTCTACAACCTTATCAGTTCAAACTGGTTTTACTACTTATTTATGGAATACAGGCGCATCAACATCTTCTATTTCAATTTCTTCGGCGGGGACTTATTCTGTTTCAGTTACCGATGCGAATGGTTGCTCGGGTAGTACACAGTTAACAGTGGAGAGTACGCCCCCTATTTATCTCAATGTTTTTAGCAATAATCCCGATGTTTGTCCAGGAGAATCCGTAGAAATAGATGGTGTTATTTCCGGCGGACTACCACCCTACACGCTATATAATGAAACGGGTGATGTTATTAATTTCCCATATATTATTTATCCTACTGATACACAAACATATACCATTTCGGTGCAAGATGCTTGTGGGGCATCACAGTCAGGGAGCATAGATGTCATTGTTTATCCCGTGCCGGAACCGGCATTTACTTCAGATATTATTGATGGTTGTCAACCATTGACCGTTCAATTCAATGAATCACATGATTATGCTTCTTATCTTTGGTCATTTGGTGATAACAGTTATAATCATATATCTTATGAGCATAATCCGCAGCATGTCTTTCAACAAAGTGGTGTGTTTGATGTCTCGGTAACCGCTACTAACGAATATGGTTGTAGTGCTTCGTTTACATTTCCGGATATGATAACGGTATATCCAAAACCGGAAGCAAAATTTATGGCGGATCCAAGTATTGCTTCCATTGTTCATCCTTTGGTTAATTTTTACAATTATTCTGTTCTGAATGATATTAATTATTGGAGTTTTGGTGATGGTGACAGCAGTTTATTGGTTAATCCTTATCACTTATATCCTGATACCGGAAATTATATCGTAACGCTCATTGTTGAAACCCAAAATGGATGTAAGGATACAACAATGTCCAGTATTTTAATTCGACCGGAAGTTACCTTTTATGCACCTACGGCATTTTCGCCTGATGGGGATAATCAGAATGATGTATTTTTTGTAACCGGGACGGGAATCGATACCTCTAATTTTCATTTATATATTTATGATCGTTGGGGAGAAGTAATTTTTGAATCGGATGATATTACCAAAGCATGGGATGGTACAACTGCTGATGGGAAAATTGCTGAGAATGGTACTTATGTCTGGTTATGCTATTATTATGATATCTTTGCTGTTGCACATGAGGAAACCGGACAGGTAATGATTATCAGATAATACCTAAGAAAAAGGATTAACCTAACCATCCTTCTTTATCAAGACTCCTAAAATTGATGGCTTCAGCTAAATGATGTGGCTGAATATTTTCAGTATTATCCATATCCGCAATGGTACGCGATACTTTCAATATCCGGTCATAAGCACGGGCAGAAAGTTGGAGTTTGTTCATTGCATTTTTCAATAATAATTTACCGCTATCATCTATCCGGCAATATTTCTGAATCATTGTAGGTGTCATCTGAGCATTATTGTGAACCGTGTCATTATCCTGATATCTTTTTTCTTGAATCCTTCTTGTTTTCTCAACGCGTTTACGAATGACAATACTTTTTTCGCCACCGTCTTCTTCACTAAGCTTGTTAAAAGGAACAGGGATAACTTCCAGATGAATATCGATTCTATCGAGTAAAGGACCTGAAAGTTTATGAAGATATCGTTTGATTTCATTAATTGAACAGACGCAATCTTTATCAGGATGATTATAATAGCCGCAAGGACAGGGATTCATTGCTGCTACCAACATAAAGCTTGCCGGATATTGTACGGAAAATTTAGCCCTTGAGATATTAATGACACGGTCTTCTAAGGGTTGTCTCATGACCTCTAAAACAGTGCGTTTAAATTCGGGTAATTCATCTAAAAATAATACCCCATTGTGTGCTAACGAAATTTGTCCGGGTTGTGGAAAAGTTCCACCACCGACTAGGGCAACATCGGAAATGGTATGATGTGGTGACTGAAAAGGGCGTTCGGTCATCAATGACAAATTGCCATCAATTTGACCGGCTACGGAATGTATTTTAGTTGTTTCTAAGGCTTCTTGTAAATTTAAAGGGGGTAGAATGGAGGGAATGCGTCGTGCTAACATTGTTTTTCCTGAGCCCGGAGGTCCAATCAAAATAATATTATGTCCGCCGGAAGCAGCAATTTCCAAGGCGCGTTTTACATCTTGTTGTCCCTTAACTTCCGAAAAATCAAATGGATACTGGTTCAGGTTTTGATAAAAAAGTTCCCGTGTGTTAATATTAACCGGCGATAAGTCAGAATTCCCCTGAAAAAATTTAACCACTTCATTAATGTGTGAGACCCCATAAACTTCCAAATTGTCAACAACGGCTGCTTCTTTTACATTCTCAATAGGAACAAATAATCCTTTAAATCCTTGCTTTCGGGTTTCAATAGCAATTGGCAGTGCGCCTTTTATTGGTCGGATACTGCCGTCAAGTGATAACTCACCCATTATGACGAATTCCGCCAATCGTGTTTTGTCTATCAGTTCTGCTGCGCCTAAGATTCCCATTGCCATGGTTAAGTCGTATGCCGAACCTTCTTTTCGTATGTCGGCAGGCGCTAAATTAATGACCACCTTTTTTTTTGGAATTCGGTAGTTATTTGATTTTAATGCTGAATCGATGCGTTGCTGACTTTCTTTCACGGCATTATCAGGCAATCCTACTAAAAAGAATTTCATGCCCTGAGAGATGTTTACTTCTACCGTAATAATGGTAGCATCAATACCAAAAATAGCTGCACCATAGGTCTTTACCAACATAACTTATTTCAATTTTGTTTCAATATACTGAATCCACACATGAATTATTTTGATATGGATTTCTTGAATCCTGTCGGAATAGCCTGTATGTGGAACACGAATTTCTGTGTCAGCCAAATCTTTTAATTTGCCACCATTATTGCCCGTAAGTGCAATTACCTTCATGCCTTTTTCTTTAGCCATCGCTGCGGCACGAATAATGTTTTCTGAATTGCCACTGGTACTAATGGCTAACAGCACATCGTTCTTATTACCGTGGGCTTGTACAAAACGCGAGAAAATTTCACTAAAGCCATAGTCGTTAGCAACACAAGTTAAATAGGCAGGGTCAGAAATGGCAATGGCCGGAATAGGGTTTCTTTCTTCTCTGAATTTACCCGTAAGTTCTTCGGCAAAATGCATGGCATCGCTCATAGAGCCACCATTACCACACGCAATAATTTTCCCGGTTGCTTTAATTGCCGAGACCATGGCTTCTGCTGCTTGTTCAATTTTTTGAAGTGTCCCGGGATTGCTTGTTATGCGAGAAAGAATATCACCGGCTTCAATCAGATTGTCTTTAATTATTGGCATTGTTTTCACTTTTTTTAGATTTTAAGCTTGTTTCAAATTTATAGATAAAAAACAAGAGTACAAATACGATTAAAAGATTAAACAAACTTAACCAAAAAAAATTATTTGATTGTCCAATATTTTCAATATCTGTATCAATGCTTTGTTTTTGAGAAAGATAAGAGACGATTACAGCTAATCCATTATTAAAAAAATGGGCTAGAATAGGAACCCAAAGTGACTGTGTCCACACCAATAAATAACCGAAAACTACACCAAGAAAAAAACGAGGCAAGAAAGTTAAAAATTGCATATGAACAGCACTAAACAAAAAGGCAGTAATAAAAATACCCCAGTGAACATTTTTTGTCCAGTTAGAAAATAATTTTTGAAGGACACCCCTAAATAGAAGCTCTTCGCCAATAGCAGGAATAATGGCAATCATCACAAAGTTTAGTGTAAATTCTCCGATAGAATCTGCCTTTAGAAATTGTTCGGTAACCACTGCTAATGCTTGTTCTTTTTGCACCATCCAATGATAGATACCGCTCATAAAATTAGGCAGTTGAATGGATTGATTTATCTCTGCTAAAAAATTGCTTACAGGAAACATGGACATCATTAGGAAAAAAAGTAAAATCAAAGTTTGCCATGAAATTCCTTTATTGGTTTTCAGCCAACTACCCGGTTTTTTAGTTACAAAAAAGGCAAAGACAATTGGTGGAATTACAAATAAGAAAACAGACTGTATTATCTGGATATATTTTAATAAATGAATGTTTCCGTTTTTAATAAGTGCAGCAGTATCCGATAAATCAGCAGGATTTTGATGAAATAAGATGATGACCAAAGAAGAAATGAGGATGGCAAGCAAGAATGATAAAAACACAATGAATAAGAACCATCCAAGCTTAGAGAATGAAGACGATCGATTTAATAGGGGACTCATCCGTCTTAGAGTTTCCTTTTAATCTCAGTTTCCATAAATGCTTCAATTATGTCGCCGACTTTAATATCTTTAAAGTTTTCTACATTTAATCCACATTCCATTCCGTTTTTCACTTCGCTGGCTTCATCCTTGTATCGTTTGAGTGATTCTAAAACGCCGGTATAAATAACAATACCGTCACGAATAACACGAACCTGTGAATCACGGAGGATTTTTCCATCAACAACCTGACATCCGGCAATTTTACCAACTTTGGAAATTTTAAATACTTGTCTGACTTCTGCACTGCCTTGAATTGTTTCTTTAATTTCAGGAGATAGCATTCCCTCCATGGCATCTTTTATCTCGTTGATTGCGTCGTAAATTATAGAGTATAGACGAATCTCTACTTCTTCTTTTTCGGACAAATGACGGGCAGCAACTGATGGACGAACTTGGAAACCAAGGATTACAGCATCAGAAGCGGTAGCAAGCATGACATCAGACTCTGAAATTTGTCCAACGGCTTTATGAATAACATTGACCTGAATCTCTTCGTTAGATAATTTGATGATTGCATCTGACATGGCTTCAATGGAGCCATCTACATCACCTTTGACTACGAAGTTTAGTTCTTTAAAGTTGCCAATTTTAAGGCGGCGACCAATTTCATCAAGTGTAATATGTTTCTTTGTTCTGAAAGACTGTTCTCTAATAAGTTGATGTCGTTTAGTTGTGATCTCTTTTGCGATACTGGGCGTTTCAACAACTTTAAACTTATCACCGGCTTGTGGTGCACCATTAAGACCTAAAAAGATAAGCGGTTTAGAAGGACCGGCTTCCTCGATTTTCTGATTTCGTTCGTTGAACATGGCTTTTGAATGCCCATAGTAGCTTCCTGCAACTACAATGTCTTTTGTTCTTAGGACACCGCGTTGTACTAAAATGGTAGAAACATAACCGCGACCTTTTTCCAAAGTTGATTCAATGACGACACCTGAAGCAGATGTATTTGGATTGGCTTTAAGGTCTAATAATTCAGCTTCCAATAATACTTTTTCAAGTAATAAATCAATATTGGTTCCTTGCTTGGCGGAAATTTCTTGTGATTGGAATTTTCCTCCCCAGTCTTCCAATAAGATATTCATTTGCGACAATTGTTCTTTAACTTTTTCGGGGTTTGCTGATGGCTTATCAATTTTATTAATAGCAAAAATCATTGGTACGCCTGCTGCTTGGGCATGATTGATTGCCTCTACAGATTGGGGCATTAGCCCGTCGTCGGCAGCTATCACAATAATAGCAATATCCGTAACTTGTGCGCCTCTAGCACGCATGGCAGTAAATGCCTCATGTCCAGGTGTATCTAGAAATGTTATTTCTTTTCCATTGACATCTACACTGTAGGCACCAATATGTTGGGTGATGCCTCCTGCTTCTCCTGCAACCACATTGGCATTACGGATATAATCCAACAACTTGGTTTTTCCGTGGTCAACATGTCCCATTACGGTTACAATTGGTGGACGAGGTAATAGTTCTTCTTCCTTATCCTCTACTTCTGTAATCATTTCATCTTCTGTTTGCATAGAAATGAAATTAACCGAGAAACCAAATTCTTCAGCTACCAGTGAAATGGCATCGGCATCTAGTCGCTGGTTAATTGCAACATATAAACCAACCGACATACAGGTAGAAATAACATCTGTGACCGGTACATTCATCATGGTAGCTATCTCATTGACAGATACAAATTCGGCAACATTCAAAACTGTTTTTTCTTTCTTTTCTATTTCCTCCTGTTGTTGTAGCTTTTCACGAACAGCTTCCCGTTTATCTTTACGATGTTTTACACCTTTATTTTTTTGTTTATTTGTTAATCGAGCTAATGTTTCTTTTATTTGTTTTTGAACATCTTCTTCGCTAATTTCTTTCTTTGGTTCTCTTTTTCTTGCCGGTTTCGTCCCTCTGTTATCTCTAATTCTTCTTCTTTTTTTCTTTTTTTTGCGTTCAAACTCTGCTTTTGAAGATGCAACTAATTTATGTTTTTCTTTTGGTTTCGGTTCTTTCTTTTTCTTTTCAGGGAGATCTATGGATCCAAGTATTTTAGGACCGGTCAGTTTTTCTGCTTTTGCATGAATAATTTCACTTTCTTTTATAGGCGTCTCTTTTTTTTCCTCAATAATTTCCGGCGTTTTTTTGTTTTCGACAGGTTCTGAGATCTTGACAGATTCTTTGCTTTCGACAGGATCTGACTTCATTTTTTCTTTCCCCGATTTCTTTTTCTTTTTTTCAGGGAGTTCAATTTTGCCTAAAACTTTTAATCCTTTTTCTTTTGTCTTTTTTGTTTCTTTTGTCTCGGGTTTTATAGGTTTTTTTGGCTTTTTTGGCGCTTTTGGCGCTTCTATCTCTTTTTTTGTTTCTTTCGGCTTTTCTTCAGGTTTCTTTTTGTCAAGGTCTATCTTCCTTAAAACCTTTGGTTTAGATATTTTAGGAGGTTCAAAATTTAAAACTTTGTCTTCTTTTGGATCAGTTTTTTTCGTTTTTTCATCTGTAATATCAGCATTGGGATCTGTAATTAAGACTGTTTTTTCTGTTTTGTCATTTTTAGATGTAGGGACTTGTGTTGTACTTTCATCAATTTCAATGGTTTCTAGTTTTTGTCCTGAATGAATAATTTTAGATTTTTCTTCGGACCTTTCTTTGTTTTTTTTGTCTTTACTATACTCTTGTTCAAGAGTATGATAGGTTTCGTCATCAATCTTGGCATTTGGATTTGCTTTTATTATAATCCCCTTTTCCTTAAGGAATCCCACAATTGTTGAAATGCCAACATTAAATTCTTTTGCTACTTTGCTTAATCTCATTGAAACAAATATTAGTTCAAAAATAATTTATTTATTCAAATTCAGACTTTAAAATTTTAATAATATCCTGAATTGTTTCTTCTTCCAAATCTGTTCTTTTCTCCAAATCTTTTGGCGGAATGCGTAAAACACTTTTTGCTGTGTCGCAACCAATTGATTTTAATTCATCAATTACCCATTCATCAATTTCGTCAGAGAACTCTTCCAGTTTCACATCTTCTTCTTCTTCTCCTTCTTCGCCATCTCTATATACATCTATTTCATATTCTGTTAGTTGGCTGGCAAGTCTTATGTTAAATCCGCCTTTTCCAATAGCTAATGAAACTTGGTCGGCGTTTAGGCTAACATCAGCATGGTGGGTGTCTTCATTAATTTTTATGTTGCTGATTTTTGCAGGGCTTAAAGCTCGGGTAATATACAGTTGTGTGTTAGTAGTAAAATTGATAACATCAATATTCTCGTTTCTTAATTCTCTAACGATACCATGTATTCTCGATCCCTTCATTCCAACACAAGCACCAACAGGGTCAATTCTGTCATCGTATGATTCAACAGATACTTTTGCGCGATCTCCTGGCATCCGTACAATTTTTTTAATCGTAATTAAACCGTCAAATATTTCAGGGACTTCTAGTTCAAATAACCGTTCGAGGAAAACAGGCGATGTTCTGGAAAGTAAAATCAATGGTGTGTTGCCTCTGATCTCAACTTTAATGATTACCGCACGAATTGAATCGCCTTTGCGATAATGATCATTGGGAATTTGTTCTTGTTTTGGTAAAATTAGTTCGTGTCCGTCATCATCTAAAACCAAGATTTCATTTTTCCATATTTGGTGTACTTCTCCTGTAATCAGTTCCCCTACACGATTATTAAATTTAAAATAAATTTCATTTTTTTCAACCTCGGCTACACGCAGGGCTAAAGTCTGTCGGATAGTTAATATCGTTCTTCTTTCAAAATCAGATAATTCCAATGCGTCGGACACTTCTTCACCTACTTCATAATCCGAATCAATTTCTATCGCTGCAGATAAGGGTATTTCTGTAATCTCATCTTCAAAATCATCATCGGCAACTACGGTTCTATTTCGCCATATTTCAAGGTCCCCTTTGTCAACATTTACAATGACATCAAAATTGTCAGAGCTGCCAAACTGTTTCGTAATGGCTGCAACAAAAACATCTTCCAGAATGCTCATTAAAGTTGGTCTATCAATATTTTTGACTTCTTTGAATTCCAAAAAGGTTTCTATTAGATTTATTTTTCCCATTGTGAATAAGATTTATATTATTTGTTTGGTTGATTTTATTTGTTCAAAAGAAAATGTATAATTAATTTTCTCTTCAATTTTCTTCTTTTTCTCTTTTTTTATTTTCGTTTCTTCCAAAAAAACTTGTTCTGATTCTACTTTTATCAATTTACCAATAAATTTTTTCCCGTCTTTCAGCAATATTGCTACTTGATTATCAATGTTTTTTTTATATTGTTCTATAACCTTAAAAGGATGATCTAACCCCGGAGAAGAGACTTCAATGCCATACTTTTCAGCAATTTCCTCATTACTCTTTAAAATAGCTCGCGACACGGCAATACAATTTTCAATGGTTACCTTGCGTGTTAAACTGTCCATAAATATTAGGATCTTCCCTTGAGCATTTGTGTTTATTTCCACTACAAAAAACCCATGGTCTTCAACTATCCTCGATATGTCTGTTATCAATTTTTCTTGTTTCATATCTAATAAAACAGGGGACTTATGTCCCCTGAAATTCTATCATAAAAACAGTGCAAATATAAAGGTTTTTAATTAATTACAAGTTTTTTTTCAAAAAATTAAAAATCCCTAAATAGGAAGTAACAGAATAAATCTCTGAATACTAGTTGTTTACACATTCAATTATTATTGAGTACAGTTTAAGAACAGGCGACTTTCATAAAAAGAGTCCCGCCTGAGGCGGGATGATTTTGCTTGTTTTTAGACTGGACTCATTATTTTTTAACAACCTTAAGCAGTTCAATATCAAATATTAAAGTACTGTTTGGTTTAATAGGAGAATTAGGATATCCTCTTTTGCCATAAGCTAAATCTGATGGTACAAAAATCCGCCATTTAGCACCGGGTTTCATCATAGAAAGTGCTTCTGTCCATCCTTTAATAACACCTTTTAGCGGAAAAGTTGCGGGCTTTCCGTTTTTATAAGAGCTGTCGAAAACTTTCCCGTCAATCGTTTTTCCTTCATAGTTTACAGTAACAATATCACTGGTGTCAGGTGATACACCTTGTCCTTTTTTTAAAATTTTATATTGTAACCCGTCAGGTAACGATGTGACCCCTTCTTTTTGGGCATTTTGTACTAAAAATTCTTCTCCTGCTTTTTTGTTTTTTGCTGCTTCTGCCATTGTTTTTTGTTGTCCATATGCTTGCAATAATTTTTTTGCATCATTAGGAGATATTTTAATGTCTATTGAATCAACACGAGCCATAAATCCGGAAACAAAAATATCATAATTTAATGAGTCATAATTTTGTCCGTTTTTGAAGTTGTCTGCAACCAATACTCCTAAGCCATAACTTACGGAGTCAATTTTTGTTTTTAGGTTTGCTTCTTTTGTTTTGTTCCCTGTCTGATTACATCCGGTAATCAATAAAATCAGCATTACGCCGAATAAAGCTACATTTTTCATTTTTGTTTATTTTAATTAAAATTTAGTTAACATTTTAAGAAACTACAAGTGATTGAATTCCACGAGTAGTTACTGTGCGATCAATTTTTTTTATTAAGCCCTGTAAAACATTGCCGGGACCTATCTCAATAAACTCATTTCCACCATCGGCAATCATTTGTTGAACTGAATGTGTCCATCGTACCGGTGCGGTTAATTGTTTTATCAGATTCATTTGAATTTCTTCAGCGTTTAAGACAGCTTTAGCAGTTACATTTTGGTAAACCGGACAAATAGGCGTGGAGAATGTTGTGTTCCGGATAGCTTCTTCCAATTCAACGCGTGCCGGTTCCATCAGAGGTGAATGGAAAGCGCCCCCCACATTTAATTTAATGGCACGGCGTGCACCCATATCTGACAAAAGGTCAATAGCACGATCGATGCCTTTAACAGAACCGGAAATAACAATTTGTCCCGGGCTGTTGAAATTAGCAGGGACAACAATATCACCATCACTGAGAATGTTTTTGCAAATATCCGTAATTGTTTGTTCGTCTAATCCCAGTATAGCTGCCATTGTTGATGGTTCTGCTTCACACGCTTTTTGCATTGCCAATGCGCGTTTACTGACAAGCAGCAAAGCATCTTCAAAACGCAGCGATTTATTGACCACTAAAGCAGAAAATTCACCTAAGGAATGCCCGGCAACCATGTCTGGTTTAAGGTCTTTTGTCATTAGTTCGCTCAAGATAACAGAATGTAAAAAGATAGCCGGTTGTGTTACTTTAGTTTGTTTTAATTCATCTTCAGTCCCTTCAAACATAATATCAGTAATGCGAAAACCAAGAATTTCATTCGCTTTTTCAAACATCGTTTTGGCAACAGCAGATTGATTATACAAATCCTTACCCATACCTATAAATTGTGCCCCTTGCCCGGGGAAAACAAAAGCTTTCATTTTTTTCCTGTTTCTAGTGAAAATTGTGTCCTATTAAATTAATAAATTCTTGTCTGGTATTTTGTTTTTGAAAAGCACCGGTAAAATCGGATGTTGTTGTTACAGAATTTTGTTTTTGCACCCCGCGCATCTGCATACATAGGTGGCGTGCTTCAATTACAACAGCTACGCCAAGCGGATTTAATGTTTCTTGAATGCAATTTTTTATCTGGCGAGTTAATTTCTCCTGAATCTGCAAACGACGGGCATAGACCTCCACAACACGGGCAATTTTACTCAGTCCGGTAATTTTTCCGTTAGGGATATAGGCCACATGGGCTTTCCCTATGAATGGCAGCATGTGATGTTCGCACATTGAAAAAATTTCAATGTCTTTGACAACAACCATTTCCTTATAATCATCGGTAAAAATAGCTGATTCCAAAATAGCTTTCGGGTTCATATCATAGCCCTGTGTTAAAAACAGCATGGATTTAGCAACTCGCTCAGGGGTGTCAAGGAGTCCTTCCCGTTCGGGATTTTCACCAATTAGCTTCAATATTTCTTTGTAATGACTTGTTAATTGATTAACGCGGTCTTTATTAAACCGTTCAATTTTGGCAAAGCCTGAATTCGTTTTTTCTGTTGATATAAAATCCATACGGTAGAAATTCTCTGCAAATTAAATATATTTTTTGCTATGACGACTTTTAAAACCTTTAAACTTTTGAAAAGTTGACGAAAAAATGATTATCTTTGTCTTGTACAGGATTATTAAGCGAGTTTTTAATAATTTTTTATCACAATTAAAAAACTAAAGATTTTCTCTGATGAAAAAATTAATTATTTCAGCTACTACAAGAGAAGTAAAACCATTACTTAAACTGGCGGAGAAAAAAACGGAACATCTGTTTAAATTAACACCTTATATTGATATCTTAATTACTGGCGTGGGAATATTTCAGACGATTTATTTGATGATGAATCACTTAAATAATAATCATTATGACCAATTAATTAATGTGGGCATTGCCGGTAGTTATTTGCCTGAATTAAAGGCCGGAATAGTGGTTCAAGTTGTAACCGATACTTTTGGTGATTTTGGTGTTGACGACAATGGTCAATTTATAACGGCTTGGGATGCCCCCCTTTTAGATAAAAACGCATTTCCTTTTGAATACGGTTGGTTGAACAATTCTAAAAAAATTGATATGATAATACCACAAGTAAAAGGTATTACTGTACAAAAAACAAGTGGGAGCTTGTCACTTATTGAAGAACGGAAAAACAGATTTTCTCCCGGAGTGGAAACAATGGAATCCGCAGCATTTTTCTTTGTGGCATTACAAAAAAAAATACAATTTGTTGCCATTCGTTCTATTTCTAATATGGTTGAGCCACGGAATAAGAAGAATTGGCATATTGACTTAGCCGTTGAAAATTTGAATAAATATTTAAAACACAAATTGAGCGATTTTTTTTAAAATCACTAAGGGCGACTAAGAAATTGTAAGCAATTTGCAATACCGAACTGCTATCAAGTTGCTTAATTTTTCACTTCGTTCAAAATTAAGATTGATAGTCAATCGGCATAGTTTACTACCGAATACGTTCGGGAAACTAAACCAAACTAACAAAATTCATCCCTCCTGAGGAAGGAATCTTTTGTTAGCGGTTTATTATAATATTTTCTAATGTTGGAGTTAACTCCAACATTGGCGGTAAAGGAATGGTTGACATCGAACTTATGGGGAGTTACAAGCAAGGATAAGACAGCGTTTTGTTATCATATTGATTCCGCCTAAGGAGGGAGAAGTATCTCTTATACCAAACTAACGGACATTTTTTTGATAGCCTGTTTCGTACTTGTTTCGAAAAAGGTTCCCTAAATTACTCCCCAATATCCATCATATATTTATACAGTTTACTTTGTTAGTAGCTTAGTGTAGGATTAACAGCCAATTGGCATGTATGAGCAACTAATTTTGCCGGAGGTATTAAGAAAGTCCACTAAAATAAAAAAGCATCTAATCCTTCAGGCTAGATGCTTCAAAATAAGAATATTTTTTATTGAAAATGATTATTCACCTTTGGCATTAGCTACCAAAAATTCTCTATTAAATCGTGCAATATGAGCAATGGAAATATTTTTAGGACATTCTACCTCACAAGCACCTGTATTAGTACAGCTACCAAATCCCAATTCTTCCATTTTTGCAATCATATTTTTTGCTCTTTTTCCGGCTTCAATCTTTCCTTGAGGCAAATGGGCTAAATGAGAAACTTTAGCCGCTACGAATAACATTGCAGAAGCATTTTTACAAGTTGCAACACAAGCGCCACAGCCAATACATGCTGCTGAATCCATAGCTAATTCTGCATCGTCTTTCTTGATGGGAGTAGAGTTGCCATCCGGCGCGCTACCTATATTAACTGAAATATAGCCACCTGCTTGGTTAATTTTATCAAAAGCAGAACGATCGACCATTAAATCTTTAATGACAGGAAATGCTTTTGCTCTCCAAGGCTCAATCCAAATAGTTTGACCATCTTTAAATTTGCGCATATATAATTGACAAGTTGTAGCACCTTCACCCGGTCCATGAGCCTGTCCGTTAATATGCATACTACACATACCGCAAATACCTTCACGACAATCATGATCATAAGCTACTGGTTCACCCCCATTTTTAACGATATCATCATTCATGATATCAAACATCTCAAGAAAAGATGCATCGGAAGAAATATCTTTTACTTGAATAGTTTCAAATTTACCTTTTGATTGACTATTCTTTTGCCGCCATATTTTTAATGTAAAATCCATAATCAAATTTTATTATTTTTTATAATTTCTTTGTTTTACTTCAATTGCTTCATATTTCAGCGGCTCTTTGTGTAGTTCAGGTTCTTTACCATCACCCTTAAATTCCCAAGCAGCCACATACATATATTCATCATCACGACGCCTTGCTTCACCATCTTCTGTTTGGTATTCCTCACGGAAATGACCACCACAAGATTCATTTCTATTTAATGCATCGCGTAAAATTAATTCACCAATATCAAAGAAATCGGCAACGCGTAATCCTTTTTCTAATTCAGGATTAACACTATCAACAGAACCGGTAATTTTAACATCTTTCCAAAATTCAGCTTTTAGTTTTTCAAGTTTTTCCAAGCCTTCTTTTAGTCCTTTCTCATTTCTTGCCATTCCGGCATGTTCCCACATAATTTTACCAAGTTCGCGATGAAAATGGTCAACCGTTTGATTGCCATTAACCCCCATTATTTTTTCAATACGGTTTTTTACATCTTTTTCGGCTTCGTTAAATTCTTTAGTGTCTGTTTTGAATCGAGGTGTTGTAATTTCATCTGCCAGGTAATTTTGAATAGTATAAGGTAATACAAAATAGCCATCTGACAATCCTTGCATTAAGGCAGAAGCACCTAATCTATTAGCGCCGTGGTCAGAAAAGTTTGCTTCACCACCCACAAATAATCCGGGAATATTTGATTGTAATTCATAATCGACCCATAAACCTCCCATAACATAATGAGTGGCAGGATAAATCATCATAGGATGTTCATAAGCATTAACATCTGTAATTTCCTCATACATATCAAATAAATTACCATAACGAGCTTCTATAACCTCTTTTCCTAATCGCTCAATAGCATATTTAAAATCCAAGAAAACGCCAAGTCCTGTTGGTGCAACGCCATAACCGGCATCTGTCCTTTCTTTAGCAGCTCTTGAAGCCACATCTCGTGGTACTAAATTCCCGAAAGCAGGATATCTTCTTTCTAGGTAAAAGTCGCGATCTTCATCTGGAATATCTATTGCTTTTTTCTCTCCTTTCTTAATGGCTTCGGCATCTTCTTTTTTCTTAGGCACCCATATCCTTCCGTCATTTCGCAGACTCTCAGACATCAATGTTCGTTTTGATTGATAATCACCATGTGCTGGGATACAAGTAGGATGAATTTGAACATAGGCAGGATTAGCAAAATAAGCACCTTTTTTATATACTTGCATGGCGGCACTAGCATTAGAACCCATAGCATTAGTAGATAGATAATAAACATTTCCATATCCACCGGTTGCTAAAACGACAGCATGTGCTGAATGTTTTTCAATGTCTCCTGTTATTAAATTTCTTGCAATAATACCTCGCGCTTTTCCATCAACAAGAACTAAATCAAGCATATCACGACGGGTGTACATTGTTACTGTCCCTTTAGCAATTTGACGATTTAAAGCAGAATAAACACCTAGTAGTAATTGTTGTCCTGTTTGTCCACGAGCATAAAAGGTACGGGAAACTTGAGCACCTCCGAATGAACGGTTAGCCAATGTTCCGCCATATTCCCGTGCGTAAGGAACACCTGCAGCTACCGTTTGGTCAATGATATTATTACTAATTTCTGCCAAACGATAAGTATTTGATTCTCTTCCACGATAATCACCACCTTTTACAGTATCATAAAATAAACGATAAATAGAATCTCCATCATTTTGATAATTTTTGGCAGCATTAATTCCGCCTTGTGCTGCAATACTATGTGCTCTTCTTGGAGAATCTTGATAACAAAAAACTTTTACATTGAAACCCATTTCACCAAAACTGGCAGCAGCAGCACCGCCGGCTAAACCGCTTCCTACAACAATAATGTCAAGTTTTCGTTTGTTATTCGGTACAACTATTCGTTGATGTTCTTTATAGTTACTCCATTTTTTTTCAATGGGACCTTCTGGTATTTTTGAATTTGTTATTGTACTCATAGTCTTATTTATTAATAGTATTAATCAAATTATTTTAGTAAAAAATAAACCGGAATAATGGTAAAACCAACCCCGATGATAATGGCATATAAATAGGCAAGTCCTGTCCATATTTTACGCGCTTTGTCATTACTCCATCCTAATGTTTGAAATGCAGCCCAAAATCCGTGGGAAATATGGTAAGCTAATCCAATAAAGGCAACAATATAAATAACATCATACCACCAAATAGAAAATAACCCGGAAACCAAACCATAGGCATTTTCCATTTCTTCACCGCCATAATTAATTGTCGGCAAATCACCAAATTTGAATTTCCACCAGTAATTAATAATGTGTATAACCAAGAATATTAAAATAATCGATCCCAAAATATACATATTTCTAGATGCCCAAGAACTAGTATGAGCTAATTTTTGCATTTTGTATTTTTTGTTACGGGTTGTTTGATTTCGTAATGTTAAAATTGAAACTAAAAAAATATGGAAAAGAAAACCAATTGCCAAAATGGGTTCCATAATCCTAACAAATGGATTTGTGCCCATAAAATGGACCACTCTGTTAAATAATTCACCTGTGTCATCAAAAACAAGCATTAAATTTGCTGTCAAATGAACTGCAAGAAATACCAATAAAAAAATTCCGGTAAGACTTACCCAAAACTTTTTTCCAACTGTTGAAGAA
>Ga0114934_10001180_pt1 | contig 16969 bp, 13 predicted proteins | sample 4SBtaG_2_FD_99695 | JGI IMG/M metagenome (GOLD analysis project Ga0114934, IMG submission 99695) | Deep subsurface microbial communities from Kolumbo volcano to uncover new lineages of life (NeLLi) - 4SBTROV10_white metaG | ecosystem: Environmental > Aquatic > Marine > Volcanic ...
CATTCAATGGGCTTGAGGATCTAAAAAACAAAACAATAAGGACACCTCTTGACCCTGACATCACTTTTTCTGATGACCCACTAAGAATGATGAGAGCAGCTAGATTTGCAGCACAGCTTAATTTTAAAATTGAACAAAATACTCTTGATTCAATGAAACAAAATGCTGAAAGAATCAGCATTGTATCTCAAGAAAGAGTTACAGAAGAATTACAAAAGATCATTCAAAGCAATTATCCTTCAATAGGTTTTAAAATACTTGATGAAACAGGACTCCTTAAATTAATTTTCCCTGAGTTTTCTAACCTAAAAGGAGTAGAAATAAAAAACGGAAAAGCCCATAAGGATAATTTCTATCATACATTAAATGTACTTGAGAACATACTCCCCTATTCTAGTGACAATATTTGGTTAAGGTGGGCTGCCATTTTACATGATATTGCAAAACCTCCTACTAAAAGGTTTCATCCAAAAAATGGATGGACTTTCCATGGTCATGAAGATAAAGGGGCTAGGATGGTACCTGGGATATTTAAAAAACTTAAATTACCATTGGATCAAAAGATGAAATATGTACAAAAGTTAGTACAATTACATTTAAGGCCAATTGCTTTAACTAAAGATGAAATAACAGATTCTGGAATAAGAAGGTTGTTATTTGATGCTGGTGAAGATATTGAAGATCTAATGAAATTATGTAGGGCAGATATTACATCAAAAAACAAAAATAAGGTGCAGAAATACCTTAAAAGATTCGACAATGTTGAATTTAAGCTTAATGATCTTAAAGATCGTGATAGAATAAGGAACTGGCAACCCCCTATTTCGGGTGAGGATATAATGGATATCTTTAAAATTAAACCATCAAAAAATGTAGGTCTATTAAAAGATGCTATTAAAGATGCTATTTTAGACGGAGAAATTGAGAATAACTATGATGATGCTTATCAATTTTTGATTATTAAAGCAGCTGAAATTGGATTAAAACCAACAAATGAAGACTAAATCTTACACCTTTAGGGTGGTTATTGATACAGAAGAAGATATTTTTAGAGATATTGTTATTCTTGAAAATCAGAATTTTGAAGAATTTCACCATTCTATCATAGCTGCTTTTGGTTTTGAAGGGGATCAGATGGCTTCTTTTTATATGAGTAATGAAGAATGGGATAAAGGTGAAGAGATAGGCCTAATGGACATGTCTTTTGAAGAAAATAAAGGACCAGCCAGTATGAAGAATACACTTATAGGTAATATGGTAAAAATGCCACACCAAAAGATTTTATATGTTTATGATTTCTTAAAAATGTGGATTTTTTACATTGAGCTATTTGAAGAAGGAGTTGAAGATCCAGAAGATGGTTATCCTTATGTTAAACTTTCTTTCGGTGAAGCTCCTGATGAATCTTCTAAGATCATTCCTGATTTAATAGACAATTTATACAATGATGATTCTAGTATTGAAGATGATGTAAATGATGTTTTTAATGAATTCGACAATGACGATTTTGAAAATTTCGAAAACATTGATGATTATGACATCTAGGTCAATACAATCCACTTCTTTTTCTAGAAAACCACTCAATAAATAATAAAGAAGAAATTATTAAGAACAGCCATTTCCATTTAATAAGGTCTTCTAATTTAGAAGAACGGTGAGAAATACTAGGCATATTACTTTTAATTAAAAGTTGATAAAGCTCATTCAGGTTCTCTTTTGAGACCCCTTCTCCATTATAATGATTGGCTAATTGGTATAAATAAGAAAAATCAGCTCTTGAATTCAGCACCTCCAGTCTTACCTTATGAACATTAAAGGTCCCATCTTGCTGAAAATCTTCATCACCATATAGTGACTTGGCATTATAACTATAATTTCCTGGCGGCAGCTTGTTTAAATGTAATTCATAACTACTGCCGTTATTTATCATTACTTTTTTAAATAAATTACCAGAATCATTAGTTATATCTATTTCAATCTCAGCGTCTTTAATTAATTCGAAATTCCTATTATAAATTTCTCCATAAAAATGAATTGGATCATTCTCTTTAAAATCATTATCTACTTCAATTGAAAACCTATCTTTCTTATCATTAGAAGTTACATATTGAGTGATCTTAGAAAAGGTGGAAGAAAAAACATTAATTTCTTTATTATTTAAATATTCATTCATTTTCCAACGCCAAACACCTTCTCCAACTATTAATGCCTCTCTAACTTCAGGATGTTCTTTTAATAGGACCATTGGGTAATCAGTCATTTCTCCATTTATTTCTTGGTAAATCATCACATTGGCACTTATATTCTTTTTATATACAGCTACAAAAGGAACAGATAATGGAGGGTATTTATTTATTTGTTCTTTCATTTTTTTATTAATAATAAATGAGCTAAAATCATTATTAATTACTGGCATAGCATTGATTACTCCATCATGTCCTTCTATATATAAACCCAAATCTAATTCATTAAAAAATTGAGTGTTTATTTTAGCTCCAGTTAGATGGATTAAAGGGATTTTTGCTGCTCTAGAAGTTTTAATTAAATTAGAAATCTTTACATTTTTTTTAAAATAGGTTCTATGAAGAATAATAAGATCATAATCTTCAATATTATTATCAAAATCATTAATTAACTGGACATCTATTTTTCGATTAAATTTATCTGAAATAACTTGTTTTATAGCAGCAATATCTGGGTGTGGAGCATTGGCTAGTATCAAAACTCTTTGTAATTGGTCTAACACATCTACATAGTAGGTATAATAGTTATTTACAAAAGTGATTTCTCCTTTAGTTTCAGTTATTTTTACATCATATTTTATCTTTCCAGCATTATCTGCATTTAGTATAAACTTAATTGTTGAAGCGTCTAATTCATTATTAATCAGTAGCTCTTTTGTTTGTATTAGTTCTTCTCCATTATATATAGAAACTTTTATACTATTTCCTTTCATTTTCTTTGAAAGTAAATGTACATCTACGGGAAATTTATTTCCAAAACTTACTACCTTATTATATAACACTTTTTGTATAGAAGCATCCTTTTGATAAATAGTGTCTCCAAGAGGAACTGTATAGATTTTTGCTTGGTCAATACCTTGATCTGTATATAAAGGGTTACTACCAGAATTAATTATTCCATCCGATGCAATAATTACAGCACCTAAATTCCTACCGTAATACCTGTCATTTAATTCTTTGAAAAGGTTTCCAAAATCAGTAGCTTTTTCAATAAAATCAAATGTCAGCCCTTCATTAATAGTATTTCCAAAAGAAAATGTATGTACATCAAACTTATTTTTAAGTTTATCTATTAGGTTTAGTACAGAATCTTTGTAAGAGTTTATATAATAAATAGAATCTTTATTAACCAATATACTTTCGGAGTTGTCTTGTGCAAAAACTAATATTGGCTTTTCTGATTGAATGTTATCCTTTTTAAAAACGGGTTCTAAAAGAAATAAACAAAGCATTAAAACAATAAAAAACCTTGTAATAGCCAACAATAGGATTGTCCACTTTTTAAGTTCATTGGACCTTAGGTTCTTAAAATATAAGATGATAGAGTAAATCAATGCAGCACCAATACAAATGATCAAATACCAACTGCGATGATTTAAATAGATATCCATTGTAAAATTAGGTCAACATTCCACCACAAACACTTAATACCTGACCTGTAACATAGCTGCTCATATCAGTAGAAAGATACAAGCAAGTATTAGCAATATCGTCTGTGGTTCCAGCTCTTTTTAAAGGAATATTTTCTATCCATTTTTTAATTACTTCTTGATCTAAAGCGCCAGTCATTTCTGTTTCAATAAATCCAGGAGCAATAACATTGCATCTTATATTTCTTGAGCCGATCTCTTGAGCAATAGATTTTGTAAACCCAATTATACCAGCTTTAGAAGCAGAATAGTTTGATTGTCCAGCATTTCCTTGAACACCTACTATTGAGCTCATATTAATTATAGAACCATTTCTTTGTTTTAGGAAAGTTCTTAGTGATGCCTTGGTCATATTAAACACAGATTTTAAATTAGTTTCCATAACAGCATCCCAATCATCCTCTCCCATTCTCATTAACAATCCATCTCTTGTAATACCTGCATTATTGATTAACACATCTATCTGACCAAACTCTTCAACAATAGATTCGATCAAGGTTTGAGCTTCTTCATATACGCCTGCGTTTGATTGATATCCCTTAGCTTTAATATTAAACGCTGTCAATTCTTTTTCCAATGCTTTGGCTTTCTCTTCACTCGACACATAAGTAAAAGCAATATCTGCACCTTCTTTAGCAAATTTTAATGCAATTCCCTTTCCAATTCCTCTAGTAGCTCCTGTAATAATAGCTACTTTACCTTTTAATAAGTTCATATATTATAATTTTACTGTTTTTGATGAGTATATAAATTTTAATTTAATTTTGCAGACATCAAATATAACAATGAGAAAAACAATTAGTCTCTTAAGTACATTATTTATTTTTATTTCTGCTCATTCTCAAATGTGGTTCGATATAGGCTTTAAAGGAGGAATGGGTACTGGAATATTAATGAACCAAAATATATGGGATGATGCTGATTATAATCATAGATTAAGTCCATCTTATAGTTTTGGCACAAAAATCGGAATTAATTTAAGTGATTATCATGAGATCACTTTTGATTTTATGGTTAGTAAATTTAGGCAGGACTTTCTACATAATCAATTTGATAGTGTCACAAATATTTCTCCAATCTATGAATCTAGTTTATCTTATAATTCTTTTGATTATATGGTGCTCTACAGACACAATAAGGATGGAAGATACATGGAAATTGGTCCTTCAATTCAAAATATAAGGAAAGTTAATTTCACTGATGAATTCTCTTCTCCAAATACTTTTGATCTTGAGGACGTCAATAAATTACAGACCAATCTAATTATAGGATTTGGAGCCTATTTTATTGGTACAGAAAATTTTGGTGTTACTACAGGTTTTAGAATTTCCTATACTTTAAGCGATCTTATTTCTCAAAAAGGACAAGAACAATTTTTCCCAACCCAAAAAAATTATCCTGAGTACCAAGCCTCACACCCTTTATTTATTTGTTTTTTAATAGAGGCTAATTTTGATTTTGCCTATTTTGCAAAAGCCAAATGTACTAGCAGAACCAAACTAATTCTTTTTTAGAATAATTTCCTTGATATATTCTTATCATTTCACATCCTATTTATCGGATAAAATCCTTATTTTTGTTCGCGAAATTATCATGAATTATGAGTACCGAACTTGAACAAGTGAAGAAGGAAAAATCAATCAGTAAAAACGAATTTATTAAAGAAGTTTTAGAAGACTTTAAGGTTGCCTGTATAAGCAGGGAAGCTTCTTTACTAGGTAGAAAAGAAGTACTTACTGGTAAAGCAAAATTTGGAATTTTTGGAGATGGTAAAGAGATCGCTCAAATCGCCATGGCCAAACAATTTAAAAATGGTGATTTTAGGTCCGGATATTATAGGGACCAAACCTTTATGATGGCGATTGATTCATTATCAATTCAACAGTATTTTGCGGGTTTATATGCTCATACAGACCTAGATCATGAACCTATTTCAGCTGGTAGACAGATGGGAGGTCATTTTGCAACAAGAAATATTAATGAAGATGGGTCTTGGAAAAATTTAATGCAACAAAAAAATTCATCTGCAGACCTATCTCCTACTGCAGCTCAAATGCCAAGACTTTTGGGATTAGCTTTGGCATCAAAATATTATAGAGACAATAATTCATTATCCTCTTTTAAAGAATTTACTAATAATGGTAATGAAGTTGCTTTTGGAACTATAGGTGATGCCAGTACATCTGAAGGAATTTTCTGGGAAACGATCAATGCAGCAGGGGTGCTTCAAGTACCATTAGCTATTTCTGTTTGGGACGATGGATATGGTATATCTGTACCTAAAAAATATCAAACCACAAAAGCTAGTATCTCAGAAGCATTATCTGGAATGCAAATGAATGAAGGCACCAATGGAATTCAAATATATCGTGTTAATGGATGGGATTATCCTGCATTAATTACTACTTATGAAAAAGCCATTGATTTATCACGTACCAAGCATATTCCTGTGTTAATTCATGTTGAAGAAGTGACTCAACCACAAGGACATTCAACTTCTGGTTCACATGAAAGATATAAATCAAAAGAGCGTTTAGAATGGGCCAAAGAATATGATTGTATTAATCAATTCAAAAAATGGATCCTAAGCAAAGATAATGCTATGGAAGAGCCATTAACATCAATTGAAGAACTTGATGCTATTCAAAAAGAAGCTAAAGAATATGTGAAAGTTGAAGCAAAAAAAGCATGGAAAGCTTATATAGAAGACATCAAAGATGAGAAAGAATCCGTATCAACTTTAATAGCAAATATTGCTGAGGAAAGCACTCATAAAGTAGCACTGAATCAATTAATAGATGACATTAAAAATCTAATGGACCCCCTTAGAAAAGACATCTTTAAAGCAATAAAGAAAGCATTAATTATTGTAAGGGATGAGAATTCTAGTGCGATTACAGCTGCTCAACAGTATATTAACCTTGCAAAAGGTAATTTATATGACAAATATAGCTCTCAACTTTATATAGAAAATGAAAGGTCTTCTACTAAAATTAATTCTACAGAGCCTCTTTTTGAAAATGATGAGATAGTTGATGGTAGAATGGTGCTTAAAGAAAATTTCAGAGCTCTTTTCAAGCAATATCCCGAAGTCTTAACTTTTGGTGAGGATACAGGCCATATTGGCGGTGTTAATCAAGCAATGGAAGGCATGCAAGATGAATTTGGTAAAGAAAGGGTTTCTGATACCGGAATAAGAGAAGCTACTATAATTGGTCAGGGAATAGGACTAGCGTTAAGAGGGCTTAAACCAATAGCTGAGATTCAATATTTAGATTATTTATTGTACTGTATACAAATATTGAGTGATGATCTTGCTACACTTACCTATAGAACAAAAGCTGGACAAAAAGCACCCTTGATAATTCGAACAAGAGGTCATAGATTAGAAGGAATTTGGCATGCTGGATCTCCTATGGGAGGAATAATAAACTTATTAAGAGGTATAATTATTTGTGTACCTAGAAATATGGTAAAAGCTGCAGGTTTTTATAATACATTAATTAAATCTGATGATCCTGGATTAGTGATTGAATGTTTAAATGGGTACAGAATTAAAGAAAAACTACCATCTAATCTAGGTGAATTTACAACTCCTGTTGGAATACCTGAAATTGTTAGGGAAGGTAATGATATAACCATAGTAAGCTATGGATCTACATTTAATTTATGTGAAACTGCTGCTAATCAGCTAAAAGATATAGGGATTTCCTGTGAATTAATAGATGTGCAAACTTTACTTCCATTTGATGTAAATCATCTCATTGTTGAATCTCTAAAAAAGACCAATAAAATCATCTTCATAGATGAAGATGTTCCAGGTGGAGCTACTGCATTTATGTTACAAAAAGTAATTGTAGAACAAAAAGGATATTACCATCTTGATGCAGAACCTAAAACACTTTCTGCAAAAGAGCATAGACCTGCATATGGAAGTGATGGTGATTATTTCTCCAAACCTAATATAGAAGATATCTTTGAAGCAGTATACGATATTATGCATGAATATAACCCCGCATCTTTTCCAAGTATTCATTGATCCATGAAGTATTTATTTATTCTATTCTATATAAGCATTGTTTTAGTTGAATCAGCACAAACAAAGCTTTCGAATAGCTTAATTGAATATATAGGAAATCATGAAAATGAATTAATACCAGTTAGAATTGAATTCAATAATAATGTAAATACTTATTTACTAAACCAGCAATTCAATTTTAACAAGACACCCTCAAATGAAAGAATTAAAATTCTCATCAAAAAATTAAGGCAACAGGCCTTTGATTCACAAAAAGACATCCTAAAGATATTGGACCAAAACTATATTTCAGAAAACCAATTCAGGAATTTCTGGATTGTAAATATGGTTGTTGCTAATCTAGATATTTCTACTATTGACCAAATTTCAACAATTAATGAAATTAAAATAATTGATTTAGAAACCAACCGTATCATTGCTCATGATCCAATTATTGAAAGTATTAACAATAATAAGCAGCCAAATGGAATTGAAAATGGATTGATTGCAATTAATGCACCGCCATTATGGGCATTAGGATATACTGGTAGAGGCAGAATGGTTTATAATTACGACACTGGAGTGTGGCCAGACCACCCTGCATTTAACACTAGGTTTATAGGTGAGCACTACCCCATGGATCAATCATGGATAGGTTACTTTAATCCTGATCCTAATGGAATGGTCAATGATCATGGAACTCACACATTAGGCACGATTGCAGGGTTAGTTGAACCAACTAACGACACTATTGGCGTAGCCTTTAAAGCATATTGGATCGCCAATGATTTTGTTACTTCAACTGTTCAAGCATTACCTCCTATTGCTAATATGATGGCTGCATTTGAATGGGCGCTGAATCCAGATGGCGATACTGCAACAACTATAGATGTGCCAGATGTAATAAATAATAGCTGGAGATGGTATGACGATCCAGACACCTTACATTGCGGAGGTATAGTTGTTGATTTAATGAATACTATTGAAGCAGCTGGAATTGCTAATGTTTTTTCTGGTGGAAATGCTGGCCCAAACAACACAACAGTTGCATCTCCTCAGCGTATCAACACAACAGAAGTTAATACATTTTCTGTAGGAAGTATTAATGGAAATATGAGCTTTCCATATCCATTAAGCTATTTTTCTACTTTAGGTCCTACTCAATGTCCTGGAACAGGATCCTTAGCCATTCATCCTGAAGTAGTTGCTCCTGGGCATAATGTTAGGTCTGCATGGGGAAATGATTCATTTAACACCATTTCTGGTACGAGCATGGCTGCTCCCCATGTATCTGGTGCAGTATTATTATTAAAAGAAGCCTTTCCTTATTTAACTGGAGAACAGTTACTGTGGGCACTTTATTTATCGGCTGTAGATCTAGGAGTTGTAGGTGAAGATAATACTTATGGAATGGGAATAATAGATGTCTATGCAGCTTATTTATATTTAAGTCAAACGCATACACCTGTTGACCCAAATAATAATATAACAGATTTAAGCATTGATTCCGTTTATATGGGAAATTCTATGCAATTCACATGTGATCATACATTCTCACCCTCTATCTATATAAGTAATAAAGGAGATAGTAATATTGATACTATAGATTTTTCAGTCACTATTAATGGGTCTAATGTACTAACTTACAATTGGGTTAGCAGTTTAAATCCTGGATCTAGTACTATGATTAACTTGCCTTCTTTCTATATTAGTGAATCTGGAAATATTGAAATAAGATTTGCAGCAGAAATTAGAAATAATCCCTTAGAATATGACATTCATAATAATGGATTGATGAATAGATTTAACATAAGAAGCCAGCAGGAGCAGCCTTTTGTTGAGCATTTTGAAAATGGATTTATCGATAGCCTTTGGTTCATTAGTAATGATGACCTTGCTGAGAGCTGGGATACAATATCTACAGGTGGTTTATTATGGAATAATTTTTCTGCTTCGATGCAACTATTTAGCTATGCACCTAGAGATAATCAGAAAGATGGTTTAATTTCTCCCAGTATCTTATTATCTCCTTCTTCTGCATCACATACCCTAAAATTTGACTTAGCCTATCAACAAAGAAGTATTAGTTCACAGTTAAAAGATACGGTAAAAGTTTATTTATCTGATAATTGCGGATCTTCATTTGATTATTTACTCTACCATAAATATGATCAAGATCTTAGCACCCATGATACTATTTCTTATGATTTTATTCCTACTTATTCTCACCATTGGAGAACAGATAGCATTGATCTTAGTAATTTTTCAGGGCAAGAAGTTATAGTGAAATTTGAAACTACCAATAGACAAGGAAATAATCTTTATCTCGATAACATATATATCTACCAAGGCGAAGAACAACCAGTATATATAAATCATTTAAATGAGCAATTAGAATTATTTCCAAATCCTGCCAATGACAAGATTTATTTAGAAATCACCAATTTAATTTCTACTGAAGCGTATATCAATATCTATAATAGTTTAGGACAAATTGTTTTAAGAATGAATATAGATCAAAAAAGAACTGAAATACCTCTTACATCATTTAATAAAGGTACTTACTTTTTACTGTTGAATGACCATGAAAACATTTACAGAAAATCATTTATTATATGGTAAGGTTAAGAATATTTAGATATATAATTAGTTGTTTCTTAATTGTATTGTTTTTCAATATTAATGCTCAAAGTAAAGTGCCAAAATGTAAAAAAGTAAAAAGAGGTAGATTTATCATGGTTGGTCCTCAAGGAGGTAGCATTAAAATCAAAAGAACTAATAAAATTCAGATTGAAAGATACTCAAGGCAAAGAATTAAGCATAGATTTTATATAGACTGGATAGATGAATGTAATTATATATTAACATTGAAAAAATCAAGGATTAAATCAATAATAAATGATACTGAAGTTAAATTGTATGTAAACATAACTGAAGTCGATCGTTATTATTAAACAGCTGGGATCCGGTCTAGCGAAAAAGATCAACCAGAGACTATTGAAATACAAATCAGGAAATAAACTCCAAAAGGAATCAATAAAAGATTTTCTTGAATCTAAAGTTGTTCAATTTAATGAACCTGGATTTATTAAAAATGACCCTATCTCAATACCCCATCAATTTAGTATTAAAGAAGATATTGAAATAATTGGATTAATAACTGCTACTATATCATGGGGGAATAGAAAATCAATCATTAATTCTGCAAAAAAATTGGTGGAAATTTTCAATGAAAAACCCTATGAATTTGTAATGAACTATAGTGATAAAAATTATGATCTATTAAAGGATTTCAAGCACAGAACATTCAATGGATTTGATCTTCATTACTTTACATTGAGTTTACAAAATATATATTTAACGCATGGTGGGTTAGAAAATATTTTCGAAATAGGTTTTAATAAAACAGGTTCATCCTTAGGTGCCATTGAAAATTTCAGAAATATCTTTTTATTCGAAGGAGGCAATGAAGTAAGAACAAAGAAACATGTTTCAAGTCCTCTTAAAGGATCTGCTGCTAAAAGGTTAAACATGTTCCTGAGATGGATGGTAAGAAATGACACAAATGGAGTTGATTTTGGAATATGGAAAAACATTTCCCCCTCCATGCTTTCTTGCCCTTTGGATGTTCACAGCGGAAATTCTGCAAGAAAAATAAAACTTCTGAATAGAAAACAAAACGACTGGAAAGCTGTTCTAGAATTAGATACTAACCTGAGAATATTAGATCCAAATGACCCTGTAAAATATGATTTTGCATTATTTGAAATGGGATTAGAAAAATCTCTAGTTAAATATTAGAGATAATTCATAAATTTGCAGCTGATGAAATTCTTATATCCCGAATTCCTTTGGGCACTCTCCTTGATTGCTATTCCAATCATCATCCATTTATTTAATTTCAGGAAATTTAAAAAGCTATACTTCTCAGATATAAGCTTACTAAAAGAAGTTAAAGAAGAAACAAAAAACAGATCTCAGCTAAAACATTTACTGATCTTATTAAGCAGAATTTTAGCGATAAGTGCATTGGTTTTGGCGTTTTGTTATCCTTTTTTACCAAGTCACAACCAACAAGGAAATAATTTAGAAAAAACTGTCTCAATTTATATTGATAACTCATTAAGTATGGATATGAAAGGTGCAAATGGATATTTTCTTGACCTTGCTAAAAACCAAGCCATTCACATTGCTAATCAATATAATAACGATGTTAAATTTCATTTACTTACAAATGACTTTGAAGCTAGGCATCAAAGGGGGCTTTCAAAAAATGAATTTATTGATCTTACTTCTCAAATAATGCCTTCTTCATTTCAAAAAGATTTGAATAGCATATATACAAGACAATCAGAAATATTAAAAGACATTAACACTCAAAAGGATGTCTACTGGCTAACTGATCTTCAAAAAACTTCTTCCGAATTAGAATTGTTTAAAAAGGACAGTACACTTTCTATTTATTTAATCCCTTATCAAAACAAGGACAAGGGAAATATCTATATAGATTCTGTATGGTTTGATACTCCATCAAGAAAACTCAATCAACAAGAAGACCTATATGTAAAAGTTGTTAATTCATCTGATGAAAACATACAATTTAAAATAGACCTTAACATCAATAATAATGAAACAAAGGGTTTGTCTAATGGAAATATTAATGCTAATGAAGAGCTGATCACAAAGATCACTTATATGGTGAAATCGCCTGGGTTAAAACATGGGAATGTTAAAATATCTGATTATCCTAATCCTAATTTGATTTTTGATGACACCTACTACTTTAGTTACTTTATTAAAAGTGAAATTAAAACTCTTCATCTTTTTCAGGAAACATTAGAAAAAAACACGAACTACTTTAAATCTCTTTATGCTACAACCCCATTTGTAGAATTTAATAGTCAATCTATTGATCAAGCAGACTATTCAGCTATTCAATCTCATGATCTTATTATTCTTGATGGAATTGAGAATATTACTTCTGGATTAAGATCTATTATCAATGAATGTGCAGAAAATGGAAAAACTATTGTGGTTTATCCTGGTCTTAACATTAATAATAGCTCTTACAATGAATTTTACAACCCTATTGGTATATTCTTCAATGAGATTGACACAAGCACGGCTGAAATTGCCAATTTAAATCTATCTCATTCTATTTTCAGAAATGTCTTTGAAAAAGTGACCAAGAATATGAATCTACCTGTTATTCATAAAAAATACAATATTGATTTTTTGTCAAACTCTGTATCTACTAATATTATTACATTGAATGACCTTTCTCCATTTATGGTCTATACAGAATTTAAAAATGGGAAGCTCTATTCATTTACATCACCTGCAAATACAAGTGCCTCTAATTTTGTCAGTCATGCATTATTTGTTCCTGTCATGCTTAGGATCACTGAATTGAGTGGTGTAGAGCAACAATTAAGCTATACAATTGGTAGTGATCAGCTAGTAAATACTAATTCAATGCTGAATTCTTCAGATGAATTAGCAGTTAATCAATTTAACAAAAACCAAAAGGTGAATTTCATTCCTGGATATTCCAAACAAGGCATTAATGGAGCTTTGATCGTTAAGGATCAAATAAAGAATGATGGTAATTTTAACTTATTAAAAGATAAAGTCATTAATGATGGGTTTTCATTTAATTATAATAGAATTGAATCTGAGATGAACTTCTTTAATGCTAATCAATTCAATCATCAGCTAACAAGAGCAGGAATTAAAGATCAAGTGAAGATATATGACCTTCCTCCTAATGGAGAATACATAGATTTTAAGAATGAAGCATTAGGTATTTTATACTGGAAGTATTTTATTGTCCTCACTTTAGTATTTTTGGGGTTAGAAATCCTTCTGATTAGAATTTTATAAGCATGAAAAAGAAAATAATCATAAAAAATGTAAAGATCATAGATCCTAACTCATCTTTCAATGGACAATCAAAAGATATTTTAATCAATAATGGAATGATTGAAAAAATCGCAAATAAGGTTCAGGATGATTCTGCTACAGTGATTCAGCATAAAGGATTTCATATTTGCCCAGGATTATTTGATATGAATGTAGATTTTGGAGAACCTGGTTACGAATACAAAGAAACATTGCTTTCTGGATGTAATGCAGCACAACATGGAGGGTTTACAGGAATTGGTTTAATTCCCAACTGTAGCCCTGCTAGAGATAACAATAGTGCAATTGAGTTTTGTATCAATAAAACAGAGGGGCATCTTGTAGATGTATTCCCTATGGGTGCTGTTACACAAGGAAGGAAAGGAGAAGAATTAGCAGAGATGTACGATATGAAAAAAAGTGGTGCAATTGCTTTTTACGATGGTAAATATCCTATTAATAATACTGGAGTCCTTTCAAGAGCATTATTGTACAGTAAAAATTTCAATGGACTTATCCTTTCATTTCCTTATGATAATTCAATCTCCCCAAATGGACAAGTAAACGAAGGAATTGAAAGCACTAAGCTTGGTATGGAAGGAATGCCATCACTATCCGAAGAAATACAAATAAGCAGAGATCTTTATCTTGCTGCTTACAACGATGCTAAGATCCATTTTTCTTCCATTTCCTGCAGGTCTTCTGTCCCCATGATCATGGAAGCCAAAGCCAATGAGCTACAAGTATCTGCTGGAGTCCCCATACATAATTTAATACTTACCGATAAGGACACTGAGGATTTCGACAGTAATTATAAAGTAATACCACCACTAAGGACCAAAGAAGATCATGAAGCATTGATCGAAGGGTTAAAAGGAGGTGTCATTGATGTGATTACTTCAGATCACACTCCTCAAGATCCTGAATCTAAGGTGGTAGAATTTGGGAATGCAGATTTTGGAATAATAGGTACTCAAACAGCTTTTCCTTTAGCTGTAACTCATCTTACTAAAGCATTAGGTCTAGAAGGAATTGTAACAAAAATGTCTATTAATCCTAGAACTATACTTCAGTTAGAAGTACCTATTATCGATAAAGGATTCGAAGCTAACCTTACTCTTTTCAATCCTTCTGAAAAATGGACTTTTACTAAAGAAAACAATCAATCTATAAGTGAAAATTCTCCATTTTTCGACATGGAGCTAAATTGTAAAATGATTGGTGCTATCAATGGGAAAAAAGTTTTCATGAATGAATAACTGATATCCTTTTTAATTTCTTTAAAAATACTACATTTGCAGCGGGCAAGTCTCATACGACCAGCTCCTGCTCAATCCCCCAGGATGGGAACATAGCAAGGGTAGGCGGTTGTAGCGGTGCGATGTGAGTAGCTTGCCCATTTTTTTATTCAACTCCCCTATTCTGAACAAGCATTTATCGATAGAACAACTAAAGCAAGAGCACATTAATTGTTGCCTTCGAATCTCAGCTGAAGTTTTTGGATTAGATTATCACCATCCCGTTAATTTCGATCTTTCTAATAAAGACCATTATTATTTGGTTGCTAAAAAAAATAATAAGGTGATTGGGTTTTCAATTCTATTTAAACTTTCTGTAGAAGAAATGAGCAAAATCACAAAAAATCATCTAGATCTTAGTTTTCCATATTATTATTTGATAGATGTTATAGCGATTACTCAGAAAGAACAAAAAAAAGGCATAGGCACAGCTATTCTTCAAAAAATATTAACCAAAATTGATGTTGAACTTCCATTGTATTCTGTGGCTTGGAAGGATGAATATGGGATCAACATTGAAAAACTTTTCAATAATCATAATATAAAAACTAGGGTAAATCTAGGAAAAGTATGGGCACATGGCTGTAATGAACATTTCAAATGCAATTCTTATAATATACATTGTAGATGTGAAGGTGTACTTTTTAAATTACACTAATGTTTAAATGAGTTGAGAATTGTTGATAGATTTAGTGGCATATATTAAAGTAGAAACCTAAATTTGCAACTTAAATATACAGCATGAAATTTTTTATAGACACTGCCAACCTAGATCAGATCAAAGAAGCTGAAGATATGGGCATTTTAGATGGTGTTACCACCAATCCATCTTTAATGGCAAAAGAAGGTATCTCTGGTGAAGAGAATATTATTAATCATTACAAAGCCATTTGTGAAATTGTTGATGGTGATGTGAGTGCAGAAGTGATCTCAACTGACTTTGATGGAATGATTCAAGAAGGTGAAAAGCTGGCAGCATTGCATCCAAATATTGTGGTAAAAGTTCCAATGATTACGGAAGGCGTAAAAGCCATTAAATATTTTTCTAAAAAAGGAATTAAAACCAATTGCACTTTGGTATTTTCTGCTGGTCAGGCATTGTTGGCTGCTAAAGCTGGCGCAACTTATGTCTCCCCTTTTATTGGCAGATTAGATGATGTAAGTACAGATGGTATTGATCTAATTGATCAAATACGTTTGATTTATGATAATTATGGTTATGAAACTCAGATCCTTGCTGCATCTGTCAGACACCCAATGCACATTATTCAATGTGCTGAGATCGGTGCCGATGTAATGACTGGTCCATTGAGTGCAATTACTGCACTGGCAAAACATCCGTTAACGGATAATGGTTTGGAGAAATTCTTAGCTGACTTCAAGAAAGTAAACGGATAGGCTCTTTTTTTTATCTTTAGTATGAATTACTCATACTTAATTAATGAACAATAGATATTTATATTTCATTCTCATTTTTATTGCCTTTAGTTGTGATGATATTCCAACCAATACTGAAATAGCACCTTCTGAAGAATTAGCAAATAATGATTCAGTAGATCCTATAAAAGAGATCCTGGTTGATATCCAACCATCAATTATTGATTCCACATCATCTTTTATTCCTGCCAAAGCAACTACTTCAAATACAGGATTTAAAGAATATTTAAAAACCAATTATGAGCTTACTAAGCACAATATTATTGATAGTGCATACGGGGAATTCATCTGTACTGAAGAGTTTATTTATTCTAATGGAATCACATACCATTACAAATGTGGATTGGAAGGCAAAAATGACCGCACTACCATTTCATTTCCAAAAACAGAATTAGAGTCATTAAAAAAACTAATAGAAACATTATATGATGAGCCTGACAATTATTGGGAAACACCATTCAATTATGTTCCTGAGGATGTAGGCTGTTGGTATATCATAAATAATGAAGTAACGGATTCTACCATTGTCTCCATAACCTGTGGATGCTGATTTAAAAATCCTTTTTTAAAATTATTTTATTCTGTGTTTCTATCGATTAACTTTGCTAAAAATAAATAACTGTGCTCATAGAAATTCCTGGA
>Ga0114934_10001182_pt1 | contig 16953 bp, 23 predicted proteins | sample 4SBtaG_2_FD_99695 | JGI IMG/M metagenome (GOLD analysis project Ga0114934, IMG submission 99695) | Deep subsurface microbial communities from Kolumbo volcano to uncover new lineages of life (NeLLi) - 4SBTROV10_white metaG | ecosystem: Environmental > Aquatic > Marine > Volcanic ...
CCCACATATCTCCATGAGTCGTGAAACGAGTTGCCTACCAACATAAGTAATGGTGGCTGCTACTGCCATGTCACTTTCACCATGACCTTTGTGACCCATGAGGCCATATGCTGACGCAGCCGCACGTTTGAAGGCCATTTGAAGGGTGTTGAATCCGGCGTATTCGGGTGAAGTTGTATCATACTTTTTCATTTTCTCTTTTGCTTCATTTCGAGCATCAGCCAAATCCATTTGAAGTTGTGGTAAAACACCCGTTTTACCTTGATGCCAGTGTGTGCCATTACCTAATGTTTTGATGTTGTCACCATCCTCATCCATTTGGGTTTCAGGGCTGATATTGTTACCTCTTTGGATTTCAGCATACATGGCCCGGAAATCAAAAACACCAACCATTTCGTGTCGGCCAGTTCGTGGTTTCGCCACGAACCCACCAGCATACGAATCCCCTCCTTTGGTAAAATTACCTGTTGGGGCTTTCCACCACGCCCTTCGGCGTAACAAACCTCGTGCGAATTTACTAACGGTAAAAACAGATTTGAAAGGAACACCACACACTTTTTGTAAAGCAAAAAAGAATCGTGAAACATGATGCGCCCGGTCTATATTATCAGTGAGTAAAACATCCTGTCTATGATATTTCAAAAAGTTGTCAAAATCATTCATCCACATTTCGTGGTGACTTACACCCTCATCTAATTCTATTTTCCACAATTCGGGATTATTAGGGAAAACCAATTCCCCCACTGCACCTAGTTTCCTATTGGATAATTGACCGTTACCAGTGTCTTTCCATACTCGTTCAAACCCGTGATTACGGTCTGCAAGGTCAAGGGTTAAACGCCCAAGAATAATTTGTGACCCGTCTTTGTAAAACCCACTACGTGGTAGTTGCAGCATTGGTAGTGATTCGCAGTATGGCGGGGGGGCAGGGGTTTTAGATAGGGTTTGGCCCAATAATGAAGAATCATACTTATTGTGTAAAGGTGAAAGCCAATCGAGAGAAAGGTTGTGGTAGTTGTACCGTTCATAGATTTTGGGCCAATCGGCACGATTACCAGACCATGTAGTAATGAGGTCGGGGTCTAATAACACAAATGAGCAAGCAAATTCATAAAGCATTTGTTTTTCAGTATTAAAAATCTGATTGAGAACATCCCAACCATAACTTCCCAAATCAGGTGCAGATGGATGCCAAGCAAATTGCTGAACATTCATACCATCTGTGGTATAACCCATAGCGGTAATCTCCCCCTGTTCATTCCATTCAAGGTCAAACCCACCCATGACTACGGCTTCATCGTACCAATCGGGGAAACTCTCAATTGGTATATTATCAATACAATAACGGTCTGCAAAATCAATATCTGCCTCCCAAGACTCTTGAGCCAGTTCACGCATAGGGCGTACATCAGATGGGGTGGGTGCTATGATTTTTAGTAGTGGTCTCCCGTTTTTTGCTATTAGTGGAGTCTCTTTGTCTAATTCCCCAATCGACCACCCGCTGAACCGTTTGTGGTAAAGACTAGACAAACGCACTATGTCGTCATTATCTTCTATGAAAAAATAGGGTTTGAAATCCCTCACTATTTTTTCCATGACTTGTCCTTTGTCACGAAAGCGGAGATAAATGAATGAGTGTTCTTCACCATTATTCATTACTTTGTAAGGTTCAATAATCATTCATCGGCCCCCTGTGCTATGGGGATATTACCAATCAATACCCCGTTACAATGTGGGCAAGTATATTCGGTTATAGTTACTTGACGATGTTCAATGGGTTTAGGTGTCATAATCTCGTTTACTACTTTTGTAGGTCCGTTTATTCGTGGGTGTTTAACCACTTTCTCTAGCATTTTTATTTTTTTCCGAGAGTCTTTTAGTTCTTTTTTCGCTTTCATAAGTTTCAATTGAGTAATGTCCCTTTGACTAATTGGTGAATGAATTTCTTGTTCGATAGACCATCCAAGTTCTAACATAGGTAAACCTGCCTCTTCGGAACGCTGATTGATTTGTTCTTTTCTTAACTTTATCATCCCGTTTTGGTCTGCCTCTTGATAGCGTAGTATCATAACCTCGTGTGTGGCTTCATGGCGATACTCATACGGCCCTGAAATGACGGCTTTACTACCTCCGCCCCTAAAGTCGGCCCTCGGCCTATTTCCACACCCTCCTTTGTTCTTAGAATGAAGAAACTGGCCTTTTTGCATCAGGGTCCAAACCGCAAATGGTTCCCCACAGTTGCATCTCAATACCCAACCTTTACGAACAGGATTAGTCATTCATCGGCCCCCGACTCATCTTGCCGGGGTGCTATTACTGCTATTGTTCCGAATGCACCATCATCTGGTGCTTCGTGGCGTAAAACCAACGGTGGTGCATTCGCCGTTGTACTTTCGCCACCTAGAACATGAATGGTCCCTTTTCCCGGCATAGCCTTGAGAGCATCCATCAACCACTTTCCAAACCAAATTACTATTGGTTCATCCAGTGCTATTGGTTTTTTATGTGAAATTGATTTTTCAATTTTTATTTGGTCCCTTTTTACAATTATACCCAGTGCTTCGTGGCTAATAACTAAGCAAAATAAAGCACCATTCTGAATGCTTTTACCCACTTGTTGTAATGAATGGAATTCTGCTGCATCAAAGGTCAATTTGAAATCAAATTTAGCATCACCAAAACCACCCCAATCATTTGTTTCTGATTCTTGTAGTGTGGTTGCTATTTGTTCAACACCTGCCTGTGATGCAGGGTTTTGAATGACTGGCATAACGAATGAAGCATTTGGCCCTGAAACATTTATTTTTGAATCATTAGGCTCTACTAGAATCGATAGTTCATCACCGCTATTACCACATTCATTAGTTAAAGAAAGAAAGGTATCTAATTGACCGATGGCAATACTACCAGAACCCAATGATTTGTCAGTTGGTGTTCCTTCTGAATCAACACGGAAATCAGACCACTTACGAACAAAGAATGCCCTATCAACGGTCCCTGCTGCGCTAATACCATCATCATTTACTTCTATGACTAAATCATCCATAGTCTTGAATGTTTTACTAAAGTTTTGGAAATGATGTAGTTGAGTTTCAAAACCAATGTTCCCTTCACTCATCATTCATCACCGCCTTCTGATATAGTATCAAAGTCACCTGCGGCGATACTAGGCCATCCATACCATATACCACCTTCAGGGTTGCGCTCAAACAATAGCACACGACCTGCGGATTTCAATGAAGTACGATTAGCGACAACAACAGCATATCCACGAACAATACCAGTTAATTCACCATTCTCATTTCGTTCCTCTTCTAATTCAGTATGAATGACCTGTTGTAAATGGCCTTCTGTGTCCTTGAGCCACTTTGGTTTGTCTTGACCCACGAGTTCATTACCAGTTCCATCAAAGGCTGCCTTCATGTGAGTAATGATGTAACAATGAATACCACCACGACATAATTCACGTAGTGCAACCATAGCCGTTTGATAGCGAGTAGCACGAATGTTCCAATTAAAGCGACCTATTTTAGTTGAAGTTGCTTTACCTGCTACGGCAATGCCATCAACACCAAGTTCTAAATCATCCACCTTCATACAGGTTTCAGTAATGTGTAGCCAATGGTCTGCACCATCAAACACAACCGTTTTCAAATACGGTTTAGGTAGTTCACCATGAGTCTCCAAGTATTCTGTTTGTGAATCCATTTGCGCTTTGGCTACTTTGAGAATATCGATGGTTTGTTGGAATGTTGCAGGGAAATCATAAGGAATACGACTTTCACCATAGTTAAACACCCACGGATTAAGAATCACTAAGTTTTCCTGTTTGTCTGTGTGATGCGCTGCCTTTGTTGTTTCGCCACCTAAGTCAAAATCAATATGCCAGATTTCTGCACCTGCCTCAATCTCTTCGGGTGTAAGGCTATCAAGCACTATACCAGTCTTACCAGTCTTAGGGTGACCCGCAATACCACACATAACGAATGGGTGTTGTATGGCTGGCTTACGAGCCGACTGTACCATTCTAGCGATAACTGGGTTCACTTTGTCTAATGATGATTCAAGGGTTCGGTGTTTGATAGCGGTTTCTATGGCAATTTCTTCAATCTTTTCTTTTGTTTCTTCAATTACTTTTTTAACCTGTTTGGAAGCCTCTTTTTGTATTAGGTGTTTTTTGCTATCGTCTTTTTGAGCAGGTTCAAAATTACCTTTCTTTGGGGTAAAGGAATCTAGGAATCCAGTTCCAGACATTATTCATCACCACCAATACCAAAACCACTTAGGTTGTCTAGGTCGTTAGAACCCTCACTGGGTATTTCAGCACAAATGGTCTTATTTGGTATTGCGTAAATACCATGAGCATCGACATTAACCACTTCATCACCGTCTTGATTGGTGTATGAATTGGTACGGCCAACAACCCAAATGCGAGAACCACGAGCAAATGGTAGCCATTCACCATTCTTCAATACTGAAAGAGCATTGAAATCATCATGCAATACACCACTAACCTTGATGCCCACACGAGCATTGGGGTTTTCTCGGCGTAGTAGTTGTGATGAAATAGATAGCCAGTAGTCACGACCTGTTGGGTCCCATTGAGCCTCACGGCCTTCGTGGTTAATATCCATGACACCACCAACAATAGTAACGGTTGGCCCATCGTATCGTTGAACACCATTCTTATCCACATAAGACTCTTTTCTGTTTTCTAAATGGTGGTTTAATAAATCCTTTAGATTGACACCCGCACTTACAGTAGTCAAGTATTGTTCTGGATTGAATAATCCTTCGGCCACTTCAAGTTTCTTTTTATCGGTGACCCAATCAAGACCGTAAGTAGCATTTGCATTGCTGATAGATAGTGTGGGGCCAGCCCCGTTCCATCCCTCTTCATCAAATTTACCACGCACAGTAATTGGTTGCCATAGCGACCAGTCATGTGTTGCTGCCTCCCATGCACCTTCGGCTGTAACTAAGCGTGGGCCTTCTGTGAGGAATTTTTCTTTGGTGTTACCATGAAACGCCCATAGCGACTTAACTGAATAGGCTTTTTGTGGTGTTTTGTCAGCCTTTAACATAGCGACAGATAGTTTTTCGTTTAGTGTTATCACCCAATCAGGCTTGGCACTATTCTCTTCATCCTTTGAAACATAAGTTCCCGCTGAATGTTCAACATTCCAAACACCATTCTGAATGAAAGCACGACCAATGCCGACTTTGTTACCATTGTAAGTAAAACCATTAGCAATAGCACCAGATAAGTTAGCAGTAGCAATATCAATTACCATCTCACGCTTACGCTTCATCATATCAAAACGGCGGTCAAAACCAATGAACATACCAACCCATTCTTCACCACCACTACCACCACTACTGGTTCGTGGTGAAACGGCTAGATACCACATATCAGCAAAGTGGTTGTAATCTTCATCATCCAACCCCTCTTCCCATGTTTCGGGGAAAGTGTCTTTCATCCAAGCCCCAAAGGAGGCTTCTGCCTCTTCACGGCTAACACCGAGCGTCTTTGCTGCTTCATCAATACATTCATTTCCTAATTCTTTACTCATATTTTCAACCTCTACTATAAAAATCTCCTACCAACGATTGGAGGAATAATAAATCATCTGCAACCCAGTCTGGTGACCGAGCCGCCCATTGCCCTAAAATAAGTAAATGCTTGAGAATACGGGGCCGACTATCGGCCCCTTCGGTTCTATACTTACGCATCATGGCGGAATGTAAACCAGCAATGATTTCATCACGAGTAAGACCTCTTTTGATGGTGGTTTTCGTCTGCTCTATTGTTGCGTCACCTGTGAGTTTACCATCCCAAACCAAACCATACAGTTCAGCCGTTACATCCCAATCCACCTGTATATTCTGAATCAATGAATCGGGTTCTGCTGGATTACATAGTTGAAGCACCTTAAGACAGGCTCTTAAATCCCCACGATTTTTCTTTACTAAGGCGTGAACACTACTATTCCACTCAACCGGGTAGTTTTCCTCTTCAATTATTCTGTAAATTAAATTATCAGCCTCTTGGCCTTCTAATGATGAAAAGACATAGGATGGTAGCCTAGAACGCAAAGCGGGTATAATGCGACTAACCCGGTTACAGGTTATTATCCATAGGTTATGGCTACTGGTTTGTTCTATGATTTGACGCAAAGTGTCTTGAGAATCACGTGTAAGACCGTCACCCTCATCTAAGCATATAATACGGAAATCACTACCAAAGGGTCTTTGATTAGCCAGTGGCTTCAACCTATCACGCACGAAGGCAATACCTCTTTCATCAGAAGCATTGAATTCATGGTAATTAGTATCAAAAGTTTCCCCAAGCATATCTTTCGCTATTGCTTGAGCCGCCGATGTTTTACCAGTTCCGGGTCCCCCGTGAAAGATAACACCACCACAACGAAGAGTACCCGCCACAGACCATGAAGGGGCATCGACTTTCAATGCCTCTAACCCTACCATATCACATAGGGTAGTTGGTCTATACTTGAGCCATAACTGCATTTCATTCATCTCTCCTTCGGGGTTCGGCGGAATAGGGGGTTGGGTATAAAGGTATTGTTACCATAGTGTGGCCTCCTGTTTAGAGGTGCATTGGCTCGCAGTAGTGCCTTTTGGCTCTTTTTTTAATAGGGTGCATTTATTATGGATGATGTATTTCCAATCTTCGTCTTTTATGTTACCTGCAACCATCCGAACAAAGGATTCGTTGGCTGCCAAACGATGGAACCATTGCTTTTCAAAAGAACGAAGGCCAAAGGCACTTAGTAGGCTATTAGGAATACGGGTTGTATTTACCCCCTTCATTTCCTTATCAGGGAACACTATTCTTTGTGTACCAACCCCGCTATGGGAAAAGGCCACAATAGACCAGAACAACCCAAAGGGTATTTTTCGCATGAGTTCTCTCGCACAAAATATGATACCTTCATTGTTTGGTAGTGTTTCGTTTAATACAGAAATGAAATATGAATCATAAAATCGACCACTTGCTAATATATCTCTTACTCGTTCCCTGTCATATTCTGCTAAGTAAATTTTGGCGGCGTCAAACACCCCTTTATCATCATCACTATCCATGTAAACCTCATCTGAATTAGGGCAAACATCAAACCAATCGTGGTCTTTTGTGGTGACTTCATCAAATAACATTTCATTCACCATCTAGTATTTCTAATGCTTTTTTTACATCATCTTGAACCCGCAATACTGGCAGGGTGTCAAGGTGCTTCAATGCGTCTAAATAACCTTGTGGTTTACGAGTAAATTCAGCAAATGGTTTGAGTAAACGCAATAACCTGTTCAAATGTTCGGGTTTAGTATATTTTGTCTGAACAGGTAGGCCATGTTCTTTGAGAAAAATAAAAATTTGTTCAGGTATTTGCTTACCATTGAATATACGACATTCGGGTCTAATGTTATAGCCAGTTTTGTTTTTTGTAGTGCGACAACAAACCACCCGTATTGTGGTGTTTTGTGCCAAAAGCAACAAAGTCAAATCGGCTTGAGTCAGTTCCATCATCAAACAAATCCTTTATTTTTTTTAGCATCATCGGGTTTCTCCCAAATCCACTCTCCATTCTCATCGAACCCAACAAAAGCCCACCATGTGCTACGCTGGTTATGCTTTGCCCGAATCACACGGGGTCTCCACGTAGGCCAGTAGCGAATGTTACGGCATGGCTCACACATTGCCCCGGATGGTCGAATCCCCTTTCGGAAACGCCCACAACCAACACAATTCCTCCCGTTCCAATTCTTGGTGCGTTCAACACCAAAAGCGTCAGGGTGTTCCCACGGTGGTATCTGTTCCTCGCTCACGCTTCGTCACCAACCATCCATTCTAATTGTTCAACAGGGGCTACATCAGATAGCCCTGCATCAGAACAAATACCAATAATCAAACCCTGTATAATAATGCCCCGGTTTTCATCAAAGTTAGCAAAGTGAATATCGACATCAACAAAGGTCGGGCCTTTCATTTCAATTATTTCCCCTTCAACGGCTTTGCCGTCTTTAGTGAGTTTGACCAGTTTACGTTGGGTGAGTGGGTCAGCACCCAATATACCTACATTATAGTAGCCATCCACGCCATCACGAGCAGCAACCTGCCACCCACCTAGCACCAGACCACGCCCTTCAACATGCTGCCAAACACCGTGTACCACCTTCAACACACTACCCTTGCTTTTCGTGCTGTAAAGTATGACCTCTTCACGAGAATTGGTATAGGTTTGTATGGCGTCACCATTGTAAATGAAAGAAATGGCATTCTTAGGTGTGTATTGTTGAAGTTGTATAATGTTCATTACCTCATTCTTAGGTTTGATGAGATGTGGTGGGATGTTTAACTGCATCCATTGTTGCCGTTCACCCCATGCTTTGTCATGGATGTCTGAATCAATATGTAATAAAATATCGACAAACCAAAAGTTATCATCCTTATCTCTTTCAATGGTATAAATACCAAAAGGAATACTATACTGGTCATTGCTTTTTATTTCGTCAATAAATTCTTTCAATACTGGGGATTCCTTTGATTCAATTACTACACCATTAGCATCCATAAGTACCGTTAAAGAATGTGGTTCGGACATTGAATGGTGTAAAGACAAACGCTCTCCCTGTATCAGTTCAACATGACTAACTGGATATGGTAATTCCTCAAGGTTTGAAACACGATGTGGTATTGGTATCAGTAGTTTGTCACCAACACTAGGCATACCGAAGGTTACTGTTCTGTTTTTTAGTTGATTTGCCAGAACAGGCAATGAAGTAAAAATAGCCTGTCGTTTAACACGAGCAACAGGAATATCATAATGGGCTGCTAATGCTTCAACAACATCTCGACTTTTGAAAGGCGTTCCCCTACCAGTTAAACGAAGTAAGAACCAGTACATATCCTTTTTATCCATCAGTTTTGCTAATGCTTGAAGGTGCATTGCCTTTCCTTCATTAGACACATCTGACCCTAAAATACTACTCATTTGTCTGTATGCAAATTTGAAAGTGGTATTGGTCTTTTTTGCAGGTGAAAGGTCCGCTAGAATCCGAATCAAATCCGGGTTATCATCAACCTCTTCGGGGTAAACATCAGTAAGTAAAAAGAAAATCTCACGCAAATCTTCATCAGTTAGTTTACCAACCATACGTGTATCACGATGGAAAAAACCTATGAGTTCTGGCACTTCATCGATTGCTAAATTGAAAACCGATTCTAACACCAATGCTGGCCGTTTGACACCATTATAGGCTTCACGGCAACAGGCAGCAATGTGTGTAAAATCGGTCACACTATCATCTCCACGCACTCACAAAATCATCCCATGCTACTTCATCAGGATATAATGATAAAATCAAGTCTTTGTAATCCCAAACCCAACGGCGTTCTTGGGTTCGTTTATCCAGTGTTAATGCTTTTATTGGCCTACCCCACAATTCCTTTGTGGCCTCTTTTAGTCTAGGTACACTCACCCTATTACCAGACAGTTTAGCGCAAATATATACACAATCCACAATCAATGGCATAGGCGCACGACCAGCAGTAATGGTCCCCAACCACAGCGTTTTAGCATGACTCACCACATAAGGTGGCAATTCGAGAAACAAACACAACCGTCTAATTTCGTTAGCATGGAAATTATACCATTCTTTACTACCTGTTTGACCATCAAACACCAGTTCACCATTTACCAAATGCTCACCACCTTAAATCCATCAATCATTTTTTGCTGTAAATCTGAATCGTATGATTCCCAAGACTTAATTCTATTCAGGGAACAAGACAACGCACCGGCTCGGCTATCAGCGTAGCCGTAGCCTTCTGATTTGTGAATAATAATACCCTCGCTATTCCTAATAGTAAATAGCCAACCCCATCGTGAAACTTCACCATTCCAATTAGAATAGCCATTCTTAAATTCCCGATAGTGAGACCGCCAATAACGACAGGTATAGGTGTCGGTATCTGTGGTAATTTCCTTAAGCCATGTTGCACTAAATCCATCATCAGGGTCGTCTTTGGGTTTATCCTTTATCCACTTACTTTGTTCCATTATTACCACCACATATTTCACAATCGCAATTCTCTACTAATTCTTGAAGTTCAGCAATTCCACTACCTTCGCACATCAAGTCAAGGTAATGATTAGATTCTTCGTATCTCGCTTTCCACATCTCAACATCCTTTTGTAGTTTCAAAGCCCAAACCAATCGGTTTGCTGCTATGTCCTGTATTGATACTGTTTGTACTTTAGAATCGCTCATTCGCTCACCCCAACATCTGGTATTTTTACTTCTATTATTATTTTTCTCATTGCTTTCACCAAATCATCAAAATAAGGTAAAGTAACAAAGCCCATAATAGGATAAAGCATGAAGTGTTGTATTGTGTTACTTCTGCATTTCCATTCATCATCGACCCAATGAAAACAAAACACATCAAGCAATTCTTGGGTGAAGTAATCTGACCAAACAGTTTCTTTAGTAGTTAGTAGTGTTTCTAGTTTACGGACGGTATGACAAAGGGGTATAGTCATTCACTCACCCCAAAGGCATCATCATCATTGAGTAATTCTATTAAGGCATCCCGCAAATCTTCGGCCTCCTGTTTGTTCAAGTAAAATCCTTTCTTAGTGTAGCCAACATGACCAGACTTACTAGGTGCTACTCGATTGACACGGACATTAACCAGTCGTTCTTTGCGCCCGTCTTGAGTCAGTATGTGTACCTCTTCACCGGGATTGAATGAAGTATCAATCGTGCTGTGGTGTATCTGGTTGTATTTGTTGTCACTCATTCACTCGCCGCCTTCAATTCAGCCAGTGTTAGATTTCCTTGAAGGAATTTCGCTACTGCTGCCTGTAATGCTGAATACTTTTCTGACCTCTCAACCAATTCACTTACACCATCCAGTAGTGTGTTACCACGAACCTCACGGTTCACACGACTGGGTGGGTTGTGGTTAATGACTGATTTGCCGCCATGATTATCAATTTTACCTTCTGCAATTAATTTGTATATTTTGCTACTGATTGCTTTCACTGTTCGCCCATGCTTTCGGGCGATTTCAAGAACCGATAACTGCTGCCTGACTTCACTGATAAGAACCTTGATTTCGGCATCAGACCATCCTTTGTTCGCATGGGAAGTCTTTGATGCTTCGTACCAGTCAAAAGGTGTTTTGATGTTATCAGCATATTTGCTATCATCGAGCAAATCCACATCTTGGGGTGCTGCTATGTTGTTGGCTTTCTTCGCTTCACGGCGTTCCCTGCAATAACAGATATTACATGTTGTTTGCTTCAATCTCCATTGTGAAGTTTTCGTTGTACCACAAACAATACAGGATGGTTTCACTGGTCGGTCTTTGATAAATTGGTTTCTTTGGAATCTGCCAGCAATAGCATATCTAAATGGTTTTGCCGTTCTTTCTAAAGTTCCACCAGCGGTCATTGTAACCAAATCGTGATTCACCAGATTTCTAGTGCTAGTCATAATTCGCTTAGACACCCAACCCGGTCTAACCCAGTCTTTCGCTTGAAGCAATACAGTAATTATATTGTCCCTATCCGTTTCTTTCTCATCAAATGTTCTATGTTTTCTAGCCATGTTTCATCACCAATCCTTCAAAGTAATTTGTTTGCCTTCGCCAGTATCAGAAGGGCTTTTTTCCACCGTTGTCATTGTTGTTGTCGAAGCCGTTTTAACCTCTTGAAGAGGGGATGGGACACCTAACGATTGGTCGTTTCTGGTCGGCTCAATGGTGGTGGAATCTATTGGAACAGGTATGACCTGCATACTAACATGGGTGGAACCAGCGGTTGTACCGATGAATTCCTGTTTGAGAGAGTTAAGCCATTCCACCACTTGAACCGGGTGATTCAAGGGTGGTGCTTTTGACTTATCAAAAGAAAATTTACCATCACTAATAGTCATGCAATGTTGTAGTGCATCTCTAATATCATTCAACGCCTTTGCTGCTATATTTCCATCGAGCATAGTAGCGATTTTATCAACGAGAATTTCCAACAAAAGAGTGGGTGGAACATTGCCAGTTTTTACTTTGTCAGACAAACCAACATCATTGGCATAACCGTTGCCACGAGTCTTACCACCACCATCGGATGATGGCTTCAATACAATACTAAGAGTATTTGGTATTTCTATGTTAATTGTGGGATTGGCTATTGCGTTTGGTTTGCCTTCATTTTGCACCCTTTGGTCTTTGTCTAATAAGACGCCATTGCGACTACGCCACTCATCTTCTAACACTTTACCGAATTCCCGAAGGGATGCACCCACACCAGTTAAATTGTGCAATTCCGCATCAGTTAGGTTTTCTGCAAAGTTGGCGAAGTTCGCTTTACTCATATCTCCGCCGAAGGGCTTGGGGTTTAAGAGGGTTTCGTTATTCCTCTTCGCTTCGTGATTCAGTTAATACCTCAACAGGGGGTAGTGGGTAATCATCTTCATCAATGGCTATTGCTAGTTGTTCTTGAGCATCCATTTTAGCCAACAATACACTATCGTCAACAACATTCAAAACCCCTCTATGTTGTTCTGGTAAAATGGTTTGACAATTAGAATTAAGACATTCCCCTGACTCACTTATGTTTAGGCGTAAGTTGGTACTGTCTGACCCCTGTAATGAATAAATCAAACCACAATCACAAACCATAACAGACCCAATATCTTCTAAGTTGGGTTCGTTGGCCTCACCATCCACCACTATTGTATCGGCTTTCCTCACTTGGTCACTAACGACCTCCCACCCAATAGCATAGGCGAGCAAACAAACCCAGTCATGTTTGTTCCATAGCGAAGCACCTATTTGGTCGAGTTTATTAGACGCATGAATCTCAATTAAAGTCAATTCATTTCCTCCTGTTCGTTGATAGCGACCCACGGTTGGGTAATCCCAAACACCACCATTCGTTCCCTCAAGACGAAGTGCATTCCACAGACGATTGGCCCATATCAAATCCTGTTCCACTGGTGGTGGTAAGGGACCCAAATCAATATCAAATCCAGTCATACCCATTCCCACCTGCGGCATTGAACACAACGCACACGAGCCGTTTCCTCTTGTGTTTCGGGGTGTGTTCCGGGTTGCCAATTTATCATATTAGAATCACAATCCTTACACTTATTGGTTTCCTCTTCACTCATTTTTCTCTCTCCTTAGTTTTACCTCATAATAGGTAGTTGATTTCCTCATGTAAGTTGTGTTGATTTGTTTCCATTCCCACTCGTTCTTTCGTGGTCTTTTGTATGCCATTGTTTTCAGTAGTTGTTGCGCCCCATCTTGACCTATACTGGGGTCGCCCGTTACCTCAATGGTAGCGGTGTGCCACCCACTTTTATCGGGGCCAATGATGCTCATTAGAAGGGATGTTTCATCACCATCTGACCAGTAAAATCCTGATTGGTCAATCATTATTCCACTTCCACCCTCGTTCCAGTGCTTCATCACTAAGCCGTGATACCTGCAATCGAATCCTAGAACACCTACGCCTATATCCACGCTTGACCACTAATTCCTTTTCCTTACGTGCGTGAAGGTCGTTGATGGTGGTGTAACATAGGGTGATGCGGCTATCTATCTCGTGTAGTGCATCTGCTCGCTCTACACCAGATAAACTACCAAACTGTTCCGAACCGAGTAGTGAGCCTCGGTCTATGTGTAGTTCTTTCACTATGTCGAGCCACGAATCACATTGCTTACGGCAACGCCTCTCAATCATCACAAAAGACTGGCGGTACTCTTCAAGGTACTGCTTCGCTGGCGTTCTCATAACCGACCCCAAAGGGTCTTGGTTCTTTAATGACCCCTATCAATCACTACTGGGTGTTTCAACACAATTTGAACGATTCATCATTCTTCCTCAAAAAATTTGAACCTCATTAATTCTTTAGCCTTATCCCGACCCCATTTTATATTATCATCACTAGGAATAAAAAAATCCGGATTGCTCAAATCTTTTGGATATTGATAAGGTTTCTGAACCGGGTGGCGTACCTCTATCTGACGTGCAACATGGTTCAGAATATCCTTTTCTTTGTGTAGCAGCACTTTTGCTTTTGGTTTTGCTTTTGGTACACATTGGCGGGTTTCAATATACCGTAGCATTGCTTTTCTGATTCTTGGATTAAAGTTTCGCTCAAACCGGTATGACACACCACACTTTTCACAAATAAATTCCATTTTTGTAGGTAGTGAGTTAGGTTTAATCTTTTGACCAGCGCATTGTTTTAGTTGATGAAAAACTGCATTCCTTTCTAACCAACCATCCACCATAACTATTATTCCCCATTAGTGGGTGTTTCATCACCACTTTTGTAGCCTCTAAGAAAATCCAATGTATCTGATTCCTCTTCATCTGATAGTGGGGCTGAATAGTCAATCACTGACATACAATGATGGTCGTTAAGACCGACATTACCTTTGAAAGTGCGCCCACATTCATCACAAGTCAACCGGGGGATTGGTTCACCAGTTCTTCGGCTCTCCATGATTTCAGCAGCCGTTGGTCGCCCTTCGGTTTTCCCTCTTAGTGGTGCATCATCTCGTGTTCTCGCTATGAATACTTCAGGGGGTTTCGGTGCATCAATGGGAATACATTTAGATTCTGATGCTGACCAACGATAGTGTTCAACGACTGAAATTGTGTCACCATTTACCTGTATTGTTTGTGGTACATCACCAGCGTTAAGCATATTGTAAAGGCCAGTTTCATCCTTAGTTCCCGGCACATACAGGAAATAGATTTCATTGGGGGTATCTGATTTACCACGAAGGCATCGACCTAGAGTTTGTATTCTTCGTAGTGGCGCATTAGGGCCACTCATCATTACTGCTACCTGTACCCACGGCACATTGAATCCTTCGGTCAAGGATAGGCATGAGTATAGGTGATTGGTTTCTTTGCGTAAGAAACGCTCTAGGCCACTGTCAGCCTTTTTCTGCTGACTGTGATAAAGTGCGGGTGTCAAATGGGGGGTCATTTCAGCCAGTCTTTCAATGTCAGGGATGCTCTCGTGAAATAGTAGTGTGGGTGCATCAGGACCATGAACATTGAGAATGTTAAGAGTAGCAACGAACCGGGAACGGCAGCGATTGAGAATTCTCTTTCGCTTCATTCCTAATTGCTTGGCGATTTGAGTTAGGTGCGCCCTAGTTCCGTGGTCAAACGCTTCGTTTCTATCACGCATAACGCCCTTTATCCGCTGGTCGAGAACAACAATATCCCTGCTTTCTTCTGGTGATAATGATACTTGAACAGCATTCAATTTGAATGGTGGTATCACACCATCAGCCAGTGCTTGACCATAGCGATAAGAATAGGCTATTGGGCCACACAATGACTCAACAACGGCTCTCGCTTCTGCTGTGGGGTGTGGGGTGGCCGACAGACCTAGAACGGCATCACGAGGGCAGTTCTCACGGCTCAATGCTAGACGGTTCTTTTCACCACGAAGGTTGTGGCATTCATCCACTATTACTAGGTGACTGGGTGTAACATCTGCTAATTCCCAATCAGGGTTTGTTAGGTGTTGTTTCATTTTACCATCACGCATAGCATTGATTGTGACGATGTTGATACGGGGTTTCAATTCTGCTTTCCAACCCTTGATACTACCACCACCAATTCTCCCTATGTCCTGTGGCGAATCACCTGATTCAATAAGAGCATCACGCCATTGAATCATCAGTGGTTTGCGAGGAACGATGATGGTAACCATATCGACAAATTCCCAACCGGGCTGATTCTGATTCTTCATCCAGTCGGCTTTGATTTCCGTAGCGACTCGTGTTTTACCACAACCTGTGACACCTGCGATTGTTATTTCATTAATCGGCTCATCATTACAATACTGGTTATCCAACCAAATCTGTTTAGCCTCACGCTGCCAGCGGTAAAGTGGTGGTTGACTCATTCCCTCACCTCTTTCACAATACCGCCCCATTTCGTGTCACTTCTAATATGTTGAATGTCCTTTATCCCATCTGCAAACTCTTCATATTTCGGCATATCTGGGTGGTGAATAAACCACCCCATGATATGCTCAAGACGATGTAAGCGGTTGATGATTTCCTGTAAAGACTTGAACCCTTTACCGTCATTCATATCAGACCAGTCTTTAGAATGATTTAGCCACATATCTAATTCTCTAGTCACCTGCATTTCATCTGTTCCTTGATTTATTAACTTCTGATATTCCAGAAGGCCAATACTTTTCATTTTGAGTTCGTGGATATTAGGATTAGATAAAAATATCTCATTGGTTTTTTGAGCCTTCTGCTGCCGTTCTTCTAATGTGTGAATAAAGGCATCTGTCTTACGTGTAGATGTCTTTTCAGACTTATACAACATAGCACCACAGTTAAGGCAACGCCAGTGATTACCACCCGAACCAATCGACCTATCAACATCCACCATGAACACAATGAACGAGTCACAGACAGAACAACATGGTCGTCTAACAGGTTGGCTCATTCACTCACCTCCACGCCTTGCCACCAATTAGGGGCAGGTGTTCCCTTATCCCACTTGGCGAATGTCTTGGAATGGTAGTATGCCCGGTATGCTTTGACCGCATCATTGTCACGGTATTCATCAGGCATGGCTTGAGCAAAGGGTGTAACCCCACCTTTGGGGATGAATAATGTCATACGGGACATAATGATAATGGGGTCATGACAAGCATGATGCTTACCGAATCGGTTGTAGTATTCTTCACACAGTGCTTTTGCATGGAGAGACAACCACTTGAAGTTCTCACGGCTGTCGCCAACCCATACTGTGCATGGGTGGTGTTTGTGACCACCTTTGTATGGTGTACCACTCTTGGTAAGGGGCATCATATCATCAGTCGCACCGTGTCGGAGCAAGGCTGACGCCATCATTTGTGCTGACTCTAGGA
>Ga0114934_10001185_pt1 | contig 16927 bp, 16 predicted proteins | sample 4SBtaG_2_FD_99695 | JGI IMG/M metagenome (GOLD analysis project Ga0114934, IMG submission 99695) | Deep subsurface microbial communities from Kolumbo volcano to uncover new lineages of life (NeLLi) - 4SBTROV10_white metaG | ecosystem: Environmental > Aquatic > Marine > Volcanic ...
CAAGCGAGATAAGTATAAATAGCACACTAAAATATGAGATCTTATTATGAAAGAAAAAGAATATAAAAGGACTCACTAAAAGCAGAACAAGGATCAGATAGACAGCCATCAGTAAAAGAGAATTCACATTCTTTTTTTCTTCAAGCCACTTATTCATGTTTTTCATAAACTAATAATCTACAGGAGTCGTGAAATTCATATTTACAAATCCTAGTACTGCAAAGATCAAGTAGTATTTTCCTACTTCGCTGACAGGGAAAAGATTCGTCAAAAGTTTAATATTTAAAAATGAATATAAAAACTGAAAAAGCTTCCCAGTACTTAAAACTAAAATATCTTTTTTGGATGAGCTCATATATTACCAATCATATCAGAAATTATTCTACAATAAAATCATTTGCAGGTTTTGAAATAATGGCCTATCTCTGATTCTGCATATCGAAATTTCCCCGGAGGAATTATGGATTTAATTACAGCAACAGCGATTGTTATCATATCGTTAATAATACTTGTACTTTTCTCTTTATAGTTCCTAAAAAGAGCAGTTCAGGCGATGAAATTTCCCGTTCTATCAAGGAGATGAGTGAATTCCTGCTCTCAAGGATTAATGACTCAACTTCATTTCAAAAGCAGCAGATAGAATCATTTAGAGAATAAAACTCAAAGACAATGGATAAGATCAGAGAGACTGTTGAAAAAAGCTTTCCAAAACTTCCAATATATGGATGACGCATCTGTAAGGACTATAAGCAATAGAAAGACATATCAGAAGCGTTGAAGAACTCCCTTATTAGGAGGAAGAAGAGATCTTTTAATCCTTTTTTTCTTGCTGAATTTCTTTACAACAGAAATCTTTTTAAATGTTTTAGGATCCATCTCAGTATAAAACATGCATGTTGACATACTCATGGGTGTCGGTGTAAATATCTGTACGCTCTCAGTGTTTTTTAATTTTCGCAAAGCATTTTTCAATATCTTTCTGTCTTTCTCGTCCTCTCCCGGATGTGCGCCCATGAGATAATATCTCAATTCCTGTCTGAGTGGTTTATTGATCTTATCAAAAATCTTCTTGAATCTATCAAAAGAACTGTTATTTTTATTCATCAATTTGAGTACAGATTCAGAAAAATGCTCCGGAGCTATTTTCAGGCAACCCGATATATGATGTTCAGAGAGTTCTTTTATATATTCCATAGAATCTACTGCTAGATCAAACCTGACCCCGCTTCTTACAAAGACCTTTTTTATCCCTTTTATCTCTCTTATTCTTCTCATCAATCTAATAAGTCTTTTATGGCTTCGATCAAGCTTTTTACAGGAAATACAGTTTCCGCTGCAAAACTCTGCATTCTTACAATCCATTCCATACATATTAGCAGATGGTCCTCCGAGATCATCGATATATCCCTTGAAATCGGGATGCTTTCTAATCCTTCTTGCTTCAGCAAGAATCGACTCTTCACTTCTTGAGACGATCTTTTTTCCAAAATGAAGTGAGATAGAACAGAAACTGCAGTTCCCGAAACATCCCCTGTGTGTGACAATGCTGAATTGCGCCATCTTGAATTCCTTTGCATATTTTGGAATATTCCTAGAATATGGAAGACTATAAATATAATCTATCCATTCTGTCGATGCTATACCTTCCAGTCCATCTCCATTATCAAGTCTTTCAGCTATCTCAAGGACTGGCCTTTCTCCTGCTCCAAACACAAGAAGGTCTGCCTTCGAGTCAAGCAGAATACTTTTTCTTAATCGGTTGCTCTGATAATCATAATGCGCAAATCTTCTCAAAGAGCTCTCTACTCCACCTATCACAATAGGAACCCCTTTAAAAAGTCTTTTCAGCGCATTGGTATAAACTATCACAGCCCTATCAGGTACTTTAGAATCATATGGCGAAAATTCCTGTTCTTTTCTTGGTTTGAGTAATGCATTATAATTTTGGAGCATACTATCAATAGATCCCGAACCTACTCCGAAAAATAACCTCGGTCGTCCAAGTTTTAAAAAGTCATCATCTGAATTCCAGTCCGGTTTTTCTATAATTCCGACAGAATATCCATTATCTTCCAGTACTCTTTTAAGTACTCCTGTCGAATTCAACGGATGATCTATGTGATAATCCCCGGAAACCAGAATAATATCAAATTGTTTTTCTTTCATATACTCTCTCTATGTGATGCTTTCTTGTCTTATTTAAAATAACATATTCTGAAGTGCAGGGATCTACAAATATCCCGGCCTGACTAAATCAGTGCCCCGAAGTCAATACTCTGTTTACTAATTACTTAGTTTGGTTTCCCCAACAATTTGAACATATTTTTCTTATACGCTTCCACTCCAGGCTGATTAAATGGATTAATATCTATAAGATATCCACTTATAGCCACAGCTTTCTCGAAAAAGTAAATAAGTTCACCTATATTCTCTTCAGAAAGCTTATCCATGATTATACTCATATTAGGCACTCCTCCATCTGTATGGGCATTTTTTGTACCTTCATAAGCCTTGAAATTTATTTCATCGAGAGTCTTTCCCTTAAGATAATTAAGTCCATCAAGGTTCTGAGCATCTTCTTCCACAATTATTGAAGATGTATTTTTTACTATCAGAAAAGTTTCAAATAGTATCCTCTCTCCATCCTGTATGTATTGCCCCATTGAATGAAGATCTGTACTGAATACGCAGCCTGCAGGAAATATTCCCTTCCCATCTTTGCCTTCACTTTCTCCATAAAGTTGTTTCCACCACTCTATTATATATTTTAATCTGGGTTCGAAAGTTGACAACACTTCGATTTTCTTTCCGGCTTGTGTATAAAGCAAATTTCTTATAATAGCGTATAGATGGGATATATTTTCCTGAAGTTCTTGTCTGGAATATTTTTCAACTCCCCTTTTTGCCCCAGAAATGAGCTTTCTTATATTCAGTCCTGCACAAGCTATAGGAAGAAGTCCAACAGGTGTAAGTACAGAAAACCTACCTCCCACATTATCTGGAATAATAAAATTCCTAATACCCTCGCTATTACAGAAACTTCTCAAAGCACCTTTTTTTTCGTCAGTCGTAGCAATAATATGCTTTGTATAGTTTTTTCCATATTTCTTTTTGGCTAATTCTTTCAGAAATCTAAATGCTATTGCAGGTTCTGTAGTTGTGCCTGATTTTGAGATAACATTTATATAAAAATCTTTATTTTCGAGTTTTTTTAGAAGTAATTCAAGTTCATATCCGCTAATATTCTTTCCTGCGAATTGAATTTCAAAACTATTATCTGAAAGTGCATGAATAACAGCTTTTGCTCCAAGATAGGATCCACCTATACCCACACATACTAGCAAATCAGAATTTTCTCTTATTTCCTTAGCAATACCCTCTATTTCCGATATCTCATCCTCAATAATATTCTTTGGAAGATATAACCATCCTAAAAAATCATGTCCCTTACCGGTTCCCTTATCTAGTTTAAGATTAAGTTCTTTGATTTTTTCCGCACTTGAAAAAATCTCTTCATTATTAATAAATCCAAGAACATCTTCATAATTAAGGGTAATGCTCATATTAAAACCTCCTTCTGCTTCGTCTTTTTTATCATTTTGGGGTCTGATCTTCACATTTCACAATCTTGAGTACTACATTGATGAAATGAATGAAGATACAAACCCCAATTTCCAAAATCCAAAATCCAAAATCTATAATTTCTTCAATGTCCTTTTTACCCTTGACCTTTTTACCCTTTTACCTTTACATATTTTTAAGCAGACCTGTTTCTTCATTAAACTCTTCAATTAGCTTATCTATTTCATCTACCTGTGAATATATGCTAGTCCAATAGTCCTCTTTATACCACTGATCAAGTATCTCTTTATATGTCTTTCCCTGCTGTTCTACCCAAGTATAATATTTGAGATTATGCACTCTTTTTCTATCAATATAATTCATTTCAAGCATATTATCTGTTGTAATCCCCATAATATACCTTTCATAGTCTCTTGTTGCCTGTACTTCTGTATAAACAGGTTCTGCTTCTTTAGCTTCTTTCATCCTGCTATGATACATTTCCATTGAATCTGTCAAGACAGTAAATACTATATCCTTATTAGTAAGTTCAAAATATTTTGCAAATTTTATGGATTGAAGAAAATTCCCAATACCCGAAATACCTGCAAGATGAAGTTGAGAGATAAGCTCTTTTGAAACACCTTTTTTTTCGAGATATTTATGCCCTTCAGGATCATTAAAAAGTCTCATTACATTCATGCAATTATCATCATCAATTGCTATGACCATATCCGTATTCTTCACATCATGTATCCAAGGTACATGTTTATCGCCAATACCTTCAATTCTATGGCCACCAAAGCCATTGTATATAAGGGTCGGGCATTGAAGTGCTTCCCCAACAGCAAGCTTTGCTTTAGGGAATTTGTCCTTAATATAATAACCAGCTCCAAGTGTTCCAGCTGAACCAGAAGTAGCACAAAATCCTGCTATTCTAGAATCAGATGTTTTAATCTGATTAAAGACTTCCTCGATTGCATTTCCAGTTATATGATAATGCCATAAAGGATTTCCAAATTCTGAAAATTGATTGAAAATTACTATATCTTCCCTAGTTGCCTCTAGTTCATGACATTTGTCATATATCTCTTTAACATTACTTTCACAGCCCGGCGTTTGTATTATCTCACCTGCAACTGTTTTAAGCCAATCTACTCTTTCTTTACTCATTTCTTCAGGAAGTATGGCAATCGACTCACAGCCAAGTAATGCAGCATTATAGGCCCCACCACGGCAATAATTCCCTGTTGAAGGCCATACCGCTTTTTGTCTTGAGGGATCGAATTGTCCTGTAATTAATCTTGGCACCAAACAACCAAAAGTAGCACCAACTTTATGTGCTCCTGTAGGGAAATACTTTCCTACTAATGCTATTATTCTTGCATCTACGCCTGTGATTTCTTTGGGGAATTCTATAAAATTAACATTTCCAAAAAGCCCTCCCTTCTCTTTTGGCTCATTTTTCCATGTAATTCTGAAAAGATTAAGAGGATTAACATCCCATAATCCGACATTTTTAAGTTTATTCTTTATTTTATCAGGAATAAGTTCAGGGTTTTTCATCTGTTTGAAAGTAGGAATAATAATATTTTTTTCTTTTGCTCTTTGTACGGTCTTATGATACTGGGAATTGTTTTTAGTAAGATCTATCATATAATCTCCTCCCTGCTATTGCAGAATATTTTTCTAATAATTTACTCTTTTATATTAATCTGGTCAACTGAAAGATCAAAATTCAAATTTTATATAAATTTACTAATATGATATATTCTATTTATGAAAAATTTAAAAAAATGTTTTAAGATAATTTTATTTTTTTTAATATCTATATGCATTTTCACTATATCAAAAAATATAATATTAAGGCATTATGAAAGAAAGGTCCTAAAAACTATATATCAAGAATTTTCAAAAGATCATAAAGTATCAGACCTTCATACCTTTATAAATGACTTACATACTTATGTTATTTCTAATTATATAAATAAACCTAAATGTGCCTTGCAATTTATTCTTTGGAAAAAAAACAGGGGCTTCTTTCGCCAGACTCCATTAGATACCCTTTTGGGCAAGGCCGCTTTATGTGGAGAAAATAGCCGTTTAATGGTAAATTTACTTATTGCGAATGGAATAAAAGCTAGAAGGCTCTATCTTTTCGAAAAAAACATTAGCAATCATGTGATATATGAATATTTCGATACCAAAATTAATGACTGGATTGCCCTGAATAGTTTGGGAAAAAAAGACCCTTTGACAAAGGTTCTTGCTTCCAGCATTATTACAAGAAAAGACTATAAAAAAGTATTTTCTAAATTAGGTTTCCATCACTATTCAACACTAAATTTCAGCAGGTTTAATTTATTAAATAAATATCCATATGATATTCCATATTTAATATCATATCTGATAGATGATGTTTACCTTTTAAAGATTTGTCTTTTATCGATAATACTAATATTTATGTTTATCCCTCTATTTTTTTTATAATTCTCACTAATGGTTAAGCCATAGTGTCATTCCATTTTCCTTCATTATAGGCTTTAAAGAATTAATATTTAATCGTATCTGATTAGGAAGCAATATAAAATCAACTCCTTTTGGAATACTCTCTTTATTTCTATAAATAAGAAACTTTGTGAATTCTTTTTTACATTCCGCATAATCATAGGCTGGAGATGAAAATGGAGCAGGTGATAAAAACACACTGCATCCTGAAAACGCTGATAATCTGAATGAAGTCAGTTCATCAGATAAAAGCATTTTATTATTATGAGCCATAAAATCAGTAATCTTAGGAAATTTATTATTGAAAGGATTAGCTTTTGGAGCTAATAGTACTATCAAAGGAAAAGCCAGAAAAACTATAGGGATAATCCTTGAAAAAAAACTTCTTTTACTTTTAATGGCTATATTTATCATAATAGCCCATCCGATTGGAAACATAAAAGCCTGAAAAAGAGCAGATGTTTTAAAAGGGGTCACAATCAAAGTAAATAAAGGCGTCAAGAAGGGATTAAAGCCTAGAATGATTATTATAAATATCTGTGAAAACATAAATAAAAAAAGTTTTTTATTTTTATTAAAGATCAATAATGAAGATATATATGCAATCAGAGTAAGAATGCGTCCTTTTAGAAAGAAACCAAATCTTTGAAAAAAATCCTTAGGAGATAAAATTAACCTATCCATAAAAGTTGTAAATCTTTTAATATATTTAGTATTTTCAGGGTTCTTAAAAAATGGGTTTTTTACAGGATCTGCCAAATTTACTGAATGCATGAAAAAAAACACTCCAAGAATCAATAATATAATTGCAGAAAGTACTATTTCAGATTTAAAAGAACCATTGATTTTTTTAATCAGAATTCTTATTAATAAATATGAAAAATACATAACAAGAAGTAAACCGGAATAAAAAATATGATTAAAAGCAGTAATAAAAAAAATACCAGCTATCAGAAAATATTCTTTTTTGAATAAAAAATAAAAAAATGCAGGAAAAAAAACATATGGAATATAGATCTTTGGAAGATTAAATACCATAGCTTCGCTGATTTGTGAAGGATAGAGAAAAATAACACTGAAAAAAAAGAAAATCGAATACAATGCACTTTTTCTATCAAAAAAAACCGTAAGTAGACCATAATAATACAATATTGACAGCATTATCATCATGCTTGGGAGAAATTTATATAAGACATCTATCTTTTCATTCCTATCAAAAATAGATAGAAATAAAGGAAGAAAACTGGCTTTATATCTTATATCTTTTGAATCTCTGAATGGTGCTTTATCTATTAGCATTCCAGTATTGGATATTCTTTCAGCCTGAGAAAGAAACACATAGGAATCCCCAATTCCAGAAAAAGCTGGATAATAAAAATATACAAAAAGGGATAATATTATAATAAAAAAGGAATAAAAAATTCGCTTTTTATCCTTAAAAAATTTTTTCCACCTATATCTCTTAATAAAAAAAACTAAAAATATATAAAAAAATATAAAAAAAACCGCAAAATTATCAAAAATCCTTATTTTTATATTCAGCAAATATGCTAAAAATAGAAATATATGAAAAAAAATTATAAAAAGCGTAGTTTTTTTTAAAAAATTATAGAAATTCCCGGAAATAAGCCCGGGAATCAATATTGCCACCAATATTAAGGGCATATCAGTTGGATTCTACCTCGCTAGTATGATTTGATATCTTTGTGGATTCTTTTTTATTTTGGACTATTTCCTTCCATTTATTGTTTTCCCAGATAAAAGTTTTATCTCTATGAAGATTGAAATTCTTTGCAAATTCAGGATATACCTTTAGAACCTTCATTCTTATCTGATACTGACCCATTACTATTTTCCATTTACCTCCAGACTTTACAAAGAATACCTGAATGAGTTTTTTGACCCTTCTATCTCCTTTTCCGCGATAATGCATTATCATAGCAAGATCCATTACAGCAAGATTTCCGGATACTATTGGTTCAGAAGCCTGATACTCAATTTTAGAGCACATATTATCCATTATTTTCTGGGCCTGTATATACATCTTTATGTTTCCACCCTTAGGAATATGCCCAAAATATAATAAATCAAAAGATTTTTCATACTCTTTTTTGTCTAAAAGACCTATATAATTCATAAATGTACGCTTAATCTTTCCCTTTTCATCAAGTGCAGAATAAGGTTTATTGCAACCTGTTAAAGCAATAAATAGCAGTATAATCGCAAAAAAAACAAATTTCTTCATCAATACTTCCTTTTATTTTTTTATATTATATCAAAAATTTGATATTTGTGTCTTCATTTTAATAAGGTAGGTGGTATTGTATAATCTTTGTAGGTAAATATAATTATATATTCAAATATACTTTTGCTGTATGCTCTATCATTTTTTTTAATGAAAAGCGTGTGGTTGATATTATAATAGAATTTTCCGACATCTGTGACCATTTATCTTTATTATCCTTGAGAAACATAATTGCCTCTGCGGCCTTTTCTGGAGATGATTCTGTATAAAGTATACCGTTTTTGCCATTTTCTATTATATCACGATTGCCTGTTACATCAGTAGCTACACATGGGAGACCCATGGATTGAGCTGTAAGTATAGAATAAGGGAGTCCTTCCCACTTCGATGTTGATAAAAGAACATGGGCGTGTTTCATTAATATTTCAGGCTGCTCTATATAGCCTGGAAAATCAATTTTCAATCCTCTTTTTAAACATGATCTTTTGATTTTTTTTAAAAGCCCACCATCTCCTGCCATTAGAAAATCTATATCTTCATCTTTCAGGTATTCTGCGATATTTAAAGCTAGTTCCGGGTTTTTAGCACTGTCAAACCTATTTATCCAGAGTACTTTGAATCTCTTATTATTATCTCTCGGAAACACTTTAACAGTGGATGCCTCTATACCATTGTGTATGACTTCAATCTTATCTTCCTTAATATTAAAGAAGTTAATAGCATCTTTTTTTTCACTTTCCCCAACTGAAATAAATTTATCTGTAAAGTTTGAAAGAAGTGACTCAAGTTTAAGATAGAAGTTTTTTTTTAAAATGGAATATTCTCTGAAATGAAGCCCATGAAATGTATGTATAACCTTATATTTACCCGATAAGCCTAAAAAACGAGCATAAATCCCGGCACCTTTTCCATGTGAATGAAGTATCGATATACCTTTTTTAATACAAAAAGAATTTATTCCAATAAGAGAATTTATTGAAAATGTATTTTTAGGTATAATAAAAATATGCTCTTTTCCGACTATTTTTCCAAATATTTCCATATAGGGGAATTCATCCGGACAGCAAATGTAAAATTCAAATCTATCTTTTAGTGAATTCAATAATTGGCTAATATGAAAAGGTCCACCACCATAAGCAGCACTTGTAGATATAATCAATATTTTTTTCACAAAGCCCTCAATGCCTCATTAATCTTGAAAAGTATTATTGCGGCAGCACTTCGAACTGAAAGGTGATTATATCTATCAGTTCCTTCTAGTGGAGTGAGTTGATAGTCGCTTTTTTCGAAGATTGATGAATGAAGACCACTACCTGTGCCCATAATGATTAAATAATCCTTACCTACATTGCTTTCATTAAGTTTTACAAGTTGTGCAAAATTTATTATGTTTTTAGACTGTTTTGAAGCAGAAGTTGAGATAATAATTGGAGAATTAAGTGATTCTATAACAGCTTCAAGTGATTCAAATACCTTTACCCTGGAAAGTGCTATACTCCTGCTTTCGTTTTTTTGCCATGCCTTTTCCAAATTCCAGAAATCTACCACATCTTTTAAAAAATTTCTCTGTTTTTGAAAAGGGTGGACAATAAAAAAATTTTTCACACCAAAAGTAGCACAACTCCTGGCGATATCTTGCGCATCAAGAGGAAATGCTGCAGTCGCCACCTTGTCTCCACAGCTATTAACGCAAGGATAATGAAGTAAAGCAAGATTTATCGATGGTTTATTTTTCATATTTTTTCCTTTTCACCTCAAGCCATTTTCACTAATTATTTAATCAGATCTGGGCGTTTTTCTTTTGTGCTAAATAAGGCATTTTTATGCCTCCATTCTTCTATTTTCTTATGATTACCCGAAAGCAGTATTTCTGGGACTTCAAATCCTCTATATTTTCTTGGTCTGGTATATTGGGGAAAATCTAATAGCCCATTGACGAAAGAATCCTGCTCAGCCGAATCTATATTGCCTATTATTCCTGGAAGAAGTCTTACAATCGCCTCTATCATTACAAGGGCAGGAAATTCTCCACCCATTGTAACAAAATCCCCCAATGATATCTCTTCGGGGTTTAATATATTTAAAACTCTTTCATCTATGCCTTCATAATGACCACAAATAAAGGTTAGCTGTTTTGATTTTCCTAGTTCCACAGCGATTTCATGAGAAAATCTTTTTCCCTGAGCAGAAGTAATAATAAGCTTACTATCATCATCATTGAAATTATCAATACTTTCTACTGCTTCAACAACAGGTGGTGCCATAATAAGCATTCCTGGGCCACCTCCATAGGGATAATCATCAACTTGCTTATGTTTATTTTTTGTAAAGTCTCTAGGATTAATAACCCTGTATTTTACGAGACCATTTTTTGCTGCCCTGCCAAGTAAAGAATAATTAAGTGCAGACCATATTATCTCGGGAAAAAGAGAAATGATATTTATATCAACCTTCACTCCTTTTCAAACTCCTTGATTTTATTTGAATAATAGTATAAAATATATTAATAAAAAACAAATAGGATTTAGATACTAAGAAGAACTTGATATATCTTCTGAGAAAATACTTGTTTTACTTCCTGATATTTATTGATGTTAAATTTCTAAAAAACAATTTATTCTTTATGAGGAAAGCAGATTCAATGCAAATGCAATTCCTATTTAAATTAGACAATTTTAAAAAAGTTTTCCGCTTATACAAAAATCAGTGATTAACTATAAATGGTAAATAACAAATGGTAAATTGTAAATGTTTAGATGAAAAATATAGTACAACACGGCTTATAATAAGTAAAAGACCAAAAATAGTAAATAAACCCGAAGATAATTTTGAAACTATTCTGTTTTTGCCTAAAACTGAAAATAGAAAAGGAGAAGGCGGATTAAGAACAAAAGAGTATTATAAATTTTCATATGAAAATTTAATAATAAATGATGAATACTTAATATTAAATGATAAAAATGGTAATAAATATCAAGCAAATAATTCAAAATTTAACATCCAAAATTTGCAATTGAATAAGCTTCCTCTTATATCTATAGTCACAGTTGTTTACAATGGTGGAAAATATTTAGAAAATACCATACAAAGCGTTATTAACCAAACATATCCAAATGTTGAATATATAATTATTGATGGCGGTTCTAAAGATGAATCTGTAGATATCATTAGGAAATATGAAGATAAGATTGATTATTGGGTAAGTGAGAAAGATACTGGAATTTATGATGCAATGAATAAGGGTATTTCTCTTTGTAATGGTGAAATAATTGGAATAATAAATTCTGATGACTATTTTAATAGTAAAGATGTTTTCACTTCTATAGTTAACTCTTATCATTTACATAATTTCGATATTTACAGTGCTGGAGCCAATAAAATTGATTATGATAGCGGAACCATAATAAAAACCATAATGCCAAACTTGAATTTATTGATTTTTTCGATGACATTAGCTCATCCGGGAACATTTATAAAAAAATCAATATACAAACATTTTGGATTATATGATACAAGTTATCTAATAGCAGCAGATTATGATCTCCTTTTAAAAAATAAAATTCAAAAAAGCAATTTTTTCTTAGATTTTGAAGCAATAGCAAATATGAGAACTGGAGGAATAAGTGATACGAATATACTACAAAGCAAAAAAGAAAGATATCTAATTAGAAAGAAAAACTTGAACAAACTCCAATTTTTATTTACTCAGATTATTATAGAAATAAGAGCTGTTTTAAAAAAAATTATGCACGTGCATAATGTATAACCATAATAGTTTAACAAGCCCAAACTTCATCTATTTCCCACTTTCCCTTATGCCTTACTCACCTACAAAGATTATACATTACCAATAATAAAGGTACGGTTGAAAAAAAACAAAAAATAATTTAATCTTTTAGAAAACACATGGTGAAAAATGAAGAAAAAAAATATAATTTTCGTTAATTTCGAATGGCAGCTGAATAATAATTCAGGGGATCTCAAAATTCCTCCCAAAGTCCCTGTACTTTTAAATGCAGGAGCTGAGATAGATTTTTCTCAGATCATAGATGCCTATTTATATCTCCTTCGTTCTGGAGAAGAAAAAAATTTTGTTGAAAAATACAATGAATTCATGAATACTTTGGTTATTAAACATGCAGAGACGAAGGCTGAATCACATAATTTTGAATCTGCTATTATCATGCTCAAAAAAATATTAAAGTATTTCCCCACCAATATTAATGTGATTTCTAGAATATCTCAGTATTACTTTGAAGCCAATTTCCCTGTAGAGGCATATAAATATGCAAAAAAAGCTTTGAAGTTGGATGAAAAAAATACTTCTATTCTGACATATTCAGGGGTTATTAAAGCATCTATGGGAGATCTTAAAAAAGCAGAAATTCTCTGGAAAAAAAGCATTAAAATAGATCCTAAAAATAGAAAAGCCTGGCTTAATCTCCTTAATTTAAACAATTATCAAGGTAAATTCAAAGTCAATCTTAAATTGTTCAATGAGAATCCTCAAATCAAAGAATTTCCCGAAATTGCAAATCAGATGGGAATAACATATGCTTCTCTTAAACTTTTTGACAAAGCAATATATTATTTCCTATATGCAAAGAACAACAGCGAAATTGAGATACCATATCTTGAATTCAACCTTGCACAATGCTATTTCGACGCACAAAACTGGAAAGAAGCTCTCAGGCTTTATCAGGACATATATAAACGGCTTAAAGACAATGATACAAGAAAAAACCTTGAACAAAAAATAGACTATATAAATAATAAAATTCAACATAAAACTTCCAAAATAAAACCAGATAATAAAAAATCTACAAAATCATCTTTTGCTCAGATTGCTCGTGAAGAAGAATATTATCTCGAAATAATGAAAAACATAGAAAAATTAAAAAAAGAAGCTGAAGGCTCCCCAAGAAATCCATGGGTAATGTATAATCTTGGGAATTTATATGCACAACTAGGTAAATTCAAAGAGGCTATCACATATCTTGAGCAAGGAGTAGATATAGATTCAGATAATGCACTTATATGGCATACTTTAGGGCTTGTATTCTTGGAAATTGGAAAAAAAGAAAAAGCTCTTGAAAGTATTAAGCATGCTGTAATATGCCGACCAAATGAACAAACAGAAAATGTATTCAAACAGATGAACTTTAATATGAGCCTACCTTATTTTAATCTCGGAGATATTTATATAAGCATGAAAAAATATAATGAAGCAAAAATTGCTTTTGAAAAAGGAATAGAGATAGATGCGAGATCATATCTTGCTCATTTTCAACTCGGGACCATATATGAAAAGCTAAAAGACCCTTCTTTAGCAGAATCATGCTATCGAAAGTCAATAATACTTAATAAAAATTTTCCTTCAGCATATCTAAGACTTGCTAAACTGCTGATTCAAAGAGAGAAAACAACTGAAGGAATAGAACTTCTGAAACAGCTTCTCATCTTTGCACCAGAAACACCGGAAGCAAGAAAAGCTGCAAAGCTCCTGAAAAAACATGGTTAAAATATTTGCTATTTATAATCAATTTCTTTCCTTATTGCTTACCCTTATATATTTGATTGCAAGTTATTTCCTTGGAGCAGCAATTGGAGAATTTTTAGAACTCCCGTACTTTATTTTTTATCTTCCTTTCATGCTACTTATCACCTTCAGTGGTAATATGGCAATAGTCTTTGAACTAATAGCAGATATTATTATTATACTAGTTTACTCTATATTCCTCTTTATCAAAAATACAGATAAATTCACAACTCTTTATAATCTCTTTGTATCATATTTCTCAATAATAGATGAGCAATTCCACTCCATTTTTAATATTTTCATAAATTCTTTAAATACTGCTTTTTTAATACCAGCAATAGCCATATCATTTTTTTTTCTTGCTCTGAGATATGCCTTTATTATATATAGACCTTCTAAGTGATGTTTAAAGAAAAAGAAAACTGTACATTCTTTGACCTTCAAGTAAAGCCTAATTCCAAAAGGCAAAGCCTTAAAGTTAAAAAAGGAATTGTATATTTATCTGTAATAAACGCCCCTGTAAAAAACCAAGCAAATAAGGAGATAATTTCAATTTTTTCAAAAATCTTTGCTTGTAAAGTAGAAATCTTTAAAAGCATGCCTGGATATAAAAAAATAATAAAAGTTATAGGCATGAAAGAAGATGAAGTAAAGAAAATATTAGGAGTTAAAAAATGATTAATATAGCCATAATACCTGCTGCTGGTTTTGGAAGAAGAGTAGGAACTAAGACAAATAAACAGTTTCTAAAGATAAAAGGTGTTCCTACATCTATTTATACCATGAGAAGAATAGCTAAATCATCTATGATAGATGGTATTATTCCTGTAATAAGACCTGATGAAATTGAGATGTTTAATAAACATATTCTTAAAAAATTCCCTGTTGATAAACTTATACAAGTAGTACCCGGGGGTAAAGAAAGGCAGTTCTCTGTTTACAATGCACTTAATGTGATTGACTCTGCCAATATAGTATTAATACATGATGGAGTAAGGCCTTTATTTCCCGATGGAATAATCGAAACTTGTATAAAAACTGCAATAGATAAAGGTGGCTGTGCCGTTGCAATAAAAGCAGTTGATACTATTAAAACAGGAAGTAATGGTTTTTTTAATAATACTCTTGACCGAAATAAGATATTTCAATTACAAACACCACAGGCATTTCAATTCGATTTAATTAAAAAAGCATATGACTTCGTTATAGATAATAGCCTTAATATAACTGATGATGCTCAAGCTTTTGAAATAATCAATGAAAAAGTAGCTATAGTAGAAGGAAGCAAATACAATTTCAAGATAACTACAAAAGAGGACTTGAGACTGGCAAGATTATTTCTCAGAGACAAATAAAATGATTTTGTGTACTTATCTTTTTATCCTATTAAGAGGCGTACTAAGTTAACCGCTTTTCGTATTATATCTTTTTTCGGCATTTTCTTTAAAAGCCTCAATATACGGGCAGGGTTTGAATAAGCCATAAAATAAGCCTGTTTGAGTATTTTTTTTAATTCTCTTTCCGATAATAAACTTATTCTGAATCTGCCATCTTCAAAACTAGCACTTCTATTCAGAGAATCAAAATATTCATTTTTGTCAAAATATCCCTCAGAAATTCCATAATTAAAGAATTCTGTACCCGGAAGAGGAGTAGCAATATGAAACCCAATAAGATCAGCATATGAATGAGTTGCATATCTGATATTTTTGAAAATATCACTTCTACTTTCTCCTGGAAAACCAAACATGAAATATGTGCCCGTAAGAATGCCAGAATCAGAAGTATATTTTATTATTTCTTCAGCCTTTTCTATATCAAGTTCCTTTTTAATAAACCTTATTATCTTTGGATTTATACTTTCTATAGAATAAGCTATATAATATGTCCCAGCTGCTTTCAAACGGTCTACAAGTTTTCTGCTCATAAGATCTGCCCTTAATCCGTTTGGAAAACTCAACTTGATACTATATGGTAATGCTATAATCCCTTCACAAATATCTAAAGCCCTCTTTTCATCAATATTAAATATATCATCTATTACAACAAATTCTCTTACACTAAATTCTCTGTAAAGAACATCTATCTCTTTTAAAACTCTTTTAACAGAATGAGTTCTTACTTTTCTCCCAAATGGTTTTGAACAATAGACACAGTTATATGGGCATCCTCTGGATGTAAGTATGTGCATATATCGTTCTCCACTCCATGGGTCCGTAAAAGGTGCTGGAAATATTCTCTCCCCCTCTCCAATCACAGCAATATCTACTTCGCTATTTTCCATCACAAGCTTAGGAGACATTGAAGGAAGATTTCCGCCAGATATGATCAAAACATTATCAAGATTTTCCTTTGCAAAAGCAGATAGTTCTATCAAGGTATCAAATTCATAACTCATCGATGAAAATGCAATTATATCCGGAGAATATGATTTTATCTCTTTTTTAACCCTTTCAACTGTAATTCCAGGGGTAAGCATATTAAGAATCCTTTTTTCAAAATATTCATTGCTTAGAGTCCCTGAAATATATAAAAGACCAAGCGGTGGATTATTTACAAGGTATTTTACTATAGCTGATGTCTTTATAAATAATATTTTTTTCATAGTGTATATGGGATTCCACTCCCAAAAGTTCTCATCATATTTGGGAGTGCAACATTTACAATACTAGAATCAAGTATAGCCATGAATGTACATGTCATAATCAGGCCAAGAACGAACCAGAGATAATTTGTATTGTATTTATTCGACAATTTCTTTATCCATTTTAAGTCTTTCTTTCTCTTCCTTATATATAGAACCATGAATAGTAAACAAGATATCACCTTTTTTAACATGGTCATCCTCTAAAACTATCATCATATTTATTATACACTCTCAAATCCTTATTTTCACCTGTATCATGGGGTCTGATCTTCAAAGGTATTGAAAAACTTCTAAAATAAGTCCGGAGCAAAATACTGTGTATTTATAAAGAAAATGGGTACGAACCTACCTAGGTTACTTTATAAAAGGGGTAAGGGATATGGGATATGGGATAAGGGGTAAGGGGTAAGGGATATGGGATAAGGGG
>Ga0114934_10001188_pt1 | contig 16898 bp, 16 predicted proteins | sample 4SBtaG_2_FD_99695 | JGI IMG/M metagenome (GOLD analysis project Ga0114934, IMG submission 99695) | Deep subsurface microbial communities from Kolumbo volcano to uncover new lineages of life (NeLLi) - 4SBTROV10_white metaG | ecosystem: Environmental > Aquatic > Marine > Volcanic ...
CAAATATGGAGTTATAAGTTTTACAACGAAAAATCAAACAAGAGCACTAACTACTCTTCAAGATATCTGCCAAAAAGCATCTCTAAAAACTAAAGACATAGGAAAAATTATAGATTAAAATAATTATAAAATAACTTTTTATCAGAAAATTTCAATTTAAAATAGTTGAAAAAAACAAAACTATTCTTATATATTAGATAGTTTTATGATAAAAAATATATAACAGATGAATTTTCTTTTTATATTGGATTATTTTACACCATCTAAATGATGAGTTGAAAGACTTTTTGAAAACATAATATGAGAACTTTCAAAAGAAAATCATAACATAATAATTTTAACTTCAAGATTTTTAAACACATTGCCAAGATATGAAAAAAAAGAAAATATAAAAATATACAGGATATGAAAAACAAGATTTTTATTTACTATATTTGGAAGTTTTTTTTGATTAAAACTTTTAAAAAATATTAATATAATTCACACAAGCACTTATAATGGAGCTTACATAGCTTATTTTTTAAGTTTTTTCACAAAAGCTAAAGTTATAATCACTTGTCATGAGATATTATGAAAAAACTGGTATAATTTTAAATGAAAGTTTAAAGGATTTATCTATAAAAAATTAGAAGATATCATATATAAGTTTTGATTTTACTATGTATTTGTTACAAACCATGTTAAAAATGTAGCTCTTACAGCATACAATATAAAAAACTATAAAACAATATATAATGGTCTTGAAGATATAAAAATAAAAAATCAAATAAAAAAAGAAACTTTATGATTTAATAAAGATGATATTATATGAGTTTTTGCTTGAAGACCTTGATGGACAAAAGGTTTAGATTTTTTGTTAGATAATTTTGAAGATATAAGAAAATTGAATCCCCAGTTTAAATTATTGCTCTTGATACTTGAAAAAAATAATAAAAAAAAGATAAATAATATCTTATCAAAAATAAATTGAAGAAAAGAAATTAAGATAATATATGAAGTTGATCATAAAAAAATATATGAATACTTAAATATTGCAGATATATGAATTATGCCTTCGAGAACTGAATGATTTGGGTTTGCGGGAGCAGAATTCTCAAAGTTTTGAAAAACAACAGTTTTAGCAAATATATGAGGAATACCAGAGATAAATTATTGAGATTGTCATTTTTTTTCTGTAGATAACAAAGAAGAATTTTTAAACTGTTTTAAAGATATATTTGAATGAAAAATTAATAATTACTGATATGATAAAAATCTTAATATAAAAAATATGCTTGAAGAATACAAAAAAGTCTATAAAATTAGAACTTAATATTTCTAATAATTATATTTTTATTTTTAAAGTTAATTTATGGAAACACAATATTTTATACTTATTTTAATAATAGTTCTTCTAATATTTTTAATATTTATATGAACACAAAAAACCATAAGAGTCTTTTTATGAAATTATATGGCATGATTTTCAGCTATTATATCTTATCTTTTTGTTGATTTTATCTTAAACTATATATGAACTCCTTATATAAAATTAGAAAATCCTGATGCTATACAAGGTTTGATAATGAATAACCAAACAATTATAGTGCTTTTGATATATTTTATATTTTTTATACTATTTTATAATTCACAGCTATTTGAAACAAATATACACTGATTATTTAAAAAAATTGTATGATTACTTATACTTCCTATACTTACAGTTGTAAATTGTATATTTACTATATTGTTAATATTAAATGGACCAAATATATTAACTTATCAAGGTTATATCAAAGCTATAGCAAAACTTAATTTACAACAAGAATTTTTAATACAATTTTTTAATTTAATACCTTTGATAATTATACTTGTTCCTTTATTATTTCTATTTATCTTTATAAAAATAAATATAAAACTACCATCTCTTAGAAAGAAAAAAGATGTTATAGAACATCAAGAAAATAGTGAACAAGAAATACAAGAAGAAAATAAGTAAAAATCTTTTATCTTTTATTTTAATCATGTTAAATTTTATATTTCCTAAAAAAGATATTAAAAATAATATATGAAACTATTTCTCAGATAAAATTAAAAAAAAACTTATAAGTCATGATGAGGTTTGCTATGTATGTAAAAAAGAAAGCAAAGATTTTAAAACTCATACTTACTGTAAAAAACAATATAGCTTAGATAAAATTATAACTTGTTTTTATTATACAGAAAAAATAAAAAAGTACATATTGCAATTTAAGTTTTATCATAAAAAACATCTACAAGAAGAAATATGAAAACTTATGAATATGTTTTTTAAGTTATATTTTAAAAATGATAAAGCAAAAACTGCTATAACATATGTTCCGATGCATTGGTGGAGAAAATATTTTATAAAATGATACAATCAATCTGAAATATTGGCTCATTATATATGAAAAAAACAAAATATAAAAGTTATAAACTTATGTAAAAAAAATAAATTAACAAAACCTCAATCTAAAATTAAAAAAAGAGAAAATAGAGTCAAAAATATAAAAAATACTTTTTCTTGTAAAAAATTAGAATGAATAGAAAATATAATCATAGTTGATGATATATTAACAAGCTGAACTACACTAGAAGAACTTAGCAAAAGTATAAAACAACAAAATAAAAATATAAATATATCTGCTATTGTATTTGCAAGAAAATAAGTTATTTTTATATAAAATAAATATTTGTCAATTAAAAAAGTTCTTATTTTTTTGACTTTTTTACTATTTTTAGTATCATATAGAGTATACAAAAAAATTTAATATAATTAAAAATAAAAAATGGATAAAAGTACAAATGCATGAGTTCAGGTTTGAAAAGAGGTAGCAAAACAATGATTTGATAAATTTTTAGACAATCCTTTTGTTATGTTTATATGAAAACTTTTTATTGCCATCATAGTTGTTGCAATTATGCTTATTATATCAAAAATCATAGCTGCCACTGTTAGAAAAAAAATAATAAAAAATAATATAACTGATGATGAAGAAAATATAACAAAAATATGAAATTTAGTTTGAGATATAATATTTTACACATTGCTTACTTTCTCTGTATTTATAGGCTTTGATATACTATGATTTGACCTTTGAATACTTTTATGATGAATATCATTTTGATTATGATTTGCATTTAAAGAAATACTTTCAAATATGATTGCTGGTGTAATAGTTTTAAGTACAAAAGATTATAAACTTTGAGATTTTATAGAAATAGAATGAAAATATCATTATAGATGATATATAGAAGAAATAACTATAAGATATATAACTATCAGAAGTCTTAATAATCAAAAAATAATTATACCAAATTTGGAAATGATAATAAATCCTATAAAAACATTTACTTCTGAAGAGATTTTAAGATGAGAAACACAAGTAAGTATAAGTTATGATGATGATATAGAAAAAGCTAAAAAAGTCATAATAAATGTAATAAATAAACAAAAATATATTGTTAACAAAGAAAAAATAAATGTTATAGTAGAAAGTTTCTGAGACAGTTGAATTAATTTATTAGTTCGGTTTTATTTTGACCCAAATTGAGATATGTGATATGCTTCTATAAAATCTGAGATAAATACTCTTATTAAAAAAGTTCTTGAAGAAAATAATATTAACATACCATATCCTCATACAACGCTAACTGTTGATAAAAATGATCAGAATGTATTAAAAACAATTTTATTTGCAAAAAAATAATTTATGTTAGGAAAAAAAAATCAAAAGATAGTTAATAACAAAGAAACCTCAGAATCTACAGACAAATATCTGAAAATAGATGAGATAAGATGAGATACAATAGTTATGAAAGATGGTTGATTAAGAACTATTATAAAATGTTCTTGACTAAATATAGATTTAAAAAATTCTCAAGAAGAACAGATAGTTGCTGATAAATATGCAAGAATTTTAAATTCAATAGATTTTCCTATACAAATACTTGTAAGATCAACTAACTTAGATCTATCTGATTACCTTGATTATGTGAAAAAAAATATTGACAATATAGATAATGAGGTTTTAAAATGGCAATGAGAACAATATTTTGAATTTTTAAATAAATTAAACCAAAGTCAATGACTTTTATTTACAAAAGAGTTTTATGTTATTGTCCCATATTATTGACTTGATGAGAATAAAAAGACAAGAGAAAGTCAATTTACTAAATTAATATCAGCATTATCAAGTACACAAAGTGCTGAAAGTATAGCAAACAACTTAAGAAAACTACAGCAAAATAAAAGACATTTAAATCAAAGATGCTCTTTATTACAAAATGGACTTCAATGACTTTGACTTGAAACAAAAAAACTTTGATTTGAAGAAATAGTTGGTTTATTGTTTGAAGTTTACAATCCACTTGCTATAAAAAAGCAATCTGAAGTTGTAATAAGTTAAAAACTAAGAACTTAGAAAATATTAGATTTATGATATATAAATTTAATCTTTAGTCTTTTACCTTTAATCTAAGTTAATATGAATTATAAGGAAAAAATATATGATTGAGACATTACCAAAGAAGTTAAAAAATGATGATATGTCAATTTTATTATAAAGAAACAAGATAAAAAATCTTGAAAAAAACAAGAATGATTTTTTGATAAAATTGTAAACAGTTTATTTCCAGCAGTGGAAAGTAAAACTAAAAAATCTTGAAAAAATCAAGAGACTAAAAGTGTAAAATCAAATAAAAAAATAGAAGAACAGATAAAAAATTTTATAAAGATGCCAGATGAAGAATATGAAGATAGCAAGCTTACATCTGAGCTTAGAAACTATCTAATAGAAAATGATAAACAACTTGAAAGAGCTAATGCAAACATAAAACAAAAGATTTCTCCATCATCTTTTAATATTTGAATAAATGAAATAAATGTATCTTGAATGTATACTAGGACTTATTATACAAATGCTTATCCTTCAATTGTAGATTTTCTTTGGACAAAATGATTAATAAATATGGATGGTAAATATGATACAACTTGGTTTATATATCCTACTGAAAAATGAAAGATAACATCTTCTTTAAAAAAGAGATCTACACAGATAAAAGTTGAAATATCTGATGCTTATGAAAAATGAAGAGTTGTAGATAAAGACTTAGAGATAGAATACAATGACATACAAAATATACTTACAAAACTTGCAACTTGAGAAGAAAAATATTTCCAAACTTCACATTATACTACTATTTATTCAGAAGAAACCTGAAGAGAAAAAAAATACAATTCTGATAGAAACTTAGAACTTTTTTCAAAAAAATATGAACAACTTATGAAAACTTATGCTATAAATGTGAAAAGAGCAAGTTTTAGGATAGATGAATGATTTGATAGTACAACTCCTTTATGTAAAGATGAACTTTGAATATATAGAAGTATGCTTTCAACCTCTTTATGATGAAGTTTTCCTTTTATAAGTAATGATCTTATACAAGAAACTTGAATATTATATTGAATAAATTTACATTCCTCATCACTTGTTATATTTGATAGATTTAATGCAAAACTTCCAAATGCAAATAGTATAGTGCTTGCTACATCATGAGCTTGAAAATCTTTTTCTACAAAGCTTGAAGTTTTAAGAAATTTATTTTTGTGAACTGAAGCTATCATCATAGATCCAGAAAATGAATATAAAGAACTTGTAGAAAAAGTATGATGAACTTATATAAATGTATCTGTAAATTCACATCAATATATAAATCCTTTTGATTTACCGCCAAAGCTTGAAGATAGAGAATATAATGAATGAGATCTTTTAAGATGAAAGATAATGGACCTTATAGGTTTGATATCAGTACTTATATGATGACTTTCACCAGAAGAAGAATCTATACTTGATACTGCCATACAACAAACTTATGCTCTGAAGGAAATAGACTTTAATTCTTCTCCTGAATGAAAATCTCCCCCACTTATGGAAGATTTACTTACTGTTCTTGAATGAACTGAATGAGGAAATATATTAGCTATAAAACTTAGTAAATATGTAACTTGATCATTTGGAAACTTATTTAATAATTATACAAATATAGATTTAGATAGTTGATTAACAGTTTTTAGTATAAGAGATATAGAAGATGCACTTAAAACTCCTGCTATGTACAATGTATTAAACTATATATGGACAAAAGTTAGAGCAAAAAAGAAGAAAAGATTACTTATTGTAGATGAAGCTTGGATAATGATGAAAGAAAAAATGTCTGCGAACTTTTTATATGGTCTTATTAAAAGAGCTAGAAAATATAAACTTTGAGTTACAACTATTACTCAAGATGTTGATGACTTTCTTAAATCACCTTATGGTAAACCAATAGTTTCAAATGCAGCTATGCAACTTTTATTGAAACAATCTGCTTCTTCTATAAAATCACTTGAAGAAGCCTTTGATTTATCAGAAGCTGAAAAAAATATGCTTGTTAGTGCAAATATATGAGAATGACTTTTACTTGCATGACAACAACATGTTTGAATTAAAATACTTGCAAGTTGATATGAACAAGATTTCATTTCTACATAAAATTAACAAATATAATTCAATTATTAAAAGATCTTATACAAATAAATTTTAGATAATAAATAATAAAGATGAGCAGATTGAAAATAAAAACTTTACTTGATGACATAGAGGACGAAAATTATTCTGACATACACATATGTGAGGATAAACAAGTGGCTGTAAGATGAAATAATGGTAAAATACAAAGATTAGATTATATACTAGATAGAGATGAAATTTTTGGATTTGCAAATAAAATAAATACACCAGACCAAATAGATGCTTTATTAAATGGAGAAGAAATAGATAATGCATACACTCACGATAATAATAGATATAGAATAAACATATATTCTGATATGAATGGTATAAATATGGCTTTAAGAAGAATACCTCAAAAAGTACCTAGCATGGAAGATATAAATCTACCAGAATATATAAAAGATGTATTACATAAAGATAAATGACTTATACTTGTTACTTGACCAACAGGTTCCTGAAAATCAACTACTGTTGCAAGTTTGATAGATTACATAAATCAAAATATGCAAAAACATATAATAACTTTAGAAGATCCTATAGAGTTTGTTTTTGAAGAAAAAAAAGCCTTGATAAATCAAAGAAATGTTTGAAAAAACACAAAATCTTGGACAAATTGAATTAAATATGCTTTAAGGCAAGACCCAGATATTATAATAGTTTGAGAAATGAGAGATCAAGAAACTATACAAGCTAGCTTAACACTTGTTGAAACATGACATCTAGTAATAAGCACATTACATACATCATCTTGACCACAAACTATATCAAGGATTATAGATGCTTTTCCAGCAAACAAACAAAATATGATTGCAACCCAGCTTAGTTTATCACTTGAAATGGTTATTTCACAAAAGCTTATAGAAAAAACAGATTGAAATGGTAGAGTTGCTGCAAGAGAAATACTTTTAGCAGATACTGCTATATCTAATCTTATAAGAGAAAATAAAATTGCACAAATATTCTCTGTACTTGAGACTTGAAGCAAGAAATGAATGATAACTATGGATAGATCATTAGCTTATTTAGTAGCAAATAAACAAATAAAGTTAGAAAGTGCTATCCCTTATATAAGAAATAAAAATGCATTTAAAGAACTTATAAATTATTATATTAGATAAAATTTTAGATTATAAATTATAAAAATGCAAATAAAAGAATTCTTGGAAAAATATTGAAAAAAAACAGAGATAAAAAAATGAAATTACATATTTAAAAATAATGAAGATGACATAAATCTTTATTTTATATTAGAATGAGAGGTTTTATTAACAAATACCTGAATAGATATTGCTATAACTTGAAAAAATGAAATAATATGAGAAAAAAGTTTTATAAATAAAACTCCTAAACCTATAGATGCTTATGCAATAAAAGATGCAACTGTTTTGATTATAAGTCAAGATATTTTTGATAAACTTGGTAATAATCAAAAAATCGAATTATTGAAACAATTAACATTATTTGTATCTGATAGAGTTTATCTTTTAAATGATGTAATAAACAACATTGCTAAAATATGAAAAAAGATATCAAATAATAAAATAAGCTTATCTACACTTAGTATATGAGATTTTTTTTCAAATTTAATGAGAATACAAAATATCTATGTTTATAAAAAAATAATATGATGAATAATACCTTTGTATGAAAGTAATATAAATATAGATTTTATAGAAAGAAATGAAGAAAAAATAAAAAACAACAAAGTCATACAAATAAATAATAAATACATTATAAATACTTGAAATTACATATTTGTACTTGATGGTAAAAAACTAAAAAATGATTATATTATAAATAATGTACTTATGCATACTGTAAATAGTATAGAATATCTCTGACTGCTTATAGAAGAAGAAAAAAACAAAATTTTAGAATGATTTTTAGAAGAATAATTATAATTTTTTTAAAACTTTCTTGTACAATAGATAAAGTCAAAGTATAAAAAATAATATCATAAAATACTGGCTAATACTCAATCAAAAGTACAAAATATAATCTTTTGGATGCCATCTTATAAATTCTAAAGAAAATCTTACGATAGAATAATAAAGTATAAAAAATATAGTCAAAAATCATTTATTATTTAAAATATCTTTTTTCCATACTAAATATTGAAAAATAATCAATAAAAGCCATCATTCAAAAAAGCTTTCTAACAATTGATTTGAGATATTTAATCATCATACTCAATAATTTTTACATAAAAAAGTTCATAATAAATAATATGGACAAGCTTTTCAAAATAATTCTCCATTTAAATAATTTCAAATTCTACCAATTCAAAGTCCAAAAGGTAAAATACTAACAATTAAATCTGTAATTTTCAAATAAGATATCTTATATTTTTTAGATAACAAAAACAACGCTATTCAAACTCATATAAAAGCACCTGCAAAAGCCATTCAACCTTCCCATACATAAAAAATCTTCAAAGGATTTTTTAAAAAATAATCAAAATTATAAAAAAACACATACCCTAATCTACCTCAAAACAAAACTCACAAAACTACATAAACAAATATATCATCAATAAAAGATTGCTTGTTTTTAATATACAAATATTTTCATAAATTTATAATATATCTAATATAAAAAAATCATAACAAAAAACTGACTGCATAAAAAATACCATACCAATAAATATGTATTGGTCAGATAGAAAATGCTATCATTTTTTATTTTTAAGAGTAATTAAATGTAAAAATATTGGAGAGATAATTGCTATCATAAAACAATAAAATATTTTAATATCTATGGTAAAAATAAAATGTTTTGGATAATGTTGAAAAGTAAATATATAAGCAAAACCTAAAAATAAAAGTGGCAATAAATATGTACTCAATCAAGGTTTTTTAAATATAAAATAGATTATTTTTAATAACAAATATAATAATATTCATAATATAGAAACAAATATTCATATAGGCCAAATATTTGCAGTAAAAGGTATTTGTGTATTTTCTGTAAAAGGACTTATTCAAAAAATACTATTTGTTATAGTTCCATAAAATACATCTCCTAAAAGTAAAAATGGTCATATAACAAGCAAAGCTAAATTTATACTATAAAAAAATACATCAATATATTTTTTTCTTTCCTGCTTATAAGAGAGTGAAATTAAAAATAAAAATATCATAAATAAAAGTCAAAAGCTTACTCAAATAAATGAAAATTGATAGTTATAAGGTGAAATTATATTTATAATATCTAATGGTAGAAAATTATGATATTCTATAAAATTATAAAAATATCTTCAAAAAAAATAAGGAACTATTATAAAAAAAGGCAAAAATGAAAATAAATATGAAAACTTTAATCCAAATTTGTTAGAATATCTATAAAGTCAATAAAAAAAAACTAAAGTAGCAATAACTATTCATAATCATTGAAAATATACTTTCGTTCAAAATAGTTCGATATAAGGAAACATAAATACTAAAACTTAATATATAAATTATTTACATAAGTCATCAACTGATGCTTTTATAGCATCTACATCTAAATTATACTCCTCATAATTATCTATAAATTTATCTAAAGTAAGATAGTTAGTATTTTCAAGTTGCTCTTTTAAATTAATTAACCTAAAGTCCATTTTGTCTTTTCATTTTTTATCACAAGATTTTAGCTTATCTTCATAAGTTTTTAAATCTGATACAAGATCCTGTCTTTTTTTTATATACCCTTCTCTAACATTATTTCATATAATACCATCAAATTTTGAAACTATTCAATTAAAAGTATTTGTCCAAAGATTTATAGAAGATCTCATAAATTTATATTCAGCAATATTTTTATCTATATGAATTACAGAAACTATAATAAGTATAACTCAAATTAAAAACTCTATAAATATCCATAATAAATTTTTATAAGGTTTTTCTTTTTGTATCTTTATAATGTTTTTTTTAGATTTTTTAACAGTTTTTATATCACTGCTTTCAATATTTAGATTCTTTTCCATTTCTTTTATATTCATATTTTTTATAGTATTATCTAAATTTAAATCATTTCACAAATATCAGCTAAGTTCTTTATTAACTCATGTTTCAATATTTTGTTTTTCATTATTTTTATCTACTTTTTCTTTACTTTCATAATCTTTTACTTTTTCATTATTTTTATCTACTTTTTTCTTATTTTCATTATCTTTTTGCTTTTCATTATTTTTATCTACTTTTTTCTTATTTTCATTATCTTTTTGCTTTTCATTATTTTTATCTACTTTTTTATCACTTTCATTATCTTTTACTTTTTCATCATTTTTATCTATCTTTTCTTTACTTTCATTATTATTTTGTTTTTCATTATTTTTATCTACTTTTTTCTTATTTTCATTATCTTTTTGCTTTTCATTATTTTTATCTATCTTTTCTTTACTTTCATTATTATTTTGTTTTTCATTTTTCAATTTATGTTCATCAACAAAATTCTTAGTATTATTATTGTTTTTTTCTTTTAATTTATCATTAAGAAACTTAGCTATAAAGTTTGACATAAATAATAGATATTAAAAATAAAAATTGATATTCATTAAATCAAATATTATAAATCTAATATTCTTTTAAAGCTAATTTTATAGTACATCTAATATATTATTTTTATTATCATTTTCAAGCTTTTGTAAACATCAATATTTTAATATATAATCTATATCTATATTAATATCTTTTTCTTGATAAGATATATTTCAGTTAAATAGTAAATATAAAAGTATAGTTAAGGTCATCTTTACATCATTTTTACAATAATTTTTAACTTTTGATAATGCATTTTTATCTTGTGTTGTCTCATATTTTTTAAGTAAGTTAGAGCCTTCTACTCATGATGACAAAGTTTTACTAATTCAAACTATATCACTTGCAACAGCATTAAGTCAGATTCTTTTTCAAAATATTTTAGAATATATATAAAAAAGGTCTAAACTTTTTCTATTAAGTTCCTTTAATATTTTATCCTCGTTTTCAAAACTACTATTGTATACAGTTACAGGATTATCAAAAGCAATACTATTATAACCTATGATATAACCATCATAATTATAAAGATAATCAACAAATTTATCTATACTAGCTCTTGAAATATATTTATATTTTGGTTTTTTTCATTCTTTAAAATCTTTTGAATCTATCATATAAGCAATCATAAACTTTGTATCTTTTAAATTCTGTATATTTCAGATAGTTTCAATATCATACACAAGAAAATGTTTTCAAAGATATTTTTTCATATCTTGAGTTTCAAATTTTTCGATAAGTGTGTTTGCTATATTTTTTTTTCATTTATTATCAACTTTTTTCTTAAGAAAATTATGTACTTTACTTATAGTTTTTTCATCAAGTCTCAATCTTATATTAGAAGCTTCATCTATAAGTTCAAGTTCATTTTTTAATAATACAATCCTAAAAAAAACTTGTTGAGATGAAAAATATAGTATTTCATCTGTAATATCATTATTTACCTTTTTTATAAACTGTTTAAAAAAAGAAAATCCTTCCTTTTCATAAATTTTTTTTAAATTTCAAAAAAATCAAGTTTTAAGTGATTTTATGTCTTCAAAAGAAAGTGTCTTGTACATTAGAGTAAAATGATAAACTAAAATCAAATATTTTTATTTTGTTATAATAGCATATTTTTTCTTACCTTTTCTAATTAAAGCTATATTGTCTTTAAAATCTATATCTTGAGAAAAATCTATTATCTTTTCTTCATTTAAAAATATTGATCAAGCTTTTATTTGTTTTTTAGCTTCTCATCTACTATTTGCAAGCTTAGTATTTACTATCAAATCAAGTAAATCTTCTCATTCATATTTTTTACCTCAAACTTCTTTTTGAAAATCTTTTATCCCTTCTTTATCTAAACTTTTAAGTATATCCATCTTATCTTTTTTTCAGAACAAAAATCATGATATTTTTTTAGCATTTTCAGCATCCTTTTTTCAGTGTATTATCTCGACAACCTTTTCAGCTAAAACATTTTGTCCATACCTTTTTTCAGGTTCTTTATTATGTTGATCAATAATATCTTGTATGTGCTTTAAATCTATAAAAGTTAGTAATTTTAAGTATTTTTCTACATCTTCATCAGTAGTATTTATTAAAAACTGATATAATTTAAAAGAACTTGTTTTAATTTTATCTAACCAGATAGCATTTCATTCAGACTTTCAAAACTTTTTTCAATTAGAATCAGTAATTAAAGGGAAAGTAAATGCATAAGCTTGTTTATCTAATTTTTTTCTAATAAGTTCTATTCAAGTTACCAAATTTCACCATTGATCTTGTCAACCAATTTGTAGTTTAGCTTGTTTATCTTTGTATAATTTATAAAAATCATAAGCTTGCAATAACATATAAGAAAATTCTGTGTATGAAATACTTTTTGTCTCATCTTCTACCCTTTTTCTAACTGTATCTTTTTTTATCATATTGTTTACAGTTACATATTTACCAACTTCTCTTAAAAATTCTAAAATAGACATATCTTTAAAAAAATCATAATTATTTATAACTTCATATTCTAATTTTTCACCTGTAACTGCTTGAATATTTTTAAGTAATCATCAAATTTGTTTTCTAATTGATTGTTCATTTTTTCTTAAAGTTTCTTCATCAAGAAAAGTTCTTTCAGATTCTTTACCTCCTGGATCACCTATCATACCTGTTGCTCATCAAACAATAGCTATATATTTATTATTTTTTCTTAAAAAATGAACTGATGCCATAAACCCTATAAAATTTCATAAATGCAAACTATCAGCAGTTGGATCAAATCAGCAATATAAAGTTTGATTTCACTTTTCATATAAAGAAAATAGTTTATCTGATGATGCTTGATATAAAAATCATCTTTGTTCCAACTCTTTTTTTAATTCCATTTTTAAAAATTTAAAATTTAAATAACTCATTTATAATATTTTTGTTTAAAAAATCAAAGTTAAATAAATTTTATTTTGACTATTTTACTTTTTTCTTTAAAATAGAGTTAAATTTATAAAAAAATAAAAAAAATGATTATTCCTATGTTCTTAATTCCTCTTATAACTGGTTCTATTATACAAATTCTAAAATTAATAATAGACAAATATAAATGAGATAGTATCAATTTTGAAAAACTTTTTACAGCTTGATGATTTCCATCTGTGCATAGCTGATTATCAACAAGTTTACTTATTACAATTTGTTATGTAGATGGAATATATTCTTCATTTTTTGCTATAAGTTTAATATTTAGTATACTTTTTTGGTATGATGCCGCAAATGTAAGATATCAAGCTTGAAAACATGCAGAAGTTATAAATAAAATGAGAAGTAAATTATCAAACATATTTGCTTTAGAATATTCAAGTACAGGTAAATTACAAGAAAGATTATGACATACTTTTATAGAAGTAGTATGATGAATAATTATTTCTTCAATCATGACCTTAATCATTATATATACTTTAAATTATTTTTGAATATCATTTAAATAAATTAAATAAAAAGTATGAAAACAGTAATCCCAAAACATGTAGAAGCAGGTTTATTTGATATGTGAATAGATCTATGACCATTTAGAGTGAAAATGTGGCAACTTTTTCTTATTGCTATATGAGTTGCGATAACTTTCACTATTATGAACTGACTTATGAAAAATTGACTTTGAAAAGCTCCTGCTTTTATCATAGCAAGTCCTTGATTGTTAATTATGCTTTTTATATCCTTTTTTAAAAAATCTGAACTTCATATTATACCATTTTCTTTAAAACTTATAAGAACTTATGTTATAAATACACCTAAAACTTTTCAAAAAAACATTATAAAACCTTCAAGCTGGGAGATAAAACTACAATATGCAAAACTAAACAGATGAGAAGAAAAAGAAATAAAACAAAAAGAGCTTGATAAACATAGTCTATGAAAAGATATTGATATACTTAAAAAGTGGTAAATTTTACCTTAAAATAAACCTTCTTCTTTCATAGACTTTTTAGGAAAATTAAAATTATTTTCTGTTAAAAAACTAAGTAAATCATAAGTAGAAATATCATATTCTTTTGCCTTTTTTAATTTACTATTTCAAGGTTTATCACCTACTATCAATAAAGTAGTTTCCATAGTAATCTGATTTAAAAATTCTCATCCATTTTCTTCGATAAAGTTAGCTATTTCTTGTCTTGAAATTCATTCAATAGAACCAGTTATTACAAATTTTTGTCAAGAAAATTTTCATTTTTTTATTTCAGCAGATTTTATTTTTACATAGTTTAGCAATTTTTCTACTACTCTTTTATTATGTTTTTCATGAAAAAATTTTTTAATAGATTCAACTACTTTAGGTCATATTCCATTTATTGATAATAAAAAATCTTCTCATTCATCAGAACTTAAAAAGTCTGTTATTTTTTTAAAAATTACATATCAATTTTTATCTAAAAAATCTTTAAAATTTTTAATTAAAATAAGATTTACTACTATAATTTTTGCAGTTTTTTTTCATATAAATTCTATCCCTAATGCTTGTAAAAATATATCTAATTTTAATATATTTTTTTCTTTGATTGCATTTAATATGTTTTCAACTTTTTTTTCTTTAAAACCAGGTAAGGAAAGTAATTGTTGTCTTTTATTAGTTAATGTAAAAATGTCTGCATAATCTTTTATAAATCATACATTTAACAATACTTCTATAGTTTTTTCAGATAATCATTCTATATCTAATCAATTTTTTGATACAAAATAAGCTATTTTTTCTTTAACTTGAGCTGGACAGGTTACATTTATACATTTTAGAGCAACTTCACATCCTAGATGAAATGTTTCTCAACTACACACAGGACAATGTTTAGGTTCTTCTATCTTTGGAAGTTCTCATTCTCTTTTTTCTTTAATAACAGAGACTATGTAAGGTATTACTTCTCATGATCTTTGAACAAAAATATAATCACCTATTCTTATATCTTTTTGCTTGATAAAATCAAAATTATGTAAACTTGCTCTTTTTACAATAACTCATCATATATTTACAGGTTCTAAGATAGCAACAGGTGTTATAGCTCAAGTTCTTCATACTGAAAGTTCTACATCTACTAATTTTGTACTTATTTGCTTTGCTGGATATTTAAAAGCAAAAGCCCATTTAGGATGATGTGCAGTATTTCATAAAACATTCCAATATTTTTCTTCATCTACTTTTATTGCAAGTCAATCAAACTCTACATCTTGATCATCTAACAATTTTTTAATATCAACTGAATTAACTATTTCTAAAATTTTTTCTTTATCAAGAGATTTTCTTTTTTTAAGAACATATAAAGTTTTAAAATCCAATGCCCAAAATCAATTTTTTTCTAAAAAATCTAAACTTTTATGATGAAAATCTAAACTATAATCAACATCAGAAAAATTTAAAACCTCATAACAAATTACATCAAGTTGTCTTTTTTTTGTAACCATAGGATCCAACTGTCTTAAAGAACCAGAAGCAAGATTTCTTGGATTCGAATAAATCTCTAATTTTTCTTTTTCTCTTTTTTTATTTATCTTATCAAAAATAGATTTTCTAACAACTACTTCTCACCTTACATGTAATTTTCATTTATAAGAAATTTTTAAAGGTAAAGTATTTATAGTCTTTACATTTTTTGTAACATCTTCTCATTCAAAACCATCTCATCTTGTTATAGCTTGTTTAAAATACCCATTTTCGTAAATCAATTCTATAGATAAACCATCATATTTAGGCTCTATGTAAAAATTTTCAATTCAATAATCTTTTTCATATTTTTCAAGTTTTTCTTCTACATCTTGTGCTGAATAAGTATTCCCTAATGATAACAAAGGTTTGTTATGTTTTGCTTTTTTAAGTTCTGTTTGAATTTGGTTTGTAAGTCTTTGAGTTGGACTATAAGATTTTATAAGTTGAGGAAATCTTTTTTCTAAATCTTCTAAATAATGAAAAAGTAAATCATACTCATAATCTGAGATTATAGATTTAGATTTTACATAATATGAATAATTATAATAATTTAAATCACTTACTAATTTATCATAAATTTCATTAGCTTGCTCTAAATCTAATTTTTCAGGAGATTTTATGTACATTTTTAACCTAAGCTAGTAAATAGTTATTTTATAATAAAACTTATGTTTTTTTCAAATAAAAAAAAGCCCAGCTTAATAAAAAGCTGAAAGCTAAAATTAATTTTTATGGATTTTATTTTGAATTTGGCTGTTGTGGGTTTGATTTAGATTTAAAAAAGTTTGTACAATTTGTTCTTTCTTGTTTATCTTTTATATTATCACATACTTTTACAGTTAGTTTATCTGCATTTTTTATAATATATTGTCTTTTACA
>Ga0114934_10001191_pt1 | contig 16866 bp, 24 predicted proteins | sample 4SBtaG_2_FD_99695 | JGI IMG/M metagenome (GOLD analysis project Ga0114934, IMG submission 99695) | Deep subsurface microbial communities from Kolumbo volcano to uncover new lineages of life (NeLLi) - 4SBTROV10_white metaG | ecosystem: Environmental > Aquatic > Marine > Volcanic ...
AATTCCATGCAATAATAATAAGGACATTCTTCAATAGGTCTTCCACTCTGCGCTGCCATATCTCTGGCTTTATCCCAGTTGACTGCTTTCATTGGGTAAGGAGTTAATACAATATCTTTGTTAGCTTTTAACATCATTAAAATAGAAGGTGGATCAAACTCAATATCTGAATCAATAAATAATAGATGAGAGCATCTGGATTTTAAGAAAGCTTGAACACACATATTTCTTCCAGTAATAATTATGGAAGATCGAACCATATGAAACTGAGGTATGATATCAATATCTTTAGATAAGCATAGACTCTGAAGTTCTAATAAAGATTTAACACAATTTAATTTTATATCTCCCATGTTAGGAGTAGCTACAAATAAATGTTTCTGTAAATATCTCGGAATATCAGTATCAATTAGTTTACCACCATCTACTGTGTTTTGTTCAAACAATTTAGGAGTGGGTTCAAACTTATCATCCGTGAGTAAACTATCACTGGATTTAATTTTCATGAGGAATTCCTTTTTTCATTAAGGCATTATTTAAAAAGGCTATCCATTCTTTAATTCTTTCATCCCAATTATAAAAATGTAAGAAGTGTTGGCGTTGATTAGTTAGTCTAGTTTTCATATCTTCTTGAGGTAAAATTCGTTTTAAGTATTTAACGTGTTGAGAATAGTCTACTGCTAATTGTTTAGGGACATTATTATAGTTTACATAAAATCCATAATCGCTACACGTTTCAAATAAAGCTCCAAAGTTTGTAACTAAAGCTGCATTGCCTGCAGCCATTGCTTCAATAGCTGAGTTACATGAGGTCTCTTCCCAGATAGAAGGATAAGCAAATACATGACTATCTTGTAAAGCTTGTAACACTTCTTCGTGAGGAACATATCCTTTAAAGTTAACCTTCTTCATTGATTTTGCATGGTCATATATAGGTTGATAGTATTTATCATTAGCTGTTTTAAAATCATCTCCATAAATTTGAGTAGAACTATATACATCTAGTGTAATGTCTTCGTCTTCTAGGAAATGCATAGCACCTAGTAATACATTCAACCCTCTCCACGGAGTAATGTTATGAATTAATTTTAAAGTCTGGCCTTCTTCGTAGAACTTTTTAGGTTGCCAGTTAAATTTTGGTAAGGCATTTTTAATAACAAAACACTTAGAAGTAGGAAGATTAAAATGCATCCTATATTTTTCATAACTCCAATGAGAATTAAAAACATACCAATCATATTTAAAATGGTTCTCTTTGATAAGGAACCAAGGTCGGATGTTGGGTTGATCATAAGAATTTTTTAACCATAGAATATTTAATCGACTAGGATCGATTGGATGTTTTTCTGGCACAGAAGTCGTGATAGAAATCTTTTTCCAATAATGTTCAGGAAGTCTCTTTCTAAGTTCTTCCAACTGTATTTCAGTTCCACCTCTAGCTTTCATTTGGGTTCTTTACTGTGCCTCCAGTTAAATCAATCATAGGCGCAATAATAGTTACATCTCTCCTTAAATGTTCTCTTTTTGTAGGGGTGTTAGGATCATTAACATCATCATCCCCTTCTTTATCTGAATTATATTCTTTATTAGTTTGAGTATTCCACAATTTAACAATTGTTTTTCCTCTATACTTAGGAACTTTTTTACCATCGATAATAGTATGTCCTAAAAATTCACCTTTTTCTTCAAAACTCATTATGTTCTATCCTGTTCTAATACGCTAACAAATACATTAGCAGATGTTACTGTTGTTTGAAAGTGTAAAGCGTCTGATTCTTCTAACACCACAAGGGTACTTTCATCCCCTTGAAGAAACTCTTTTTTAGTAGCGGCTGCAACTGCAGCTTCTCCTTTATATACATAAGCAGCACTAGCACTATTATCATATACTTTTAAAATCCAATCACTAGTTGAACTAGGGTGAGTATTATATGCAGAAATAGATTTAACTAAAGCTACATTCTCTGCTGGGCAAGTATAAACAGTTGTAATACTTGTAGTCGCTATTGGAGTTATATTTATTTTATATTTATTAGCCATTTCTTCTTTTCCTTCTTATACCCTAACTCATAAATAAAGTAAAGGCTTCCGTTTCATCAATCAGTTGTTGTTGATACGTGGTATTAAGTTTTTGAACAATGGAGTCTACATTGTCTGCTAAGTTTTGAACATTTTCTCGATCAAACTTAGGGCCTAATATATCGGCAATAACTTCTCCTATCTTTGCCATTATCTTCTGCCTCCTGCATTAATATCTAATCTAAAAGTTCCCATTCTCCAGGTTTCATCCGTGCCAAGATTCCCCACTTTTAATGCAATTTGTCTTGCACGTTTTCTTGTCCAAATCTGAGTGGTACTTGTAGTAGTGGCGTAAGAAGTAGAAACTGCAGTGGCATTTGGAAATGTTTTAGAATTTAAATAAACTTTTGCATCTCCGGTTTGGGCTCCAAAGTCAGGAATAATTCTGCTTACTCTCATAATATATTCTCCTTGTCCTTGTAATCCTTCTTGCTTACTAATATCATAATCTCCAGATTCTACGTAAGCTGCAATAGCATTCTTCGTTCCATCATAAAGAAGTTCATTGTTTCCTTTTTCATGTTCCCAATAATAACTTGCCCCATTTGAAACTCCAGTGATAGTGGGATAAGTAGGAGCTAAGCTTGTGCTATATTGAGTAGCATAAGGTTTACTAAATACTCCTTCAATCGTCCATGTGGTACGAGCTAATGAAGAAGTAGTCCAGATTTGTCTTTCAGGAGTAGAATCTAAATAATTATATGTCACTGATCTATCTATATAATCAGAGCCTGAGCTCGGATAAAACCAAGTAATCTCTCCGAATAAAGCATTAACGGCTACGTGAACTTGTTGATTAGCATTAACATTAATATCTTCAAAGACATAATCTTCTACTAAACATGGCATTAGTTCTACACGGCCACCATTGAATCTATAAAATCCTGTAGGTCCCATCCAGTAAGCAATACCATCCACTTCTGCTGCTGCATGTTGACTGGACATTCCACAGTTCGTTCCTACTTGTTGAAAACCAAAAGTAAGAGGAGGTCCAATAAATTTCATAGTGTACATTGCAGTATCCGACCATATATAAACTGCAGTCTTTCCTACAATACCTCCCATTAATTTAGATCCATCTGAAAGTTTTTGACTCCCAGCTGTATTATTTTTAGTAGGAGTCCACGTTGTAGTTGAGTTTTGATCAGACCATCTTACAAACATATCGTCTTGATCTCCTGCTTGCAGAGTTAATTCTGTTCCAATTGCAACAAGGTGACGATCGGGAGTTGATAAAACAAGATCTCTGGACTCGGTAGGGACTTCGGTTCCACTCACTGGTACTGCTCTTACTTGCAGATTAGGAATAGAAGGTACCCATTGAAAAATTCTTTTATTATGAATAAGGGCAATTAGATTTTCCCCATAGTTCAGGAGTCTCCATTGACCGGGTTCAATTACAATGTTTGATGAAGTACTGGCACTTCCCCATCCTACCCAGTTGGTTGCATCATAAACTGTTGCTCCATTACTATGAGCTGCTGTAGGAGTTCCATTAGTTCCTCTAGTAATTCCAGTTATATCATTACCAGAAACTCCGGTATAAGTAATCAGTTCACTATCAACTAAAATTTTTCCATTGGGGCTAAAGTCTGTAGTATCTGTAAGAGTTATAGTAGTTCCTACTCCTCCCGTTCCTGCACTATCATTTAATAAAGCTCCATTTAAAGTAGTACTAACGACGGGGTTATTTTGACCCCCATAAGTATTGGTACCCCAGCCATAACCATAAGTTTGTTTAACCGGACCAATAACATAATAAAATTTAATTGTAGAAGTTCCTCCAGAAGCAGTTCCACTAGCCGCCGATCCCATAGTAAGTTCTATCTCTGTTGTACTTGGAACCCCGGTAACTTCAAATAATTTATCTTCAAAATCACTGTCACTAAATCCTATTCCTAAAGCTGTAACTCCTGAAACCGCGTCTAAAAGAAAAATATCTCCTACTTCTGCTCCGTGGGTCGTGGATGTTGTAAGGGTGACTGTGGTTGTACCATTAAAAGAAAAAGTAGTACCTGCCTGTTCACGGGCAGTATCTAAAGGGGTGATATCATAAACTGCACCTTCGAAATAGATATATAAGCATTTATCCGTACCAATGGCTGCATACTTATTACCTGCTAAATCGACCCATGTGTGTTGATCACGGCCTGCGCCTACTAATTTGGCATTTACTATTTCTTCCCATCCCCCTATTTTTTCAGGAAAACCATATCTGAAACGTACATAATCAGCATTAACCCATTTGCCTTCGGCACCTGTGTCTGATGATTGTTTATCTAAACCTGGTTGTAATGTAATTTTATGAAGCATATAACTCTCCTAGAGTAAAATATACTACATTTATACTATAATCAATTAGATTTAAAGCCTTTAAACCATGCGGGAAGTCCTAAAAAAGGACGATTATCAAATTTATTTTCCTTACCTTTTTCAGTAGTAATATCGTTATAATGGAAAAAAACTTGGGCACAATCCTTTCCTTTAAATTCTTCTCTCCAATGTTCAAGATCACATCCAGAATAAAGTAGCATGTCTCCTGGTCCAAGGTCCACGGGAATTCCTGCTTGACCTGTTTTTCCTGTAGGATCTAAATAAATAGTCCAAGGATCTCCCCCTAAATGTAAAGTAGCCGATACCTCACAGGCATCTCTATCTTTATGTCGATGAAGAACATCTCCTGTTTTATAAATCCTGGCATAAGAATAAGTTTCATTTAATTTATAGTCAGTTTCTTTTTCCATCTTTACTTTTAAAGCTTCTAACAATGTTTCCATTGCAGTGTCTCCATAATGAGAATAGGTATTAGGAGCTTGTGGATCGGTCCATACTCCCCAGTATTCTGCAAAAGGTGAGATATATTTTTCTTTTAATAAAAAATGACAGACTTGTCTCTTCTTTAAAAAATAGGAATAGACAAAAGAGGCTAGTTCTTTGGAGATAACTCCCCTTACTATCTTATATTTATTTTTTTTAAATGACATTGTAAGTTCCTTCTATATAATTAATATTTAATACCAACCTATACTCTTCGTCTGTACAAGTACTTCCAGTATGTTCTTCTTGGTTATCAAAAACAACTAATGTATTTTCTTTACTTAAAATTTTTTCACCAGTTTTAAATTTAGTATATCCATTATTGGTGTTTATATAAAATATGGCTGTCTTGATAGGTATTTTTTTATTATCATCATCTATATGATAACCGTGCTCTATGTGTTTATTAGTTTTTATTAATAAATTAGCTTTAGCTCTTAATAACACATATATAGATAGCTGTTCTATAAAAGGTTTTAAACTGTCAAAAAAAAGTGAAGTTTTTTGATGGTTTTTAAAAAAATAATGAGCAAACTGTTTTTCTTTTATATCAGGTAATATAGTATTTAAAAACCAAGGAAAATTATTTTTAAAAAACATACTTTTAAAATTATTAAATTCTTCTGGTTTTAAATAATTTTCAATTATTTTCATTAGATATTTTATTGTCCTTTCCCAATAACAAACCATCCTGTGGCTATATATTTTTCTTGGGTTGGAGAAATAATTCCTTGATGGGGGTGAGTAAATTCTGCGGGCCATATAATAAGATCTCCCTTAACCGCTGGAGTAGTAACATTTTGATAAGGAAAATGTGTTCCTCCCTGATCGGTGACTGTATTTAAATATAACATGTAAACCAATTGTCTGTTTGAAAAAGTGGGTCCTCTTTCATAATGTAATTCAGGGTAGCCTCCTCCAGGTTTATAGTATTGAATATTATTAGATATCTCCGTAATTAAGTAACTATGGATGTGATATTGAGTCATATAAGAAACGAGACATTTACTTAATTCTTTAAAGAACCCACAAATAGATTTATCCTTCGACTGATTATAAAAGATGACATCTGTTGAGTCTTTCATACTTTTATTAATGACATTACCTCGAAAAACACCCTGGTGTTGATCTTCTGTATTATTTTTAAAATAATTTATGAGTTCATCACAGAGTGCGGCGTCGAGTTTATAAGTTTCGATGAAGGACATTGTTTTAGACATTCAATACTCCTTTGGGTATGGCTTGACAGTTCCAGTGTATAAATCTAAAAGGTTCGTATCCCATATCTACCATATATTGATGAGGGAGATAAGAAGGAAAAAATATCATTCGACCTGGTTTTACATCATAATTAATTTGGTGACTTGCATAAGTTATTCGATGAGGCTTTTTTTGAGGTAAAAGATTCATCAGGTTTCCCGGTCGTGGGTCTTCAAAAAAAGGTCTAGAAGTTCGCTCACTTGCTTTTAAAAAATAAAAACCCGATATATGACCATTCCAATGAGTATGTAATGTATGGTGACCTCCTCCATCTTTAGCAAATTCTTGTACCCACATTTCTGTCGCAAAGATTTTATGATGAGTTAAATCAAAACCCATTTCAACCAATAGATTATGAGACGTGGCCATAACATAATTTGTGAGATCTTTAAACTTAGGATCTCCTATCAAAGAGTTTGAATGAAAAACCTGACCCATATCCCCTTTGTCCCCAAACTCTTTATTCCTTTTATCTATATCTTTTTTAAGATTATCTTTAGACGCTTGAATATATTTATCTGAGGCGCTATTTAAATCCTCAACAAATTCAGGAGCGTCAGCAGCCCACACAGGACATTTAAAATAGTCCTCTCTATATAGGTCTTTAGGAAATATGAGTTCTGATTTTTTAGTGTTCATAATTTATATTAAAATGTTTAAAATATTCTCTCCATAATAAAGGGACAAAAGGAAAACAAACAAAAGTTTTTCCCACAGTATGTAAGTTGTTTTGTTTAAGCTGGGCTCTAATAAATTCCAAATTTTCCGTCCAAGTTTGATTAGTTAAATGTTTTTTAGTTTTTTCTCTAGTTGCTTTCCAAAAAGGAGTTTGAAAACTAGAACTTTCATTATAAATAAAAGCAATAAAATTTTCACATTGTTTAGATATAGTAACACATTGTTCATTTAGCCACTTTTCTGAGTGGTTATTGTAAATGTGATCCCACATAAATCTATTTATTTGATCATACATCACACCAGACAAAGCTTCTAAAGGTTCAAAAAATACAGCTCTATTTCCATTTTTTAAAACCCTATTTTTTAAAAAAACTTTTGCATGATAGGCTTTAAATTTAAATTCTTTTAAATTTAACTCGGTATTAAATATATAATTTAAATCTTGTATAGCTTTTTCTACAGATGTAATTTTATCATTAAACATATATCCATAATTTTGTCTTGTTTGTAGTGGTATACCAAACATCCAACCATTTTTTGTTGCAATATGTTTTGTATAATTCCAATCTCCAGGTTTATTTATGGTGTGAACTAAAGCATGGTTTAAAGGTAAAACATCAGAAACAACATAGTCTTTAAAATCTGTAGGGGTTCCTCTACAATCAATAACATAATCATAAAAATAAATTTCATTATTAACCTTTATGTAAACAAGGTTATCTTTAGTTTCCACACTATCAATGTGTCCAACAATTTCTTTAAATTTCTTATTTTTTAATTTTGGAAAAATAACTTCTTTTAATTTAAAATTATTAAAATGAATTCCATAATTAGGAGGAAGTATATGTGAATAAAAGTCTTTATCATTCCACCCCGTATATTTAACTCCATATTTCACTGTAGCATCTAACTCGTTTGAATTTTCAAACATAGAAAACCCACTACCTAAAAAAAGATCATTCGGTAAATGAACATTTGTACTTTCACCTATACCTAAAGTTTTTATATCTTTGTCATAAATACAATTAACTTCTACTTTAATTCCATAATTTATCCAATGGCATACAGAAACCACTCCGGCCGTACCACACCCTAACACTGCAATTTTCATTTAAAAGGCCATCCTAAATTCCAGATTACTAAACTATATCTGGTTCCACTTTTAACGGGATTTACTCTGTGCCATACAGAACTGGGAAAAACTACCAAAGATCCTTTAGAGCGTATTTCAGTACATTTCCGTGTAACTGGTTCTTTAGAAGGTTCTGTCTCTCCAAAATCAAATTCTAAGTCTCCACCTTTATAATCTTTTTCATCCGATAAAGATAATGTAACGGATAGCTTTCTAATTTTTTTATGTTGATTAGGACTCTTAGGGGTATCATAAGATTCACCCCATCCATCACGATGCCAGTCATAATATTGTCCTTTGTTATATTTGGTAAACTGACAATGTTCACTACAATCCCACTGAAAATTCCAGCCCGCATTCTCATTGGCTCTATGAATATAAGGCTGAATTTCTCTATAGATCCAAGACTCATTCAACCAAACCACATCAGAATCTCTTTTCTTTTTTAAATCTTTAATTTCATCTAAGGTTTTAGGCTCCCTAAACTCACCGGTGACGGCCATTTTATCTTTAATAGATTTAGCATATCTTACAATTTCATCACAGATTCTTTCTGGAACTGCTTTCTTGAAATACCAATAATAGTTTTTAAGTTGCATATGTCTTTATAAGACATTTATATATTAAAGAAATGTAAAAGTAAATATTTGATCTAGATCAATTTTATACGGATACCCAAGTAAGACCGACTGGATCCCAATGAAAAACGGTATCTGGATCTTCTTGAAATGCTGATTGCCAACGTCCACCATCTTCTTCAACCCAATATATTACACATTCTCTAACTGGATCACCGTGTTCGGTAATTGTCGGATAAGGAATGGGAGCTTCCCACTTGTCATCACCATTTAATGACCATGATGCAAAAGGTTGTTTATGTAAAAATATATCTTTTACAGAATTGTACACCATGTCTTTTCCTGCATAGTGTTTTCTAAAAGAACCATCTTTAAAAGTTTGTTTCCATATTCCACCTTTAAACAAATCATGACAGTATGTCTCACCATCAACATGTTTAGGATTGTCTCCTAAAGGACCATTAGCGGTTGGTACATCTTTACCAATCACCACTCCTCTTTTAACTACTAAATGTGTATCAGATGTAAATCCTGTCGGATCTGTTTTTTCTTCTAGTTCTACAAAATGTAAATGATTTTCAGCCATAATTTTATAATGTCAGTGTCCCCGTCACTGTGAAAGTTGCTACAGTACAAGATCCAACTGTCGCTGTTGTATTACATCCAGGAGCTACTGCAAAAGCTGCAGGTTTACAAGCTGTGGCCATTCTTACAAAAACTACTCCATCGCCACCAGCGTATGAAGGTCCAGGATATCCAGCGCCGCCTCCACCACCGAGACCATCTGTTCCTGCTGTACCAGGGCCACCTCCACCGGTACCTTGACCATCGCCTCCACCACCAGGACCAGGATTACCACCTGTACCAGGTTGACCATGTCCACCAGCACCACCACCGAATGTTGTTCCTAAAGGATAAGCCGGAGCTATTGTATTAGGAGATCCATTACCACCATTACCACCAGAACCACCACCATTTGTGCCAGCACCTCCAGAGCCTCCACCTCCTCCAGCACTTGAAGCACCATAATTACCACCATCATATCCTTGACCAGGTATTCCCGAACCGCCAGCACCATTGGCAGCACCGCCGCCTCCAGAACCGCCAGGTCCACCTACACATGTAACAGGACCGCCGTGAGCACCACCATATCCACCACCTGTAGCAGATATAGTTGCAAGCACAGAACTATCTCCTTGATTTCCTTTATCGGGTGTTGCTGCTGCTGCAGCTCCTGATCCAACAGTTACTGTAGTGTCGCTTCCTTCTCGTATATCAACTTTTGTACCACCGGGAAAAGAAGTTAAAAGTCCCCCTCCTCCTCCACCACCACCGGAGTTTCCTCCTCCGCTGCCGCCACCAGCAAGTACTAAATAATCTAATTGTGCGAAATTATAAACCCAATCTGAAGCTTTGATATAATCGTATACAGTGTTTAATGCCCAAACCCCTGATGCAGTTGCACTTGCTGTACAACCATTTTGTACGAGATTTTGAACGCCAATTATTCCGCCATTTCCTGAATTAGCCATAAAATCTCCTACTCTGCGATTACATCATATGTAATTAATAAATCTAAATCTGATGATGCACTCGCTCCACCTTTAAGAATGTCTCCCTCTCTTAAATAAATAGGTGTGTCCGATACAACTAAAGATGCATCCGCGGGAACAGAAATTGTTTTTGCTAAATAAACATCTGTTGCTCCTGAAGCAACTGTTCCACCTGCCGATGTTTGAACACTTGTTGTAATATATACAGTTAAATCTGCAGCTGAACTACCATCAACATTTGCACATGCAATTCTATTTACTTTAATAAGTTTACCTGATGATACCGTAAACAAAGTTGTAGATACCGTGTTTGTTAAATTCCAACCATTTGTTTCACCGTAGATACTTGCGACTGCTACTATATTTGGATTTGCCATAATTTAATTCCTTTGTTGTTTTTTATCCGAAAATCATTGCCATTGCAATAGCTTTTCCTGTTGATATTCCTGCAGATCCAAAACTAACAGTTCCTGCACCATCAGTAACTAATGCTTGGTCTGCCGACCCGTCTGCAGCTGGTAAAGTATAGGCAGGTTGAGCTGCTGCTGTTCCTGCTGATCCTCTAGCACTAATTAAGCCAGCTGATCTAATATCTGTACCATCATGAAAACACCATGTATTTCCATATTTTGGTATAGTTATTCCAGTTGCACCTGTAACTTTAAAAGTTATTGTATCAGAACCTGTTCTTGTAGTTCCATCAATAATTAAAAAAGGTTTAAGAATATCCGCTGTACCTCCAGGAGAAGATCCTGAACCTGCTTGTTCTGCTATGTCTAAAACTCTGCTTGATCCACCAGTTGTACCAGTTAATTTAATCACGATTGCTCTACCATTATAAGTTCCTGTAGAGTTATCAGGTATAGTTAAAGTTCTATCTGCCGTCATCGGTACTTCGATGTACGTAAACATATCTCTAATGTAATTTAAATTAAGGTTTGTATTATCGCCCCAAGTTCCGGCGTTTTCCCCTGTAGTCATTAAGTTGAAACCTAATGCATTATAATTTGATGCCATATTTTTCTCCTAAGCTGCTTCTACTTCCGTATATATAATATCTGTACCAGTAGACACTTCACTATATGATACTGGCGTACCAGTGTCAACCTCATTATATGCAAATACTGTCGATAGTCCAGGGTTAATAGTGACCGAAACTCCAGTAGGGAAAACATGAGCATCAGCATTGGTCACAAGAGTACCTAAGGAAATTGTTACCGATTGTCCTATTACGGGATATCCCGAAGCTTGTCTTATAATACCAGTGGTAGAAGTAGCTGAAACTCCAGTAGGGAAAACATGCGCATCTCCTACTTGATCCGACTCATTTATTCCTGTTTCTCCAACTACACCAGTAGGGAAAACATGAGCATCTCCGGTTAAAGTTAGTGAACCCGTAGCTCCCGTAGCACTTACCCCTGCAACATCTATCTGAGCAGGACCTTCTACAATCGTATCTCCCATTAAACCTGTGAGAGCAACACCCGTAGGGAAAATATGTGCATCCGCGGTAGAAGATAAACTTCCTACAGCACTTTGAGCTGCTACACCAAATGGTATTTCTAAATCTTTTCTAAGTTCAACTCCAATTGGTCCCACAGTCCAACTCATGGCTACACCACTAACAGCTACGCCTACATCTCCTTGATGAGTAACACTTCCAATTGCTGTGGATGCACTAACTCCGGTAACAGGAACATTTTTAACAAGTTCTATACCGAGCGTACCAACAGAAATAGTTGCGGCAATACCTACAAGTGTTGTATGAGCATCATCGGTACCACCCCATACTTGAGAACCCCAAGTATCTCTACCCCATCCTTCTAAATTAAAAGCTGATTCGTTTCCAACTGCAGTAGTTGCAGCAACACCTGTTGGAGCAACATTGGCGCCTACGCCGTCTCTTCCCCAATCTTCTTCACCCCAAAGATAACGACCCCATCCTGTTTCATTATAATGAAGTGGTTCTCCAACTGCAGTGGATAAAGAAAGTCCTGTAAGAGAAATAGTTTGCGTTTCAACATCACTACCCCAATCTCTTTCTCCCCAAAGATAACGACCCCAACCTTCATTGTTATAGTGAAGTGGGTTTCCAACTGCAGTAGTAGTGCTAACACCAGTAAGAGAAACAGTGGTAGAAGCTTGATTGCCCCATAGCCCTTGTCCCCATTTTAGTGAGCCCCAGGTTTTAGCCATAAGGAGTTCCTCCCTATGATATTCTTAGGATAGCTAATGTATCTGTGAAATTTGGAAATTGAATTGTGAAAGTCCCAGCTGTAGCAGTTTTGTTTCCGCCAAAATCTAAAACACAAACAGCTTTATCAGAAGATGATTTATTATAAATCAAAGCTCCTCTTGCTGTGAATGTAGCAGTTTGCCAAGAAAGGTTTGTCCAATCAACAATTGCTGTATCACTTGCTAATTTATGCGTTTGACCTGCAACCGCTAAAAGTTTTCCACCTGCTGTATATGCACTCCCTGCATCATTACTTGTTTCACCAGACGTTGTATAATCTGTTGTAGATTTTCCAAGTGTAGCTGAACTTGTATATAAAGCTAAATAAAAATGATTTCCAGATGTTTGCGCGAAATTGTGAGTTGCACTTAAAAGTTGATTTTTAAATGTATTTGCTACTGCACTAGTTGTTATTGCCATAATAATCTCCTACTTAATGAGTCCTGCATCAGTTGTTGAAGGAGTGTTCATTGGAATTCTAATAGTTCCACTTGTGTAATCACCTCTTCTACGTCTTCCTAATTGTTCAAGACCGAACTTATCTACCTCTTGTTTATATCTATTTTCATAGTATGTCAACATGTCCATTGGACCTTTTAAGAATCCATATGCCTCTATCAGGCAGGCATAAAGCATCCCATTAGGGAACTTTTGACTTAAGAAAGTTTGAGTATTACCCGAGCTTAATTGGTCTGGCATGATAGAATATTCTACTTCAATTGTATAAGTAGCGTCTGGAGAAGGCCCAATCTTATAATAATTAGTATTATTACTCGCTCCTTGACCTGATTGAAACATCGCATAATATCTAGGTTTACCTGTATTAGCTGTTTCATCTTGAGTATATTCATCTAAAAAAGTTTGATCTACTTTTTGTAAATACCACATGTCATTATTTGAATCGGTTAATTTAATAGCTCTAATAAATTCTTCATTACCAGGAGTATTATAAGTTCCTTGACCTACAATCAAAGTAGCAGTTTGATATTTTCTCATAGCATCTGTTGCTACATCTCTATTAATTCTATTTTCAGCAGACATAATAAAATTATCTATAATACTACTTGTAAAAAGAGAACTATCTACTTCAGTATAATCTCTTATTGCTGTTGTTAATGTTGCGTATGTAAATCCTGCCATTATGCCTGTAAAGTTACTGGTCCTATTGAGACCGAACCTCCTCCTTGTACATTACCAGTTGTAGCACTAGATCCACTGACTGTAAATTGATAATTATTATAAGTTTGAACATAAAGAGTTCCCCATTGAGAGATAATATGACCTGCTGCTCTAGAAATTTCAGCACCATCAATTCCATCAAAATTAGGTATATTAGCATATGTAGCTACTGGATTACTTGTGGTTCCTGTACCCGGAGAAACAGTAGGAGGACCATAAAATCTATATGTCTCTCCCATAGTTCTACTATGTCCTGGCTGATAAACTCTAACTACATCACTTCCTTGGGTTGTAGTAAAAAAAGGATTAAATTGTAATAAAGTTGTTGTTGCAAATTCCGTTCGTGCGGGTCTTGCATGCATTAAAGCTTGGGGATCTCCACCTGTCACTTTAATTTCTAATTGAGGTGATTTTGATTCGTATTCTGAAATATGAACCCAGGCTCCTGTCCATTCTCTCACCATTTCTAAATAAGGAAAAGCTTGACCACTTCTATCAGAAATTGACAAAGCATATTTCCCTTGAGAAAAACGCGCTGTCATTAGGATACCGCCGGATAATAAGTTTGAGGTGTAATAAATGCACTAGAAGCAGAACCATCTTCTTTTAAAGCTCTAGCTAATTCATCTTCATAGTATAATTTTAATTCTTGTGTTTTAGCAGGATTAATTTTTTGACTTAAATAAAAAGCTAAACCTGAAACTAAACAAGGATAAAATCTATAAGGCACTTCAGGATGGTTAGCATAAGGAGTACCTGTTGTTTGAGGAGATCCTGTATTTGGAAACGCGATTCCTGGATCTTCAATTCTTCTAACATAATAAATATTAAGAAAGTTACCTGCTTGTGAAGAACCGGGTGTGATATAAGTAGTTAAAGTAGTTTTGTTAACAAATCTTTGTATCCAAAATTGACTAGGAACTCCTTGAGATTCTTTATTAGTTAAAGCTGCATAAGTAGATCTATCAATTTTAGTTAATGTAATATCTGATTGATTTGTAGTTCCATCATTGGTTCTATAAGAAGAAGTTAAAATATCAGTTGCATTATAAATAAAAGTAGTAGCTGCATCTGATCTTGCAGGGTTAACTGTATCTGATCCTCTTGCTGTTGCACTTTTATAAACATCGTAAGTATTTTGTCCGTCATGTATATAAATATTAGTATTGGAAACTGTCCAAAAATGAAGACCTCTATTTCCCCATTCAGAAAATAAAATGTTAAGTGAAAAAAGAGCAGTTTTTAAGTTATAACCAGATGTCAATTGAACTTGACATCTTTCATAAGCCTCTTCAATACATTGAGTAATCGAAGGCTCAAATGCAACTGTTCCTGATGTTGCCATTTATTCCTCCTACCTAGTAACTGTTAACGTCGCTCCTGCTGACGCCACAACAACAATAGTAACTCCGTCTTTAAATAAAATACCTGAACCTGGAACAAAAACTTGTAGTCCATCTACATCAAATAAAAATTTTGCTTTTAGATTTGCTGCATCTGCGGTACCCGATGTTTGATCATAAAGGGAAACTTCTGATGCAGATGCTCCTGCAGCTTGAATAGATGTAACTCTAGTTCTACCTGTTGCCATGTTTACACCAGTTGTTGCACCGGTTCTGTGTAAGGTTGTTTGATCACTTGTAAATGATCCGCCGCCATATGCCATAATTTTTCTCCTATTCTTGTAAGCTCCCGAAGGAGCTCACAAAATTTATTTATCTATTAACTCCAAGGGGTAACCATTGTACCCGCTCCGTTTAAAGAAGCATCGATAAGCCAAACGCCATCAGCTGCTGCTCTACAATAAACTATTGAACCACCTAGTCCACCTCGTGTACTACCGTCCAAAGTTAAAGTATCAGCTCCTGCCGCATTGAATCCTTCTACAGAATTATCTGCTGTATCAATATACGTAGCTTGTCCTTGAAATACATCAGCTGTACTTCTACCTGCTGCAGTTCCTGCATTCAAAGTAAAAGTTTCACCCGATAGATTTGCCGTTAACAGAAACGTATACATCAATCCAACTCTGTTAAGAGAGTTTGGATCATCAGATCCTGCTGAGTCAGCCGTTGCTGTAGTAATGATTTCAGGTAAATTAAAAATAACTGTGTTATTTCCCAGTTGTATTACTTTACCTTGATATGTATCTATTCCTTTAATATCAGTACCACCATCAACAGTACCTGCTGATATTGTTCCTGTGTTCATTGCTGGACCTGTTCCTAAGAATCCTCTTAAGGATCTTACTGGGCCCGCAAACGTTGATCTTGCCATAATTATTCTCCTAGTTTATAGGATATCGTCTCTAGGCCGTCGACTATACGCGTCGATATCCAATTAATTAATTGTATAGTAAGTTATTTATAGCTTAAATTTTTAAAGAGTGCAAGCAATCCTACAGGAAATATACGATTTCAACGATGTGGCGTTTATTTAAGTAGCCACAGAAACTTGGGGGGCAGAATTTCTAATTGCATTTTCTCTATCTGCAATCTTACGTTCCTCAGCTTTAATCTCATTGATAGTGTTTTTAATAGCATTATCAATTTTGACCATATTAAGAGTATATTTTCCATTTTGCTCATACTCCAACTGCCAGTTCAACTCCAAGGACCGTTTTTGTTTGTACAGGTCGTGTACCATCACCAACCTCCTCATAGGTTATTCTGTGGGGAAGGTCTTTAAACATTCCCGCTGATTCCCAGTTTATACTCTTTTCTCCAATTTTGTCAAGGATAGATTTCTCAATAGACTCAGCATTATCTTCTGCTTCTATTTCAAAAGAAGCATAATGATCATAAGCATTGATTTTTACTAGGAATTTTTGCATTTTTTCTTTCTAATTAGTAAATGTGGCGAAACTGTGTTCCGCCACATTAAATTGTTTAAGATTACACTCCAGGTGTTCCGAAGATTCCTCTCCAGTCTGAACATCCGAATGCATATCTTTCTCTAGCTTTGTATCTAACGTTTCCAGTATCGAAATCGCCTTCCATTGAAGTTTTCAACGGTGCTCTATCGAAATGTTTCATTCCGTTAGGTACATCAGTGATCATGAACCAAGCGTCAGTATCAGCTAAATAATTATTAATTACAAAACCTTCTGGAACTGCTCCCATTGATTTAACTGCATTAATATCATTATCCGCTGTACTTGTTCTGCCTTGAGATTTCATCAATCGCTCTGCAACGAATTGCAAGTTAACCGGAAGAACCATTCTTCTCGGCTTAGCTGCAATTTTAAGACCTCTTTCATCTTTAGCTTGCGCAATCTGAATGATTATCGCTTCTAAAGAAGTTTCGTTTAAGTCTGCTGCATTAGTTAACAAGTTACTTTGATTACCAGATAAC